>JGI24705J35276_12238228_pt1 | contig 17577 bp, 18 predicted proteins | sample TergutNt197P4_FD_35276 | JGI IMG/M metagenome (IMG submission 35276) | reverse complement strand
GTCTTGCGAATACGCACGCATGCCAACTCTCCTGACTGAGAGCACTTAGCATATCATGTGTAAGCATTTAAATCAAATTTGCTCTAATGAAACACCGTGCTTGGCGATATTGAGCTTGTCCTTGGCGGGATCGAACTCGACGAGTATGATTTATTGTAGCTACAATAAATTGCCTGGCCAATCTTGGCGTCGCCAGCCAAATGCACCCCGATGTAGCGTTGGTACCGCGCCGGCTTGAGCCGTGTCAGGTCTACCAGTACCAGGCCGTCGATGCAGTTGTCGAAAGCCGGGTCGCTGCCGAAATCCATGAATTGCACGCCGCCGGGTTCGCACAGTTCCGTGTATTGCTTGTACAGCGGCGGTATGCCGCAACCCAGATTGCCCAGCAATGATTTCAGGCGGATCAGGTCCTCGGAATAATCCGTGCCTGAAAACTGCGCCAGCACGGCGGGCAGGGTCGCCGGGTAAGGCCGGTTGGAAACCGCCAGCCGCTGGCCGGACGGGAACCAAAGGCGGTAAAAAGCCACCAGCAAATCCCGGGCTGCCGGCGGCAAGCCGCCGGACATGGACACGGGGCCGAACAGATAACGGTATTCTGGATAGCGCGCCAGATAAGCGCCAATGCCCAACCACAAATAATCCAGGCCGCGCCGCCCCCAATAACGTGGCTGAATGAAGCTGCGCCCCAGTTCGATGCCTTGCGCGATCACACTGTCCATCTTTTCGCCATACTGGAACAGGCTGGCGCTGTAAAGCCCTTGCAGGCCATGTTTTTCGACCTGTTGTGCCGTGGGGGCAAAGCGGTAGGCGCCCACGATTTCCAGGTCGTCTTCATCCCACAGAATGAGGTGCAGATAATCATCGTCGTAGCGGTCGATGTCGCGCTGTTTGCCGCTGCCTTCGCCCACGGCGCGGAAGGCAATTTCGCGCAGCCGCCCCAATTCGCGCAGCAAGGGCGCGTCTTCCTGGCCATCGCGCCGCCAAAGGTAAATCAGCTTGCCGTCGGGTGTTTGGCCAAGGCGTTCGGCCCGCGCCAAGTCGCGCTTGAGCGCGCTCCGCTCTTCCGGGCGGGCAATGGCGCACTCGGTTTTGAAATTTCCGGGCTGCCCTTTGCCGAGCCGGATGACGTGCCGGCGGAATTTTTCAGCGGTTTCGCGGGCGGACATTTGGGGCGCGTGCCAGTTGGCAAAAGGAATGCGCGCTCCCGCTTTCATGTGCAGCACGCCGCCGCGCTTGCGAAACATCTGCTGAAAGAGCAGCAGCATGGCAAGCGGCGGAGCGATCACCGTGCTGACATAAAACCCAAAACTGTTGCGCCCGTCAATGAACATGGGCAGGATGGTGGCGCTGTGCTTGATGGCCAGTTTCACGAAGCCGGGGTTCCAGCTTCTGTCGCGCAGCCCCTTGGCGGTGATGCGGGATACCTCGCCCGCCGGGAAAAATAGCAACGCGCCGCCGTTTTCGAGGTGTGCGTTCATTTGCATCAGCGCGGCTCTTCGGGTCTGTTTGCTGATGTTGTCGACCGGAATGAACAGGGACGCCAGCGGTTCGAGGTGGACGAGCATCCGGTTGGCGACGACTTTCACGTCGCGCCGCACGCGAGAGAGCGCATACAGCAGCGCCAGCCCGTCGGCAGCGCCGGTGGGGTGGTTGGCGACGATGATGACCGGGCCGTGCTCGGGAATCTGCTCCAGGCTGCGGGCGGAAATTTCGCAGCGCAACTGCAAGTGCTCCAGCGCCTGCTCGACCATGTCCAGCCCTCTGAGGTGCTGATGACTGGCGGCGAACTGCTGGAACTCCTTCTCATGCAACAGACGCCTGAGCAGCACCTTTTGCCAAGGGGCCGGATGGGCTTGAGGCCACAAATCGCTTACGACGTTGTCAACGCTGAACATGGCACGAACACTCCTGTGCTTCGATTTTGCCTCGATGGTAGCGGCTGAACGTGACGTTTCGATGTCACGGCCCTCGCCAGGCAGCGGGCGCCAGGCGGATCGAAGTCCTTGGCGACAGCTTCGCGCCCGGCGCATAGAGCCCCGGGCCATGAACAGCGACACCAGAACGCTTGTCAACCCAAAGTAACTATCCCCCGGCAAGCCGGGGGCTTTATTGTCCATCACAAGGTTAAAACTACCGGCCAGCATCACGCCGCCATCGCTGGTCATGCTGCCGCCATCGAATCGGCCCTGCACCACGCGCCGGCCCAAGCGGCCAAAGTCCATTGGCCCAACGTCAAATTCTTCGGTACAGTTTGGTTTCGGCATCGCCCGCTCGCTTGATCTGGATTCGAGACCTCGATCTTCGGGCATAAAGGGCGGTGCCGTCCTTGTTTTGGGGCTACGGTGGAATATTCGGGCTAAAATTTATCTTACCTGCGTCTTACAAGGCCAATCCATCATGCAGCCCCCAGTCCCTACCACGCGCCTTTCCAGCAAGGGGCAGATCGTGCTGCCCAGCAGCATCCGCCATGCGCGCCAATGGAAGGCCGGCACCGAGTTCCAGGTGCAGGAAACTGCTGAAGGCATCCTGCTCAAACTGCGCCAGCAACAGGAGGAAAGCCGGATCGAGGACGTGGCCGGCTGCCTCAAGACCAAACGCCGGGTCAGCCTGGCGCAAATGGATGCCGCCATCGCCAAGGAAGTCAAGGCGCGCCATGCTCGCGGTCGATACTAACGTCGTCGTCCGCTTCCTTGCTGCTGACGACCCGGTCCAGCACAAACGGGCCGTTGCCTTGTTTCGCCAGCACACCATCTGGCTGTCGAAAACGGTGCTGCTGGAAACCGAATGGGTACTGCGCAGCGCCTTTGACTTTGCCGCTCACGAGATCACGCAGGCGCTTGGAAGCTTGACCCGCCTGCCCGGTGTGCGCTGCGAAGACCCGCACGGTATTCAATCGGCCATCGAGGCGCTGTCCGCTGGCCTGGACTTCGCCGATGCGCTGCATCTGGCCGCCGCCAGCCAGCAAGCCGATGAAGGCTTCGCCAGCTTCGATGCTCGCTTCGTCAAGCGCGCACGCAAGCACTGGCCGGACATGGCGATCCGCACGCCTTGACCATGGGACAGTTTGCTGGGCTGGCTGTTCTGGAGGCGGTCATGCCAACGACATTCAGGGAGTACGGGGCATGTCAACACGAAAGATTCGCAGCTTCGAAGACTTGGCTTCCACCAAAGTAGTGCATGAGTAATACCTCATCCACCGCTGCGGATTCGAAAGGGTCGCCCAAGGCTTGGCCGTTGCCCGGCTTGGTCGAAGACCTGTTACTTCTGGTCGCAGTGATCTGGGGCGGCAGCTACAGTGCGGCCAAACTCGCCACCGTGCAGATGCCTGTGCTGCAATTCCTGGTTCTGCGCTTTGGTCTGACTTTTTTGATCTTGCTGCCCGCGCTGCGCGGGCTTTCGGCGGCGTCGTGGCCAGCAGCACTGGCCGGGGCATCCATGCTGGGCATCCTCCTGCTGGCCGTATTCGTCAGCGAGACCTTCGGCGTGTCGCTGACCACAGCCTCCAACGCGGCATTCCTGATCAGCCTGTGCGTGGCCTTTACCCCGTTGTGCGAGTGGTGGTTGCTCAAGACCAAGCCCACCGGCGTGGTCCTGGCTGCTGCTGTGGCGTCTTTGCTGGGAGCCGGTCTATTGGCATTCCAGCATGGCGGGTCGGCCAGCTTGACATGGGGCGACGCCCTGATGGTTCTCGCGGCCTTCCTGCGCGGCGTCATGGTCTGCCTGACGCGCCGCCAGGGCCAACTGCACGGACTTCCCGCGCTCACGGTAACGGCAGTGCAGATGGGCATGATGACGCTGGGGTCGACGATTTTGATGCTGGCCGTCAGCGGTACCGCGTGGCCACCGCTGCCACGCAGTGCGTCATTCTGGTGGACCATGGCTTTCCTGGTGTTGTGCTGTACCTTGTTTGCATTCTTCGTGCAGAACTACGCGGCATCGCGCACCAGCCCCTCGCGCGTGGCCTTGCTCATGGGCAGCGAGCCTATATGGGGTGCGCTGATCGCGGTATTGTGGATGGGCGAGCAGATGGCACTGCAGGGCTGGATCGGCGGCTTGCTGATCGTGGTGTCGGCGTGGTGGGTGACCAGACCTGAATCTGTCAACCGGGCTGAGTCAGCGTCTGATTCCAGAGAATCGCGCTGACCGGCATACGGGGGGATATGCGCTCGACGACCGCTGCAACCGGCTTGGCGTGCGATTTTTTTCTGAGGCGACCCCGGGTCATTCGGCGGCGGACGCGGCCGGTTCAGGCGTTGACGCGGCAGGTTGCGGCGCTGACGCCGCTGCAGCCGCCATCGGCGGGGGCAGGGCGGCGCTGTGCAGCAGGATGATGGTCGGTTGCGGCAAGGCCGCTGCCGCGGGCGGCGCCGCCGGTTCGGACGCGGGCGGCTCCACCGCTTGGCTCAGGTGCTCGCTCACCAGGTCGAACAGCCGCTCGTACAGCGCGCGGTTGGTCACGGTTTCGCTGGACACTTTGACCAGGGCGTCCATGCCGCCCTCGATGGGCAGCGACAGCGAGCCGATGCCGCCCACGCCGACCGAGGCCGATTCCTTGGCCTTGCGGATCACGTACTGGTCTTTCAGGCCGCTGGCAAAGGCCATACTGGCGCTGCTGTCGCCGGCTTCGGGCGCGCAGACGATCTTGAACTCCAGTTGCACGTGGTGCTCCACGTCGGGCTGGAAGTACTTGCGCGCCGTGACCTGGTCCGCCGCCGTGGCGGCGAGAACGTAGCCCTGACTGAGCAGCGCGCGCCGGGCCGCTTCGCAGGTGCGCGCGGGCCGCGCCGCGTAATGGCGCGAAAAGGCGCTGGCGTCGAACGATTCGGGCTGGTAGTCGAGCAGCGGCAGCGGCTGCGGGTGGCGCATCAAGCCCGTGCAGGCGGTCAGCATCAGGACCGCCGCCGCGATCAGGCCGTGGCGCAAGAGGGTAGGGGGCATACGGGTTCAAACAAGCAGCCGCGATGGTACCGCGCGCCGCGACGGCTCAGGTTCCTTCCAGCTTGAAGTTGATCTCTTTGACGATCCGCTGCCAGCGTTCGGTTTCGGACTGGATCTGCTTGCCGAACAGCTCGCGCGAGGTGGAGTCCGGGATGAAATTGTTGGCCTTGAGCTTGGCGATCACGTCCGGGTTTTGCACGGTTTTTTCCAGTTGGGCGGCGAGCATGTCCACGATGGCCCTGGGCGTGCCCTTGGGCGCCAGCATACCGGCCCAGGTGGTGAACTCCATGTCCGGAACGCCTTGCTCCTTCATCGTCGGCACTTGCGGGAACAATTCGGCGCGCTGGGCCATCACCACGCCGAGCGCCTTGACCTTGCCGGACTTGATCATTTCCACGGAGACGAACGAGTCGAACGAGAAATCCACCTCGCCGGCCACCACCGCCTGCATTTGCGGGCTGGTGCCCTTGTACTGCACGTTGATGATGTCGGGCGCGCCGGCGACGCGCTTGAATTGCTCGGTAATCAAAACGATCATGCTGCTGCCCGACGAGGCGGTGAGGGGTTTGCCGCCTTTCTTGGCCAGCGCGATCAGTTCCTGCACGTTGTTGGCCGGCAGGTCCTTGCGGGCAATCAGTATGAAACCGAGGTTGCAGGCCATGCCGATCGGCTCGAAGCTGCCGAGCGCCTCGTAGTTGGCCTTGTAGATCACCGGGCTGAGCGTTTGCGCGCCCGCGGAGTTGAACAGCAGCGTGTAGCCATCGGGCGCGGCGCGCGCCACCTGTTCCGTGCCGATGATGCCGTTGGCGCCGCCCTTGTTGTCGATGATGAAGGACGCGCCCATCTGCTCGCCCATTTTGATCAGCACCGTGCGCGCCACCACGTCGGTCGTGCCGCCGGCGGTAAACGGCACGATGACGCGCACCGGCTTGCTGGGGTACTGGCTGGCCGCCAACGACCATTGGGGCAGGCCGAGCGTGCCGATGCCGGCCAGGCCCGTGGCAAGAACCTTGCGGCGAGAAAGAGATGGGTGTTGCATGTTGCTTGCCTCCTGATGAGAAAGTGAAACCTGAAAATTTACCATTGCGAGCAAGGCAATCGCGCGCCGATTCGGATTGGCAATGCCTGCATAGGTTTTACAAATAGTGTAGCAATGAAACTTGAGCGGGCGCTGATTGCGGGATATTCATGTTCGCTCGCGCCGCCTCTCGCGCCAGCCGCGTGACCGCCAGCGGCTCAGCGCGATGAGAATGGACTTGGAGCCTGTTTATGATTTCAGCAGGCCCGCTGAGATCGTATGTGGGGAGGTGATCGTTTTGGCACCAACCGGGCCATCGGGGAAAACGGCGCATCGCTAGGACTGGCGCGGGTTACGGGGGGATTTCGGGCGCGCTGGCGTTGACGGGGGATTTGGCACGGAATGGGCGGGCTGGGGCGGCGGATTGGCTGGTTTGGGCGGGGTTTGGGCTTGGACGGGCACATCGTAGGGCGAAGTGCGCCGGGCGCTTCTGGGGTGGTTTTACGAGGGAAGCCTGCTGAAAGAGCAGGAGCGCGCGGCCACGCGCGGGGAGTTTGCCGCCCTGCTGGAGGCGCAGGATTTGATGACCGACGCTGGCCGCCGGGCTTACGCCGCGCTGCTGGCCCTTGCGCCGCAGTTCGATCAGGCGGCCCAGATGCTCGACGAGTTGGCCCGCGCCGCCGCCGGCGATCTGATTGCCACCTACACCCGCGCGGCAGCCGTGGCGCCGGGGATGCAAATCGCCCGCGACGCCATGGCCGGCGCGGCCAGCCAGGCCCAGGCCCTGGGCGGGTCTTTTTCTGTCATCAACAAAATCCTGGGCGATGCGTCCAGCGGCGTGCTGCGCTTTGGCGGCGCGGCAGGCGGCGTGGGCGAGGCCGGCCTGGCCGCCGCCGCCCAGCTCACGGCGGCGCAGCAGGCGGCGCTGGGCCTCGAGGGCGAGATGTTCGATCTGCAAGCGGCGGCATCGGGCACGGTGCTGAACATCGGCGGCCTGGCAAAAGCCTTGCAGGGCTTGGACACCAGCACCTGGGTGGCGTCGATTACCAGCGCGTTTGCCCTGATCGGCCAGCGCATCAGCGACGAGTTGGGCGCCATTGCCGGCGAGCGCATTGCCGTGCGCGAGGCGGCCATCGGCATCATTGGCCCCGCCGTCATGACGCCCGATCAAATAAGCGCACAGATCGCCGCGCAAACCACGGCGCTGCCCGGCCAGGGCGGCATTGCCGCCGCGCAGACGGCCCTGGCCAAGGCCGATGCCGGCGTTGCCGCCAAAGAGGCGGCGCTGGCCGCGGCCAAGGCCGCCAGCGGCAACACCGGGCAGGGCTATCTGGACAGCGCCGCCGCATTGGAGGCCGCGCGCGGCAACGCCGCCCGCAACCTGGTGGCGACCTACCTGCGCCATGGCAATGTGCAGAACGGCATCAAGGGCGAGACCGTGCCCGCCAGCCTGGCCGCTCTGGCAACCTACGAGGACACCCAGGCCAGCATGCTCTCCAAGCTGGCCAGGCTGCCCACGGCGGACATTCAGGCCTTCGCCGATCAGCTCACGCGCCTGAGCGCCTCCGGCCTGCGCCCTGACCTGGTCAGCACGTCCAATTACCTCAACATGCTGGCGGCCTACAACAAATCAACCGCCGATGAAGCCGCCAATCAGGCCAAGGCCCGGACTTTGCGCGCGCAGGCTGCCGATCTGGCCGCCAAGGCCACGGCGGCAGAGAAGGACCTGGCCACGGCGCGCGCGGCGCAGACCGCGGCCGCCGGCAACGCGCAGAAGGCGCAACTGGACTACGTGGCCGCTCTGCAAAAGTACAGCCTCGACGGCGCCAAGGCCGTGGCCAGCCTGGGCAAGCTGCGCGAGGAGACCGTGGCCTACTACCAGTCGCAGGCCCAGCTCGCGCAGACCATGAACACGTCGGCCAGCGGCCTGCGCCAAACTGTGCAAGACATCCGTTTCGGCCAGTTGGACACGGCGGCGCAATTTGCCGTCCTGCAAGAGCGCTACAACGTGGCCTACAGCATGGCCATGTCCACCACGGGCCAGACGCTGGCCGGCTACGGCGACGAAATGGCCGCGCTGCTGGGCCCGCTGCTGCAAAAGGCGCAGGATGCGGGGCTGGGCGGGGCCGGGTACGCCAGCCTGGTCAATACCCTGCTGGCCCGCGCCGAGGCCATTGCGGGCCGCCTGGACGCCGGCGCGCCGGCCAGCTACCAGCAAGACAGCCTGGGCCTGCTGGGCCAGATCGACAGCACGCTGGCGGCGCTGGAGGCCGGCGCCAAGACCTCGGAGCAGATTCTGGCGGAGGCCATCAAGGCCGGCACCGACACCACCCGCGACGGGCTGCGCGCCGTGATTGCCGCGCTGCAAGGCAAGGCCGTGCCCGCGTTCGCCGCGGGCGGCCTGCACGGCGGCGGCCTGCGCCTGGTCGGCGAGCACGGCCCGGAGCTGGAAGTGACCGGGCCGGCGCGCTATTTCAGCGCCGCGCAAACGCAGCGCCTGCTGTCGGCGCTGGGCGGCGATGCGGCCATCTTGCACGAGCTGCAGCAGTTGCGCCGCGAGCTGGCACAGTTGCGCGCCGAGCGCCGCGCCGATGCCGGCGCCACCGCGGCCAACACGGGCCGCACGCGGCGTCTGCTCGATCGCATTGCCGAGGACGGCCTGCCCGTGCGCAACGCCGGCGGCCAGCGGCTGGACGTGGCCGTGCAGGAGGCCGCCCGGTGCTGCTGATCCGCCCCGTCACAATCACGCCCGGCATGGTCACGGCCAGCAACGCCGGCGCGGCCGACCCGGCGTATGCCGCCACGGCCAGCTACGCGCTGGGCCAGCGCGTGTACCTGGAGGCCACGGGCAAAACGTATGAATGCGTGCAGGCCCCGGCGCTGGGCAAATACCCGCCCGCCGAGCCGCTGTACTGGATGGCCGCCGCGCCGTCCAACCGCTGGTCGATGTTTGATGGCGGCATCGGCGCATCCACCGTTACCGAGGGCGATTTGCTCGCCTCCATCACGATCCCGGGCCGCATCAACGCCGTGGCGTTTTTTGGGCTGATCGGCTCGCGCATCCGGCTCACACAGCGCAGCGCAGAGGGCGCCGTGCTGTCAACTTTCGATCGCCCGCTGCGCGCCGATCCGGCGGACTGGTACGGGTATTTCTTCGCCGAGCCCGAGCAGGTCACCGACGTGGTTTTTACAGCGCTGGCGCCCTCGAGCGGCAGCAGGCTGGAGATCACGGTCACCGGCCCGGCCGCCTGCGCCGCCGTGGTGGCGGGCAACACGTTCGATCTGGGCGGCGCGCAGTGGGGCGCGGCCACGTCGATCATCGACTACAGCCGAAAGAACATCAGCGCCGACGGCATCCAGACGTTTGAGCGCGGGCGCTTCTCGCGCCGCCTGAACGTGATGCTCGAGCAGCCGCGCAGCCGCTACCCGGCGGTACAGCGCGCGCTGGAAGCCGTCCGCGCCACGCCCTGCGTGTGGCTGGGTATGCCGGGCAGCGGCGACTACAGCCCGATGACGATCTACGGCTACTACCGCGACTTTTCCATCGAAGTCACCTACCCCGCCTGGAATCTATGTTCCCTGGAGATCGAGAGCCTTACATGACAACGCTTATTCCCGCGCTGCCCACGCCCGTGCCGCAAAGCGCCGACCCGCTCAATTTCGCCGCCCGCGCCGATGCCTTTTTGGCCGCGCTGCCCGGCTTTGCCGCCGCCGCCAACGCCCAGGCGGCAGAAAACAACGCGGCGGGCAACAGCGCCGCCTTGTCGGGCGCCGCCGCGCAGCTCGCGCGCGATCTGACACTGGCCGCCATCGCCGCAGGCAAGTTCGATCCCGCCGCCAATTACACCGCGGGCGCGCTGGCCTGGAGCCCCGTTACCGGGCTGATTTACCGGCGCCTTGGCGCCGGCAAGAGCGCGGCCGACCCCGGCAGCGATACGGCCAACTGGCTGCGCGTGGCGCCCGAAAGCCAGGACGAGATCGTGGCCGCGCTCAAATTCGCCCTCGACCAGGCCGCGCTGGCCAACTACGGCGTGCGCGCGCTGCGCCAGCAGGCCCAGCAGCAAGGCGAGATCACCATCATTAACCGGGGTGTGGTCAGCGGCTGCGCGGTCAGCAAATCCACCACCGCCGCGCGCAACCTCAGCCTTGCCGCCGGCGTGTGCTTTGCCCATGGTCGCGCCTGGCCGGTGGCCGGCGGCGACAACGCCGCCTCGGTGCCCGCCAACACCGGCGCCGGCCCGGTCACGGTCTACGCCTACCTGTTCAAGGACGCGGCAAGCCTGTGGAAGCTGGCCGTCACGCCCATCGGCTCCGCCGTGCCCAATGGCGCGATAACGATCTACAGCCTCACCATTCCGTCCGGCAGCACCGACGCCAGCGACCCCAACCTCGCCAACGTCAAGCTGACCGACGCGCGCCGCATCGAGGCGCAGTTCCCGCAACTGCTGGGCAGCCCGGCCAGCGCCTCGCCCGTCATCAACACCCTGTCGGCCAACGACTACAGCCTGTCGTTCGACGTGGCGGCCGCCACCGGCGCGCCTTGCGATGGCCGCCACATCGTCGTTTCATCGCGCGCCACCAACGGTTTTACCGTCTTGCTGGCCAGCGCCGCCGACAACGTGGCGCTGCGCTGGCGCTTGACCAAGCTCAACAACTGACCACCAAAGGAGAGTCCCACCCATGCAAATCCATCTCAAACAGCCCGGCCAGCCGGTGGCCGACTTCGCCGTAGCGGGCGCGGTGGTCACCGTCGCTGGCGTGTCCATCGACTGCGCCGCGCGCCAGCAAGACACGGCAGTCATGATCGAAATCCGCGCCAACGGCGGCAGCGCCGGCGAGGGCGGCAGCGGCGCGTACCTGGCGCAAATCGAAATTCCCGCGCGCCGCCGCGAATCGGCCACCGCCCAAGGCGATGACGGACAGATCGGGCCGCCGCCGCTCGATGCCAACGCCGTCTCGGTCACCCTCTGGCCCACGGCCTGAAACCCCACGCACAGGAGCAACCCATATGCCCACCATCTTCGTCAAGGACGATCTGCGCGCTTCCGTCGAAGCGGCCACCGGCGGCAAAGTCACCGTTCTCTACACCGCCACCGGCCAGCCCAGCTACATGAACATCATTCCAAAGTTCAATCTGCAAGACATCGACCCCGGCCTGGGCACGGGCGTGCACCCGGCCTTCATCGTCAATGGCGTTGAAAAATCAGAGCTGTTCGTGGGCACGTATCAAGCCATCCTCAAGAACAGCGAGCTTCTTAGCTTGCCAGGCGTCGATCCGACATGTACCAAGACTTTTGATTTTTTTGTCGACACGGCGCGCGCGAACGGCCCCGGCTGGCACTGCATTACAAGCGTCGAGTTCGCCGCCATCGCGCTGTGGTGCTGGCGCAATGGTTTCATGCCCAACGGCAACACCGACAGCGGGCGCAGCTCGGACGCCACCTGGGAAACAGGCCGGCGCGTGGATGGCGGCACGCCCGGCGACGCATCGGCAGGTTTGGCCCGCACGCTGACCGGCTCCGGCCCGGTGAGCTGGCGCCACGACAACAGCGCGGCGGGCATCGCCGATTTGTGCGGCAACGCATGGGAATGGACGCCGGGCCTGCGCATTGTGGGCGGCGAAATACAGGTCACAGCCAACAATGACGCAGCGCTGATGGCATCCGCAAGCTTCGGGGCCACGTCAGCGGCCTGGAAGGCCATCGATGGCGAGACCGGCGCGCTCATTACTCCGGCTTTCTCCGGCAGCATTGCCGGCGGCGACTACGCGCCGGCCACGGCAAAATCGGTGCGCTACAACACTTCGGGCGCCGACAACTACACCTTGGTGCGCCAGTACGCCCGCTCGTTCGAGGACATGACCAACCCCGGCGCCAAGCCGGTAGCCGATGCCGCGCTGAAGGTGCTCAAGAGCTACGGGCTCTACCCCGTTGCAAGCTCGGGACTGGGCGGCGACGCCATCTGGACGCTGGACCTGGCAGGCGAGCGGCTGGCCGCCCGCGGGGGAAGTTCATATTCCGGCGATGCAGAGCGAAACGGCGTGTTCGCGCTCAGCCTGAACAACACGCGCACGGGCACTCCATCCAGCAATTGCGCCCGCCCCGCTTTCGTGCTCTGAGGCGCATGAAGTCTTTCAACCAATTGACGCCCGCCGAGGCCGAGCGCCTGGCGCTGCTGGCCGAAGAGTGCGGCGAGGCCGTGCAGGCCATCGGCAAAGTGCTGCGCCACGGCTACGAAAGCCGCCACCCCAGCGGCGGCCCTACGAATCGCGAGGCGCTTGCGCGCGAGTGCGGCGACGTCTGCGACAGCATCCGGCGCCTGATCGGCGCCGGCGACCTCAATGGCAACGCCGTAACGCAAGCCGCCGACAACAAGGCGCGCAACGCGGCGCGCTACCTGCACCACCAGTAGGAGACCGCTCGACCACGAGAAAAGACGGGCGACTGCTACAGGTGCGGTAACACCTGACGCAGACCCCAACCCGCAGAAATAGCCTGCAAGCCCGGCAAAGACCCGCCACTCTCGCGAGAGCGGGGCGAAGCCTACCAGAACCTTTAAACAAAAGGGCTTGCCATGCAGGAAATCCGATGCGGACAGTGTTTCCGCAAACTTGGCCAGGGCCGCTACACGCACCTGGTCATCAAGTGCCCGCGCTGCGGCGCACTGAACGATTTGAGGGCCACGCGCCCCGAACTCGAACGCCAGCGAGCGTCCATCACGCAAACTGAGCATGAAGGTAAACCGATCTTTAAAAAGCAATGAAACTGTGCCGCGCGCCGTGCTTCGCTACTTCGGCGGCAAATGGGCGCTGGCGCCGTGGGTGATCCAGCACCTGCCGCCGCACCGCATCTACGTCGAGCCGTTCGGCGGCGCGGCCAGCGTGCTGCTGCGCAAGCCGCGCAGCCAGGTTGAGGTGTACAACGATCTGGATGAGGAGATCGTCGGCATCTTCCAAGTGTTGCAAGACCCGGTGCAGTGCCAGCGCCTAATCCGCCGGCTGCGCCGCACGCCGTATGCGCGCGCGGTGTTCGAGGAGGCGTTCGTGCCGTCGAAAGACCTTATCGTGCGCGCGCAGCGTGCGATCGTGCGGGCATACCAGTCGTTTCATCACGAGGCGCTGTTCAACCTGCGCAAGACCACATTCGCCGACGCAAAGCACCGCAGCGGTTCAGGCTGTAAGGCGCGTGAGTGGTCAAATTACCCGCGGGCACTTGTCAGTGCGCATCGGCGCTTGCAGGGCGTGGTCATTGAGCGGCGCGACGCGCTGCAAGTGATACGTGCGCAGGACACGCCGCACACGCTGTTCTACGTCGATCCGCCCTACATGCCAACAACCAGGAGCAATTCCGGCTACCGCTGCGAACTTCAAACAGAGCAGCACGCGGAGCTGCTGGAGCTGCTCAAGTCGGCTAAAGGCATGGTGGTGCTGTCTGGCTACCCATCCGATCTGTACGACACAGCCCTGAAAGACTGGCAGCGGATCGAAAAACCCGCCCGAGCTGCCGGCAGTTCGCGCCTGCGACGCGAGGTGTTGTGGCTGTCACCAGCGACCAGCCGGGCTTTGAAGTCAGGTGTTTAAAGCTAGGGTGCGGGCAACGGCTCGGCCTTTAAACCAGCGCCAAAGCCAGCGTCAAAAAGCGCCAAAGCCAGCGTTAAAGTGCGCCAAAGCTGGCGGCGCGCAACTGGCTCTTACTCCACCCGCACGATGCCGGTCGGCTTGAAGCCCAGGTCGGCCAGTTTGCCCTTGCGGGCGCGCGCGGAGCGGGCGTTGTTCAGGCTGCGGATTTCCAGGTTTTCTTCGCGCGGCTTGCCGCCGCGGCCAATGCCGAAGATGCGCACGCTGCGCGTGTAGGCAGCCGCGCCGGCCAGGCGGTCTTTGGGTTCCAGGTCGATCAGGGTCAGGCCGCGGCCGCCTTTTTCCATCAGCTTCAATTCGTCGATGGCGAAGGTCAGAATGCGGCCCGCCGTGGAGGCGCAGGCCACGTGCGTCGCCGCGGCGGCGGCGGTTGGTTCCTGCTCCGGCGCCCACGCCGCCAGCGAGGGCCGGCACGCCTGCTCGCCATCGCCCACGGTGATGAAGGCCTTGCCGCCGCGCTGGCGCGACAGCATGTGCTCTACCCGCGCCAGAAAACCGTGGCCGCCCGTGCCCGACAGCAGCAGCGTGGCCTTGTCAGGCCCGGCAAAGTAGTGCAGCGGCTGGGTGCCCGATTCGAGCTCGATCAGCGTGGTGATGGGCTGGCCGTCGCCGCGCGCGCCGGGCAGGCCGGCCACCGGTACGCTGTAAACGCGGCCATTGCCGCCGAACACCAGCAGGTGGTCCACGGTGCGGCACTCGAAGGCGCCGTACAGCGCGTCGCCGGCCTTGAAGGCGAACGCCGCCGCGTCGTGGCCGTGGCCTTGGCGCGCGCGCACCCAGCCTTTTTCGCTGACGATCACCGTCACCGGCTCGTCGGGCACCTTGACTTCGGCGACGGTTTTTTTCTCGGCCTGGATCAGGGTGCGGCGCTCGTCGGCGAATTGTTTGGCGTCCTGCTCGATTTCCTTGACCATCAGCCGGCGCAGGCTGGCCGGGCTGCCCAGAATGTCTTGCAGGCTGCCTTGCTGCTGGCGCAACTCCTTCAGTTCCTGTTCGATCTTGATCGCCTCCAGCCGCGCGAGTTGGCGCAGGCGGATGTCCAGAATGTCGTCGGCCTGAACCGCGCTCAGGCCAAAGCGCGTCATCAGCGCCGTTTTCGGCTCGTCGCTTTCGCGGATGATGGCAATCACCTCGTCGATGTTCAGCAGCACCAGTTGCCGGCCTTCGAGGATGTGGATGCGCTCCAGCACTTTTCGCAGCCGGTGCTGGCTGCGGCCGGTGATGGTTTGCTGGCGGAACTCGATCCACTCTTGCAGCATCTGGCGCAGGCTCTTGGGCACCGGCTTGCCGTCCAGGCCCACGCCGGTCAGGTTGATGGGGCTGGACGATTCCAGACTGGTGTGCGCCAGCAGAGCGCCGATGAGCTCGTCCTGGCCGATGGCGCGGCTTTTGGGCTCGAACACGATGCGCACCGGCGCGTCCTTGCTGGACTCGTCGCGTACCCCGTCCAGCACCGCCAGCACCGTGGCCTTGAGCTGGCCCTGCTCCTGCGTCAGCGCCTTCTTGCCGGCCTTGACCTTGGGGTTGGTGAGCTCCTCGATTTCTTCCAGTACCTTCTGCGTCGATGCGCCGGGCGGCAACTCGGTCACCACCAGTTGCCACTGGCCGCGCGCCAGGTCCTCGATGCGCCAGCGCGCGCGCACCTTCAGGCTGCCGCGCCCGCTGCGGTAGGCGTCGCGGATGTCGCTGGCCGGGCTGATGATCTGGCCGCCGCCGGGGTAGTCCGGCCCCGGCAGCAGGGCGAACAATTCGTCGTCGGCCAGTTGGGGGTTCTTCACCAGGGCCACGCAGGCGTCGGCCACCTCGCGCAGGTTGTGGCTGGGAATCTCGGTGGCCAGGCCCACCGCGATGCCGCTGGCGCCGTTGAGCAGCGCGAACGGCAGGCGCGCGGGCAACTGGCGCGGCTCTTGCTCGCGGCCATCGTAGTTGGGCACGAAATCGACCGTGCCCTCGTCAACTTCCTCCAGCAGCAAACGCGTGATTTTGGCCAGCCGCGCCTCGGTGTAGCGCATGGCGGCGGCGCCGTCGCCGTCGCGGCTGCCGAAGTTGCCCTGGCCGTCGATCAGCGGGTAACGCTGGCTGAAGTCCTGCGCCATGCGCACCAGCGCGTCGTAGGCGGCCTTGTCGCCATGCGGGTGGAACTTGCCCAGCACCTCGCCGACCACGCGCGCGCTCTTGACCGGCTGCGCCGCCACGCCCCCGCCCGCGCCGCCATAGCCCAGGCCCATGCGGTCCATGACGTGGAGGATGCGGCGCTGCACGGGCTTCTGTCCATCGCACACGTCGGGCAGCGCGCGGCCTTTCACCACGCTGAGGGCGTATTCGAGGTAGGCGAGTTGCGCGTAGTCGGCCAGGGTCAACGAGTCATCGTCGGGTTTTTTGAAATCGAGGGGGGATTGGGAGTCGTCCATGAATAAAAGAAACCAAAAAAGACTGCGCTGGCGAAACACCAGACCGGATGCGTCGATTGTGCGGCACGGCATCAACGCCACGCCGGGGCGCTCCCTCTTTGTACGGACAGGCAACGTACAATACCCGCTGACCACCATGACCGAGGCGCTTCATGCTGCACACACCCGAACACAAGGAAAGGCCGCGCAACGCACGTCTCGAAGCGCGTGTGCCGAGCGCCCAGAAGGCACTCTTCCAGCGCGCCGCTGCCCTGTCAGGCCGCACCTTGAGCGAATTGGTCATCGACAGCACGCAGGAGATGGCCGCGAGGATCGTGCACGAGCACGAAGTCATCCGCCTGTCCCGCCAAGAGCAGATTGCCTTCGTTTCGGCACTGCTCACCCCTCCCGAACCGGGTCCGCGCCTGCAAAAAGCCGCGCAGACTTATCGCCGGAAAGCGGGGCTGTAATTGGCGCTCGCGCGGCTTGCTCTGGCGCCCGAAAACGTCGTCCCTCTTGACAAGGCGCATGACCGCAAATCCTTCGATTGCGGCAACCAAGACCTGAACCGCTACCTGCGCGAGCAGGCGCGGCAGGATGCCGGCAAGCGCGTGGCCGCGCCGTTCGTGCTCACGCAGGGCTGCCCCGCCGTGCTGGGTTTTTACACGCTCTCGGCGTCGGTCATCCCGGTCGAGGAACTTCCCCCGGCGTTGATGCAGCGGCTGCCGCGCCATGGGCAGTTGCCCGTCACGCTGCTGGGCCGGCTGGCAGTCGATCGATCAGCCGGCGGGCAAGGCGTGGGCGAATTTCTGCTGCTCGATGCCCTGCGCCGCAGCTTCGACGCGGCCAGGCAGATCGTCGCGATGGCGGTGATCGTGGATGCGAAGGACGAACGCGCCGAAACCTTCTATCGGCATTTCGACTTCCTGCCGTTTCAGCAAACGCCGCTTCGGCTGTTCCTGCCGATGGCGCAAATTGCCAAATTGTTTGGGTAACGAAATTTGCCGCTGGGTGAGTCAAACCATTGCGGGCGAAAAAGCGCCATGGGCCGCAAGCAGAACTCAACCCGCCAGTCCAAACAGCCGGTAAAGATACAGCACGATCACCGCGCCCACGATCGACAGCACGATGCCCGCCGGATGTATCGGCGCGTCAGCGGCGGGCTTGCTGAACAGGCGCGCGATGAAGCCGCCGACAAAAGAGCCGACGATGCCCAGCACGCCGGTCATGACCCAGCCAAGGTGGCCGATCGGCATGATCCACTTGGCGATGGCGCCGACCACGATACCGACGATGAACATCCAGATCAGATGAAACATGAAAGCATTCCTGAAACCGGTTATTTGCGCAAAGCTGATAGTTTAGAGCCTGTTTACGATCTCAGCGGGCCCGCGTTGGGCCGCAATCGGGATGAGTTGGCGGCCAAGTCGCGCCGCATGGGCTTGTGCCCATGCAAGCGACTTGGGTGCCAAATCGCCCGATTTCGGCCCAACCCTTCGGGCAGACGCCTTTTCGGGCGGTCTGCGGCGTTGCAAATCCTCGCCATAGCGGGGCTATGGCTGCGGTTTGCGCCTTGCATCCCATCCCGAAAAGGT
>JGI24705J35276_12238229_pt1 | contig 17578 bp, 8 predicted proteins | sample TergutNt197P4_FD_35276 | JGI IMG/M metagenome (IMG submission 35276) | reverse complement strand
GAAATGGCTCTAAAAGAAATTGCGCGACATTTGGGCAACGCCGAAAAAGTCGTCGATATGTATTCCGGCGTTGGCACGATCGGCCTGAGCGTCGCGCGGGACAGAGAATTAACACTGGTCGAGACGGATAAAAACGCTTTTAAAGAATTGTTAAGAAATGTAGAGGGCGAGGCCTTTGCCGCAACACCACTTCGCGCGACTCTTTCGGACGGCGAAAGCGTCAGAGAGGACACCCGTGACGACGGGCTGGCCGGACGGCGCAAGATGGTCGTCGGGAAAAGGCCGGTCAAAGCCATCCACGCCAAATCTGAAGAAGCCCTAGATTATATCACAGATGATATAACCCTTGTCCTTGATCCACCGCGCGCCGGCTTAGACGAAAAAGTCATCGCCAGAATACTAGAAACAAAACCACCACGAGTAATTTACCTCAGTTGCAATCCGGCTACGCAAGCGCGCGACGTCGCCAGACTTTTATCAAAATACGAAATTGCCCACCAACAAGCATTTAACTTTTTCCCACGCACACCGCATATCGAAAATCTAATTGCATTAGAGATAAGCAATTGACAATCATGTTATGATAATGTATGATATATTATATGTCAGAGACAGAGTCAGTATTTCAAAGAGCCTATAGAAAACCGGAACGAGAGAGATTTATTTTCCGCGGCGGAGAGGGCGAGGCCATATTTGGCGCCAGCTTGATGTTAGATGCAAATCAATTTAACCTAGGCCAACAGGTCGTATTTCTGGGTGATCCAAACCTCTCTTGTATTGAGCGTGTCATATCTTTGCCGCACGAACCTAATCAGGTCATACATAGGCTAGCTGATTTCGCATGTCTATTATCAGTCAGAATATCGTGGCCTTGCGCTGATGACGTTTCAGACCATAACTGAAGCACAAATTCCCCAGGCACATCTAGTTGTGCGTTCTAAGCCTCTCGGTAATGTAACAAATGAGAATCTTCTTAGCGGAAGAAGGATAGTTTTCGATGATCCACAGGCAGCACTTGACGCTGATAATGCTCTAGATCGACTTGCCATGGATGAAGAACAACACAGACAGCTCGTAAAGCACCTGACGTCTATCGCTCTTAATGAGAAGCCAAATCGGGAAATCCAAGAAATTGCGCGCATGCGCGGTCCGGTAATATTACTATGACGTTTTGATACGCCGATAAGCAAACTTCACCCCAGGTCGCCAATGAGTAGCCGCGTCGCTGTCGTATTGTTTAATCACGCCGTTAGTCACCTCAGCAATCTGCACCAGCGCCGGATTATACGGCACCAACGTGCGATAAAACGCCAAATCTGCGTCGTTTGTAGCCTTGCGGCTAGGGAAAACTTCTTGAAATTTCTTCTCGGCGATACGGTCGAAATATTGCGCATCTGCATGCGGCGGCAAAAACTGTTCGGGTTTCAAATTCATCCGCGTCAAGATTTTCTTAACATCACCAAGATTCTGCCCGCCACGCGCTACAATTAATGTAAACAATAAACCTTTGTCCGACAAAAATACTGTCGCCAGCGTGCCAGCGCTGGCCGGAACCTTCGCCACGACAGATTTAATTTCTACACGCAAGCCGAATGTCGCCTGGACCAACTTTTGCAAATTCACTTCGTCTAGCAACGGCTTCATGAGGATATTTTAACACGAAGTGAGAGAAAAAGTAAGCCCGCTTAATTTTCCGAGCGAGTGTAAAATATATCTTTCATATATTTTACCATATTTACGCAGAGGTATTAAGGCAAGCTGCCTGAATTGTTCTACAGATTCCCTACAGCCGTCCAAATAACGTCGCCCTGATAAGTTCCGCCTAGGCGCACCGGCGCGATACTTGCCCCATAGAAAACATTGTAATGATCTGGTGTCCCAGCAGACAATGCGCCGGAACCTGGATTGGCGGCAGAGGTGCTTTTCAAAGTGGCAGCCGTAGTTGGCACAGGTGACCAGCCTGTATCATTGGCAGACACTGCATCAAACTGATAGCCCCAAGTATCTGTCGCTAAAGTTCCAGTGCTGGTGGGCATCAAATAATCCGCAGGATCAGTGCTGCCAATAGTTGAGCCAACGCGCTTCAGTCTATTATCGCTGGCGCAGGTTCCATCTGTCAAATTTCCCGTGGCGTCATAGGCGCAGCCGGCCTGGATAGTCAAAGTATAGCCATTAGATAAGTTCGTCGCTGCACCAATCACGTCTGCGGCTGTGCCAGTCGGGGTAGTTGGTGAAACTGTGACTGTCGATTCGCTTGAAACAGATAGGGCGATAAGTGTCTGCATCACGCCGTAAAATGTGACATCGCCATGCTCAGTGCTGACAGTCGGTGCCCATTCGTTGGTATCGGGGAAGACGACCGCTACACAACTTGGCGCCGGACTTGCCACCGCGCAAGATTCATCGCGATACCAAGTATAACCGGTGTAAGTTCCAGCCGGCGCATTGATAGTGCGAACGTTGGCATCATAAGTGGGGGCCACGACGTCGCCAGCCAAAATGGTCGGATTAATCGTAGGAACATCGAGTGTCGATCCGCCGGTGCTGGCGGTGATCTTAACCGAATACGGCCCCTGGAAAGTCGGCGAAGTCGACACCACCGATCCGCTCACAACAAAGTTGGCGCTACGGCGAGCGTAGTTCACAAAAACGCTGTTGAACATGTTGATAAGCGATGTGCCGCCAGCGGTATTGATGGCATTAAACAGGTCATCGGGAATCGTGCCCAGACCTGAATTATAGGCGTAATTTTGAAAAGTGCTCTGGAACATGTAGCCGAAATTCGTGCCGTTGCTGGTATCTATCGAGTCGAACAACCCAGCTGGGATGGTGCCGACCGTCGACGCATACGCAAATCCATAAAAGGCCTGGCTGAACATGCCGTAAAAATTCGTCCCCTGGCCGGTATTGAGCGCGTCGAACAATCCGGCCGGAATAGTCCCGACGGTGGAATTATAGGCATATTGATAAAACGCATAACTGAACATGCCATAGAAATTTGTGCCTTTGCTGGTATCAAGTGTGCTAAACAGATCGGCCGGTATGTCGCCGACGGTGGAATTGCGAACATACGAATAAAAAGTGTAATAAAACATGCTGTTGAAACTGGTGCCATTGGCGGTGTTAAGCCAGTCAAACATGTCGTCCGGAATGGTGCCGACGGTGGAATTGTAGGCATAATATTGGAACGTGCTGTTGAACATACTGTCAAACGTTATGCCATTTGTTGTGTTAACAGCGTCGAACAAAAAGCTCGGGATCGTGCCAGTGGTGGAATTGTAGGTATATTGGTAAAACGTGCTGGCAAACATATTGGTGAAATTTATGCCATTGCTGGTGTTGAGGGAATCAAACAAATCGGCCGGGATGTCGCCGGCCGTAGAGGCGTAGGCATATGAATAAAATGTGCTGTTGAACATAGAAAGGAAATTGCTGCCGCCAGCGGTGTTGAGCGCGCCAAACAAATTATCAGGAATCGTGCCGACCGTGGAGTTATAGGCATACGCCTGGAACGTGCCATTAAACATCGTAGTGAAAGTGTTGCCGCTAGCGGTATTGATCGAGTTGAACAAACCGCTTGGGATCGTGCCGACGGTGGAATTGTAGGCATAATAGCCGAATGTATAAGCAAACGTGTTGGCAAAATTGGCGCCCAGGTTGGTATGTATCGAATCGAATAAACCAGCCGGAATGTCACCAACGGTGGAACTTCTGGCGTAGGAATAGAAAGCGTAGCTGAACATGCCGTAAAAATTAATTCCCTTGCTAGTGTCTATCGCACTAAACAGGCCGGCTGGAATCGTCGCATTGGTCGAGTTAAACGCATAAGCGTTGAAGCAAAAACTGAACATGCCGTAAAAGTTCGTACCGTTGCTGGTGTCTATAGAGTCAAATAAGCCAGCCGGAATGTCACCAACGGTGGAATTACGCGCATAAGCGTTGAGAGTATAATAAAACATGCTGCCGAAATCGGTGCCATTGATTGTGTTAATGGTGGAAAACAATCCGGCCGGAATCGTGCCTGAGGTGGAATTATAGGCATACCACAGGAATGTGTTGGCAAACATGCCGTTAAAAATCGTGCCGCTGCCGGTGTTGACTGAACTGAACAAACTGGCCGGGATATCGCCGGCGGAGGAAGCATAGGCATAATAACTGAACGTAGAATTAAACAGTGAAGTAAAATTCGTGGCACCGCCGACATTTAGCGAGCTGAACAAGTCACCAGGAATCGTGCCCGCTGTGGAGTTGTAGGCGAAATAGCTGAACGTAGAATTAAACATTCCAGTAAGATCGGTGTAGCTGCTGATGTCGAGTGAGTTGAACAACCCGCTCGGAATGGTCGCGCTGGTGGAATTGTAGGCAGATTGGTAGAACGTGCTGTTGAAATCATAAATCACATTAGTGCCGCCAGCTGTTGAAACATTGGCGAACAGGTTGCTTGGGATGCCGACGTTATTGACTGTGCCATAAAATGTAAAGGCGAAGCGATACGATCGGCTGCTGCGCATCAGATCAGAAAACGGCGTGTCAATTGATTCGAACATGGCTTTGTTGGCAGCCGTGTTGGCGCCGGCCGTGTTGTTGTAGAAGCCGAAGGCGTTCATCCATCCGGCAGCCGGCGTTGATGTATTTGGCCGAATCGTAATCTGATATTGCCCCGGCGTAGCATACGTGTGCGTTATGCCGCTGGTGGCCGATCCATTGTTATTGGTATTGGCTGTGCCCGACTCAACATTACCATCGCCCCAGCCGATAACCCAATCGTAAGCCCAATTTGTCGCCGCAACATACCCCGACGTAGGAATCGCAAACGTCGCGTTGCTCGTGTTGGTCGGCCCGCCCGTAGAATCGAGCCGTGTGTCGACGCTAAACGCGAAGCATTCCGGCGTGCCTGTGCAACCCGTAACATCGGAACTAAACGCATAAAATGTTACATTCCCCGTGGTAGTTGGCGTAGTCGGTATCCATTCGTTACTATCGGGAAAAGTTACTAGTGCAGAAGCATTCTGCGCACCGCAATCCGGTGTGGGACTAGCAACCGCGCAAGATGTTCCATCTGTTCTATACCAGCTATAATTAGCATATTGTGGATCAGTCGGCGCAGTAATAGTGCGAACTGTAGCGTCATAGGTCGGATAAACCACATCGCCGGCAGCAACTGTCGGGTTAATACTTGGCGCGCCATTTGTGCCAACTTTGGTTGAATATAATCCATCTGTATCGGTCATGCCACTGGTAAATGTTTGGGTATTCACCGTTGATCCGCCGACCACAAAACTAGCCGTGCGCTGAGCGTAATAACCAAAAATACTATCGAACATATTGGTCGTAATCGCGCCGCTCGGCACGACAATGCCGCTAAACAGATCCGTCGGAACCGTTCCGGCGGTCGAGCTGGACGGAGCTGCGGCGCTGTTAGTAAAAGTCGCGCTAAATATACCGGTCAAATCAGTAGCCTGGCTAGTCTTGATAGCATTGAACAAACCTGATGGAATAGTAAATGTGGTCGAGCTGGAAGCATAAGCGTTAAATGTGCCCCTGAACATTTGGTAAAGATTGGTGCCGTTGTCAGTATGCATAGTGTCAAACAAACCGGCCGGAATATTTCCAACCGTAGAATTATGGCCATAGTAGAAAAAGGTATTGTAGAACATTTGTCTGAAGTTGTTGCCGCTGCTGGTATTGATCGAACTGAACAGATTAGCAGGAATGTTCGCAGTAGTCGAATTATATGCGTAATACGAAAAGGTTGTGGCGAACATATACGAAAAGTCAATACCTTGGCTGGTGTTTAACGAACTAAACAAGCCAATCGGTATGGTCAAATTAGCCGCCGTAGAATTATTCGCGTAATATTGGAAAGTCGAAACAAACATGTTGTTAAAGATAGTGCCCTGGCTGGTATTGAGCGAATCAAACAACCCAGCCGGAATCGAGCTAACAGTGGAATTATAGGCATAATAATAGAAAGTATTTCTAAACATGTAGGTGAAATTCGTGCCGCTGGACGTATTAACAGAGCTAAACAATCCAGCCGGAATCGTGGCAGTGGTCGAATTGTAAGCGTATTCCTGAAAAGTGGAGTTGAACACAAAAGTGAAATCCGTGTCGCCGGCCGTAGAGACATTCGTGAACAGATTGGCCGGAATCTCGGCGCCGTTATGCGCGCCATAAAACACGGCGGTGAAGCGATACTCCGCGCCCTTTGTGCGCATCAAGTTGGTGAACGGCGTGTCGATCGACTTGAACATGTCTTTGTTCGTCTGAATATTTGCGCCCGTGGTGTTAGTGTAAAAGCCAAAAGCGTTGAACCAACCGGCCGTGGCAGCGACAGCCGGACGAATAGCGATCTGGCGCGAGCCCGCAGTCGCGTAAGTATGCGAGATCCCAGCAGAGGTTGTACTGCCCGTGCCCGAAGCAGTTTGCGGCGCAGTGCCATCGCCCCAGTCGATGATCCAGTTATACGCATTGGCAGTGCCGCCAACCGTTCCACCTAGCGGTATGGAAAATGTCGTCGCCGTTGAGGTATGTCCGCCGGTGCTGTCTAATGTCGTATCGATACTAAACGCGAAACACTCCGGATTCCCGGCGCAAGCTGTAATAGTCGACGGGTCAGCCGCCATAACAGATTGCGATTGATTGGCTTGTTGCCATATGCTTGTCGCCACAGCAGTCAGCAAAGAAATGGCCACAACAAACACCGCACCGGTTTTAGCAGCACGAATCCTGAAAGTTGGCCGGCGGCTGATCAGCTTTATCCGGCTTAACTTTCGCCATATTTTGCTATGGTTCACGCTATCTGTTCTGCCTTTCATTTTAAACCAAATACAGGCACATTTAGCCATGATCATTATAACTTTTTCTTACCCCGATAGTCAAGATTCTTGACGATCGCTCATCTCAGATTTTTATATATTACCCACCACCGTCCAAACCACCGCTCCCTGGTAAGTTCCAAATGCCGTTGCCGGTGCAACTTTAGTTCCATAAAAAACATTGTAATGATCTAGCGTTCCGGCAGACAGTGCGCTGGAGCCAGGATTGGCAGCGGCAGTAGCTTTCAAAGTTGTAGAGACAGTCGGCACGGGCAGCCAACTCGATGCGCCAGGTGACGCAATATCAAACTGATATCCCCAAGAATTATCCGTCAAATTGCCTGACGCAACAGGATTCAGATAATCTGCCGGGTTTGTGCTACCAACGCTAGAGCCAACCAATTTCAATCGATTGTCGCTATTACAGGTTCCGTCCGCCAAATTACCGCTGGCGTCAAACGCACAGCCAGCTTTGATCGTTAAAGCATATCCAGTAGCAAGATTCGTCGCTGCGCCCACGACATCCATAGCCGTGCTACTTGGACTAGTAGGCGATACGTAAACCGTTTTATTGTTCGAAACAGACAGAGTAATAAGCGTCTGCATCACGCCATAAAATATCACGTTGCCGGTCTCAGTTGGCGTGGCAGGAATCCATTCTGTGGTATTGGGAAAAGCAACCGCCACGCAGCTCGGCGCAGGACTAGGCACGGCGCACGATGCGTCGCGATACCAGCGATAGCCAGTGTAGGTGCCAGTCGGTGCGGTGATGGTGCGAACCGTAGCATCATAGGTCGGAACCACAATATCGCCGGCGCTAACAACCAGGTTGCTATTTGGTATATTATCAGTGCTGGTGTTCTTAGTAGAATATGGAGCCGCAAAGGTCTGCGTATTAACGGACGCGCCACCAACCATGAAAGTGGCGGTGCGGTGAGCGTAGCTGGCAAAGATATTGGTATACATACTGGCGAGAGCCGTGCCATTGCTCGTATTGATAGTGGCAAACAAATCAGATGGAACAGTTCCGACAGTAGAACTGTAGGCATAATTGTTGAAAGTGCTTTGGAGCATGCTGGTGAAATTTTGACCGAGGCTGGTATTGATCGAACCAAACAGTCCACCCGGTATAGTTCCGACAGTAGAATTACGTGCGTAGTTAGTGAAAGTGCTCTGGAACATATAACTAAAATTCGTGCCGCTAGCGGTATATATGTGGCTAAATAGGCCGGCCGGAATCGTGCCGACGGTAGAGAGATTGGCATAATTATTGAAAGTGCCGGTGAACATGCTGGTGAAATTAGTGCCTTGGCTAGTATTAATTGAATCAAATAAACCAGCCGGGATGTTACCGGTCGTGGAATTCTGAACATACTGATAAAAAGTGCTACTAAACATGCTGGAAAAGGTTAGACCTTTGCTGGTATCAATGGAACTAAACAACCCAGCCGGTATTGTGCCGACAGTGGTGGTAGAACTGGAATCGTAACCTTGGAATGTGCTCTGAAACATACTCGTGAAGGTGGTGCCGTTACTCGTATAGATAGTGCTGAACAGGTTAGCCGGAATGGTGGCAACCGTAGAATTAGCTGCGTATGAATTGAACGTGCTATTAAACATGCTAGTGAAATCTGCGCCGAGGCTGGTGTTGATTGAGCTAAACAGACCAGCCGGTATTGTGCCGGTTGTGGAATTATGTGCAAAAGAACTGAACGTGCTATAGAACATATAGGTAAAGACCGTGCCCTTTATCGTATTTATTGAACTGAACAAATCGGCCGGAATGGTATCATTGATCGAGGCATAAGCATACGACCCAAAAGTGTTGCAGAACATATAGGAAAAGCCAGTCCCGTTACCAGTGTTAATCGTGCTGAACAAACCATCAGGAATAGCGCCAATGGTGGAATTATAGGCGTAGACCTGAAAAGTAGCGTAAAACATATTAGTAAAAGTAATACCGCTGCTAGTGTCGATCGTGCTGAACAGTCCAGCCGGGATGTCGCCAACCGTGGAATTGCGCGCGTAGGAACCGAACGTGGTATTGAACATGCCAGTAAAGTTCGTTCCTTTGCTGGTGTTTATCGAACTGAATAATCCAGCCGGAATCGTGCCAGTAGTCGACGAATACGCAAAAGAGCCAAACGCGCTGCTGAACATGCTGGTGAAATTCAGTCCGTTGGCGGTGTTGATCGAGCTGAACAATCCGGCCGGAATGGTGGTGTTGGAATTATAAGCATACGAACCGAACGTGTTGTTAAACATGCTAGTAAAATCTGCGCCCAGGCTAGTATTGATGGTGCCGAACAAGTCGCTCGGAATAGTGCCGACAGTAGAATTGCGAGCATACTGGCTGAAAGTGCCTTGGAGCATTCCGGAAAACAGCGTGCCTTGGTTGGTGTTAATTGAACTAAACAACCCGCTAGGAATATCACCCGCTGCAGAATTATAGGCGTATTGATAAAAAGTATAATAGAACATGTTCGTAAAAGTCACGCCGTTCGCAGTGTTTAAGGAATCAAACAGACCAGTTGGAATTGTGGCAGAAGTGGAATTGTATCCATATTGGTAAAACGTGCTATTAAACATGTTCGAGAAATTTGTATCGCCGGTGGTGGAAATATTTGCAAACAGGTCGCCGGGAATTTGAGTGCCGTTGACCGCGCCGTAGAATATAAAGGCAAAGGCTTCCAAGGTGTGACTACGCATCAAATCGGTAAAAGGCGTATCAATCGATAGAAACATGTATTTATTAGCCGCAGCGTTAGCGCCAGTGGTGTTACTGTAAAATCCAAAAGCATTAAGCCAACCATTGGCAGCCGTAGCAGCAGGTCGAATCGTGATCTGATATTGTCCCGCCCCGCCGGTGGTTGCGTAATCGTGGGCAATACCGTTAACACCTGGCGCAGCAGAGATGTTGCTCGTGCCAGAAACGGTTTGCGCCGGGCTGCCATCGCCCCAGTCGATGATCCAGTTGTAGGCACTGTTAGCCCCGCCGACATATCCCGACGTCGGAATGGAAAAAGCTGTTGTCGTATTAGTTGTTGCGCCAGTGCTTGTTAGCCGCGTGTCTATACTGAACGCGAAACATTCTGGCGTGCCTGTGCAGCCTGGGATATCAGAATTAAAGGCGTAGAATGTAACATTCCCTGTGGTAGTCGGCGTTGCCGGAATCCATTCAGTTGCGTCTGGAAAAGTTACTAAGGTCGTGGAATCTTGTGCGCCGCAATTCGGCGTCGGTGTTGCTACCGCGCAAGAAGTTCCATCTGTTCTATACCAGAAATAATTGGCATACTGCGGATCAGCCGGGGCGGTAATACTCCGCACCGTCGCATCATAGGTCGGCACCACCTGGCTGCCAGTCGTGGCATTAACTGTTGGGTTAACAGTCGGCGTGCCAGCAGCGCCAATTTTAGTAGAGTAGAGACCGCTCGTGTCAGTCTCGCCGGGCAGGAATGCCTGGGTATTTACGACTGAGCCACCGACTACAAAACTCGCAGTGCGCTGGGCGTAATCCTGAAAAACACCTATGAACATATTGGTGAACACAGTGCCATTGGCCGTGTTAATACTCTTAAACAGATCCGCTGGTATCGTCCCGACGGTCGAACTATTAGCGTAGTTATTAAACGTAACACTCAGCATCTGCGTAAAATCGTTTCCGTTAATAGTATTAATAGAATCAAACAGACCTTCCGGTATAGTGCCGGCTGTCGAATATTGAGCAAACCAACCAAATGTACCTCTGAACATATTATAGAAATTCGTACCATTGGAAGTATTTATTGAACTGAAAAGCCCGGCCGGAATATTTCCCACTGTAGAATTTTGAGCGTACAGCATAAAAGTATTGTAGAACGTGCCGTTAAAAATAGTGCCGCTGCTGGTATCAATCGAACTGAACAGGCCAGCTGGAATGGTCGCTGCGGTAGAGTTATTAGCCAAATACGAGAATGTGTAAGCAAACATGTATGTAAAGTCAGTCACACCGGTTGTAGAGATATTCGTGAAGATATTGTCCGGAATGCCAATGCAATTGACTGTGCCATTGAATGTATAGCCAAAACGGTAAGTCGAATTCTGGGAGCGCATCAAATTAGTAAAGGGCGTGTCAATGGATCTGAACATATATTTATTTGCATCGGCGTTGGCACCATTAGTATTAGTCCAAAATCCGAATGCGTTAAACCAGCCGGTCGCAGCAGCACCATTTGGTCGAATGGCAATCTGATATGATCCAGCCGTTGCATACGTATGAGAAATGCCGTTGACGCCAGGTGCATTAGTAGTGTGGCTGGTGCCGCTAGAGTTTTGTGTGTTGCCATCGCCCCAGTCGATAATCCAGTTATAGGGATTTGGAGCAACGTTCACCCAACCTGACGTCGGTATGGCGAAAGTCGTCGCTGTCGTATTAGTCAGTCCGCCACTGGCGTCCAATCGCGTATCAATGCTAAACGCAAAACATTCCGGATTCCCAGCACAAGCTGTGATGGTTGATGGGTCAGCAGCGTGCGCGATCTGTGACAAATCTGTGTTCATTGGTTGCCGCATGCCAATTGCGACAGAGGCCAACAGCATCGTCGCCACAACAAATATGCCGCCGGTTCTGATAGTTCGAATCCTGAAAATTTGGCGCCGGCCGGTTAATTTCTTTTGGCTGAATATTTGTCGTATTCTGCTACAGTTCATCTAGCTTTTCCTTATACCATCAAAATATGGGTAGACTTAACCATGATATATTATATCCTATAATGCCATTTAGTAGCAAGAGGTTTAGGCTAATTTTATTCAGCAGCTAGCCAATAAATATTGCAGATCGTGCTAGAATAGAAACGTGAATTTTGATAAGGAATACAAGAGACTTAATCCCGCTCAACGCACCGCCGTCGACCAAACCGACGGCACGGTGCTGGTTGTCGCCGGCCCCGGCACCGGCAAAACGCAGTTGCTGGCCATGCGCGTGGCCAATATTTTGCAGCAGACCGACGCTGGCGCTGGCGACATTTTGTGTTTGACTTTCACCGAAAGCGCCGCCGCCAACATGACGGAAAGATTAGCAAAAATTATCGGTTCGGACGCATACAAAGTCGCCGTAAATACGTTCCACAGTTTCGGTTCGGAAATCATCAGCCGCTGGCCGCAATATTTTTATAACGGCGCGCTGTTTCGGCCAGCCGACGAATTGGCCACGGCCGAGATTTTGCGCGAGATTTTGGTTGGGCTGCCGCACGACAATCCGCTGTCGGCGACGATGAATGGCGAGCTGACTTATTTGCATGACGTTCAGCGAGCGATTTTCGATTTCCGAAATGCCGGTTTAAGCCCGTCGGAAATTAAGCAAATTTTGCAACAAAACCTGAAATTCGCCTCGGCGGTTTTGCAAGAATTTAGAAAGACTTTTGAAAATCGTGTTAGCAAGGAAACTATTTTTTTGGCCGAAAACTTATTATCAACAGCGGAAAGGTTAGCAGAAGAATTTGAAAACTTTTCGTTCGCGCCATTACCGAATTTGGCTGAAATTTTTAGCAAAAACCTAAAACAAGCTTTGGTCGAAGTGGCGGAAAATTCCGGCAAAACCACGTCGCTTAGTAATTTTAAAAGAAATTGGGCGACGCTCGACGACAACAAAAACCTGATTTTGAAAGACGCGAAGAATTCTGAAAAGTTGCTGGCCGCGGCCGAAGTTTACGAACTTTACGAGGTAAAATTAATTGAGGAAAATCTTTACGATTTCGACGATATGATTTTGCGCGTCACGACCGCGATCGAGCAAAATCCCGATCTGAAATTTGATTTGCAGGAAAGATTTCAATACGTTTTGGTCGACGAATTTCAGGACACCAACGGCGCGCAAATGCGACTTTTGCGTGCTTTAACAGATTACGATTCGCAGCCAAATTTGATGGTGGTCGGCGACGACGACCAGGCGATTTATCAGTTTCAGGGCGCGGATATTTCAAACATTCAAAGTTTCATGGCGGAATTTCCTGGCGCCAAAATTATTACTTTAACGGAAAATTATCGCTCGGAATTAAAGATTTTGACTACGGCGGAAAGCGTTTCGACGCAAATTATGGAGCGTTTAGCAAATGATGAAAAAATCGATAAAACCTTACAACAAAATATTGCGGGCGAGGGAAAAATTGAACGAATAATCGCGCATAATCGTGAGCAGGAAAATTCGGAAATCGCGAAAGAAATCGCCAAGATTCTGAAAGATAGCAATGCCAACTTCTCCCGCGAATCCTCCGATTTTCCGGATAATCTTGTGAAGAATTTTTCATCAAGTGCGAGCACGAGCTTGTCTCCGCGCACAGCACCCGAGAAAAATTCGAGCAAGTTATATAGTGAAAATCGGTCGGATTCGCGGGAGAATGTTGGCATCGCGGTCAATAACGCGAGCAAAAAATCTATCGCTGTCATCGCCCGAACTCACGCTGATTTGGAGCAGCTTTTGCCATACTTGACCGCGCAAAATATCGCTGTCGATTACGAACGCCAGCAATCCGTTTTGGACAGCCCGCCCGTCGAGCAACTGATTCTGCTGGCCGAAATCGTCGACTGTATCGCCGCCCGACGTGACGCCGAGGCCGACGCGCTTCTGCCGAAATTACTCAGCTTTCCGGCCTGGCGCATTCCGCCACTCGACATTTGGAAACTTAGTTTGGCCGCCAAAAAAGATCACAAATATTGGCTGGAAGAAATGTTACTTTACAGCGAAGAAACGCGGCAAATCGCCGAGTGGCTGATCGTCATGGCCGCGCGCGCGCAGAACGAGCCGCTCGAGCCGATGTTGGATGAACTTTTCGGCACGCCGAATTTCTATGGTGGCGAAAAATTGCCCACTAAAACGCTGGTTTTTTCGGAAAGCATGAAAATCACGAACAAGGAAATCAGTAAAACTTTGTCCAGCCACGAGAATGATTTTATGTCGTCGTTGTTTGATTATTTCTTTGGAGAACCAGGCTCCGTCATTGCGAATGAAGTAAAGCAATCCCGTGACAAGTTGGGCTTGGCCTCGTCATTGCGAGCAACGCGAAGCAATCCGTGGATTGCCACGGCGACAAGTCGCCTCGCAATGACAAGCCTTGAAAATCGATCAGAAGAATTTCTAGATTTCATCGAAGCACTTTCCACCCTAAGAACCAAACTTCGAAATTGGCGCCCGGAAACCAAACTTTATTTATCCGATTTTCTCGATTTCATCAATGCGGCCGAGGAATTTCACGAACCGTTGACCGCCGCACGCCAAAAATCTAGCAAAAACAAAGTTCAATTATTGACCGCCCACAAAGCCAAAGGCCTCGAGTTCGACGTCGTTTTCATCGTCAACGCCACGTCGCAGCGCTGGGGCGCCAAGGCTCGCCGGCCGGCCGACAAATTGCCGCGGTCGCACAATTTGCAACTTCGCGCCAGCGGCGACAACGATGACGAGCGATTGCGACTACTGTTCGTGGCGTTGACTCGCGCGCGCCAACAATTGATAATTAGTTCGGCAAATAGTGATGGTGAAAAAGCTTTGTTGCCGGTTGAATATTTATTAAATAAAGAAATTATGCCAGAAAAAGTTTTGCTGCCTAGTCCGACCGCAGAAACAATTAGCGAATTGCAGTTAGCCTGGCACGCGCCGTTGACCACGCCGAGCCAAGATTTGCGCGCCGCCTTGGCCGAAACTTTGGCAAGATACAAACTCAGCGCTACCCACCTAGGCAATTTCCTGGACATCACGCGCGGCGGGCCGGAAACTTTCCTGATGAAGAACTTACTACATTTCCCAGAAGCCAAAGTGTCAGCCGCGATTTTCGGTAGCGCGGTTCACACTGCCTTGCAGCGCGCCCATACCCACTTGACGGCGCGCGGCGACAGAAAACCTTTGGAAGATGTTTTGGGCGATTTCACCAATGCGCTAGACGACGGCGATTTGAGCCAGCGCGACCACGATTTTTATCTGAAAAAAGGCATCGACACGCTGAACGTTTTTTACGAAACGCGTGGCCAAACTTTCACCAAAACCCAACGCGCCGAAGTCAGTTTCGCCGGCGAAAATATCGCGGTGGGGAACTTACGTTTAACCGGCATGATTGACCTAATCGACATCGATGCCGAAAGCAAAACTTTGACTTTAACAGATTACAAAACTGGCAAACCGGCAAAAACTTGGCAGGGCAAAACTGAATATGAGAAAATCAAATTGCACCATTATCGCCAACAATTGATGTTTTACAAACTGCTAATTGAAAACTCACGACAATTTTCTGGTTACAAAATCGCGCAGGGAATTATCGAGTTTGTCGAACCGACGCCGAGCAACGAAATCATGCGGCTGACTTTGGATTATGATGATTCGGCGGAAGAAATGAAAGAATTCGAGCAGCTAATCGCGGCAGTTTGGGCGCGAATTATGGCACTGGATTTGCCAGACATCACAGAATTTTCGACCGATTTCAACGGTATTTTGGAGTTCGAGAAAGCTTTGCGAAAAACATGATATAATATGCTTATGCCACTTGAAGTAAATTATTCAAACCAACCAGTCAAAATAGTTGCCCCCCCCCAGCAAGCTATATTTCTGGCCGGACCTACGCCGCGAGATCCAGAAACACCGTCTTGGCGACCTCTTGCTATCGAGGCGCTCAAAGAGCTAGAATATACTGGACTAGTATATGTGCCGGAAGTAGAATCTCCGGATATTGGCTACTACGATTACACAAATCAAGTTGAGTGGGAATGGGAAGCTTTAGACAGAGCCGACGCCATAGCATTTTGGGTTCCACGAAAAATTGACACTTCAAAACCGTCGCTTGGAATGCCTGCTTTTACTACAAATGTTGAGTTGGGTTTATACCTCGGAAAAAGTCCAGACAAGGTTTTTTATGGCAGACCTGATGATTCTGAAAAGAATCGCTACCCTGATAAGTTATATCAACGATATACAGGCAGAACAGCAATAAATAATTTAGGTGATTTAATGGCGCAAGTCATAGAAGGGATTCGAAAATGAGCGAACACATGGGTAGCGGAACACAAGAGTTTGCTGACGAAAGTTATGAACTGGGAATAGTCCGGGGCGCACTTCAACGATATCCCGAGCTTACAGAGTTGGTCGGAGAAACAGTATTTTCTCCCGAATCGCATGCGAGCGCAAATGAGCAACAAACCTTTGGGGCTACATTATTTCCCGATGCCGCGCCTGACCAGTTAATAGAATTTGATAGAACGGCGTTAAGCTTAGTTTTGTTAGACGAAGTTTTCAACGGCGATTATGATAAGTTCACAGAATCTCAAGCTGGTCCGAATAAATTGCCGAAAGAATTATTTGACAACATTGGCGATTTTTATCGAACAAATTTCGACACACCGGAGAAGCGTGACTTGCTCGAATATTATATCGTCATAAATGACATCGGAAAAAGCCAGAAGCGGCTTGCCCAGTTAGAGGAACAAGGCATTGAAGTGGCCGACCACGACGAGGCTTTAACGGAACTGCTAAAACTTGGCACTTTACCCACTATGGACACTTTGTCAGAGCAAGATAGACGCAGTTTGGAAAACGTATTAACATACGGAGTCAACGTCGGACAATTAATGCAGGGCGAGAGCGTCGATTATGACTTCAGGGACTTGAATAACCTAAGTGAATTCGAGAGAAATCTAATGCTAGGCGAAGCAATCATCGATATAGCTGGCGTAGCTGGTGCTACGAATCAGAGGGGAAGCGTCGTTCTAAATCGACCGACCGCCGAGAACTTCTTACTCGCAGCTGGCGCGATCCAACGGCAAGGCGGAAGCCCCGAAATGTATGACGATTTTCTGTCGAGTAAAGCCGAGTTGCTTGACATTGCCGAAACTGACCATGATACGAGGCGCGCAATTACTCGCGTTTGTTTGATGGCACGACTTAATACGCCAAGTGATGTGGCCGTTGTGGAAAATTATTTTGCACAAACTTCGGGACAGAACGATTCATTTATTGCAGAAATGTGCGAAACGGGCTACGGCGACAAGCCGGCTATTCTGCCGTATTATTCTCCAGCCGTAATTTCCAATGCACTTGGATTTTATAAAAAAGCTGGCGTTGGAAATCCTTTGGAAGCGACGCTTGCCAAAGTCATTCCGTTCTTGCAGCGTAGCATAGATGAAACAAGAGCCATACATGCAGACCAGCATGGCAATGGTGTTCTGACTCTTCAGCTAAGAGACGCCGCATTGGCCACGGCCGCAAATCCAGATGAATTGGACAATGTGGTTATAAAATAAGATTCTTAGATGGGTCCAATACGATAAATTTCTTGCACTTCTTCAGCTCTTCCTCAGCATAATTTTCGAAAATAGTCTTAAGCAAACAAAATAATTTTTCGGGAGGAAAAATGCCAAAACAATCTAACATAATTGTCGAAGAAGTAGAAGAAAAACCAGTCGCAGAAAATCGATCAACAAATAAAGAATCATCAAGAACTAAGCGCCAAACAATCACACTCAAGCCCTGGCTAATGCTAACAATCCTAATCGTCGCCATAGTTTTAAGTTCAGGAATCGGCGGCATTTTCGGTGCCTGGCTGATGAATTCAAACACCGCCAAAGCCACGACGCAAACCCAAGTCGTTGAAAGCGAGGGCGACGCCATCTCGAAACTCGCCGCTAACATTGCGCCCAGCGTCGTGTCCATCGTCACCGAGCAAACCTCGACCGTCAACAATTTCTTCTTAGGAAGCAGCCAAAATTACACCACGCAGGCAGCCGGCACCGGCGTCATCATTAGC
>JGI24705J35276_12238230_pt1 | contig 17583 bp, 27 predicted proteins | sample TergutNt197P4_FD_35276 | JGI IMG/M metagenome (IMG submission 35276) | reverse complement strand
GTCAGATTCGCAGATGGCATCGAGGTCACTCAGACCACTGAAAGCCGCGCCGCCTGATCGGCCCCATCACCTAAAATCAGCCATAGCTCGGGGACGAGTCTGGGATTGGTAACAGGCTAGAAATTCCACTGCGCCGATTCTTGCAGTGTGGTAAAAGCCTATCGGGGCAGCCCGAGGGCCGCCATGGGATTGGAAATCGAAGAACGCTCGACCGCCGAGCTGGCGCCCTATGCCGCAAACGCTCGTCTTCACAGCAAAGAGCAGATCGCCCAGATCGCCGCCTCGATCCGTGAATTCGGATTCAACGTGCCGTGTCTGGTTGACGACAAGGGCGAGCTGATTGCCGGGCACGGCCGGCTATTGGCCGCCAAAGAACTGAACCTAGAAACAGTGCCTGTGATCCAGCTTGGCCATCTGAGCGAGGCCCAGGCCAAGGCCTTCCGGCTTGCCGACAATCAGCTTGCCCTGAACGCAGACTGGGACCTGAAGCTGTTGCAGGCCGAATTGAAGCAACTCGAGGAAACCGGCTTCCATGTGGGTGTGATCGGCTTCGATGAAGAGGAGCTGGCCAGGATTGCGGAGGGCAACCTTGACGATGAGGGCCTGCTGACCGAGCCCGCCAACAAATCCAAGCTGCTGGAGCTGGTGAACGTGACGATGGGCGAGCCGCGCCACAGCGTTGCCTTCGGCGACCACTACCGCCTTGCCGGCCGGCACGATCTGTTCTGCGAGTCGGTGATTGCCGGACACGGCAAATGGATGGCAGCCTTAAGCGAGAAGAAGCTGTTCTGCCCTTATGCTGGCGTGTTCGTACCCTTCGCCAAGCGGGCCGCCGACCATGACTTGGTGATGGTGCAGCCCGATCGCTTCATTGCCGGTCACATGCTGGACCGTTTCGAGGAGGCCAAGGGAGGGAGAATCGAAAAGAAATGAAACGCACCGCCGGCAAATGGGACCCGGACGCTTGGCCAATGTACTTCCTGGCCAGCAACGTTTTGACGCTGCAAAGAAGCTTCGTCACCCGCAACGGCTCGATCCTTGTGGCCGTGAACGAGCTGGCCAAGTCCGCCTCAAGTGACGAGCTGATGAAGCAGTACGACCACATCCTGTTGGACTCCGGAATCTACTGGCTGACGACGCAGCACGCCCTTCACCATGAGATGAATATGAACGAGGCCCTGGCGCTTTCTCCGGAGGAAATCGATCATTGGCCCTGGCTGCTGGAACACTACATTGCCACGGCCCGCAAATACGAGTCCAAGCTGTGGGGCTATATCGAGTTGGACCAGGGTGGCCGCGAGAATAAACAGAAGACCCGCGCTATGCTGGAGAACCTTGGGCTTCGCCCGATCCCGGTCTACCACCCTCTGAATGATGGATGGGACTACTTCGATTTGCTGGCGAGCGAATACGACCGCATTTGCGTGGGCAACATCGTGAGAGCCTATGGCGAAGACCGCAAGCGCATCCTGGCGACCATCTGGGAGCGCCGCCGCAAATATCCGCACCTATGGATTCATGCCCTTGGCATGACGCCGAACGACATGACGCTTTCCTACATGATGAACAGCTTTGATAGTTCAAGCTGGGTAAGTGCGCTGAGATACTCAAGCGGCATGACGAGCACCATCAACAGCGCCATGAAAGAATTGATTGCCGGCTTTGTGTATCGTCGTGACGTGGCAATCGACGAGGAAGCCGGACATACGAAAGCCGGCAAATTATGCGGGTACTCCGCGCTTATGTTGCAGAAATCCTTGCAGGTCTTCAGACAGACAATGGAGGACGAGCTTGGCGCAGACATGGAATTGGCCGATGTCGATCACGGTTAGGTTCAGCCGGCCGGGCCTGCATAGATGGCCGCAAGCCGCGGGACATCGATCCTATCTTGCCAACATCCACAGGCATGTGTTCTTCGTGGAGGTCTCGACGACGGTGGAGCACCACGACCGGCAGATCGAGTTTCATGATTTGCAGGATACCGCAAAGGAGCTGTTCCGGATCGGAGAGACAGACTCATGCGAAAGGATGGCGTCCAATCTGGTAAAAGGGCTGGTGGACAGGTACACGGGCCGCCCGTTCCGGGTAAGCGTGTTCGAGGACAACGAATGCGGGGCGACCGTGACCGGGCCGCATGACTAGAGGCAAACGGCAAATGCTGATGGACCTCGAGGGTATTATCAATCTGGCAAACGAGAACATGCCGCTGTCCGGCGCGGAGCGCGGTCACATGGTCGATCAGGCGGAAGCCGCGCTGTCGATGCTGTTTGCCGTTCTTCGCATCGACACCGAGGCCGACCACAACATGAAAGGATCGGCGCATAGAATCGCCAAGATGCTGGTGAACGAAATCTTTGCAGGCCGGTACTTGCCTCGGCCGGAATTGCGGACCTTCCCAAACACAAGGGGCACCAATGACATGTACACGGTGGGTCCCATCGCTGTGCGCTCCACATGCAGCCATCATCTTGCGCCCGTGATCGGATCTTGCTGGATCGGGCTGGTTGCCGGCGACCAGTTGGTGGGGCTTTCCAAACTGTCGCGAATCGTGGACTGGATCATGCGCCGCCCGCAATTGCAGGAAGAGGCGACTGTGCAGGTTGCCGACGAATTGCAGGCGCTGATCAACCCGATAGGATTGGCCGTGATCGTGAAGGCCCGCCACATGTGTCTGGAGTGGCGGGGGGTGTGCGAGCATGAAACGGTGATGACGACGACGGCCATGCGAGGAATGTTTGCCGGCAACGAGGAAATGCGCTCCTCGCTGCTGGCTCTGATACACTGAGCTATCAAGATGCCCTACAAAATCCGCCGTTCCCACGAATGCCACATCGGCCATCGCGTGTATGGCCACGAATCCAAATGCGCCAATCTGCATGGCCACGGTTACGTGTTCAACTTCACGTGCGAGTCGGTGAACCTCGACGCGATCGGGCGCATCGTTGATTTTAGCGTGATCAAGTCGCGGCTGTGCCAATGGCTTGAGGACAACTGGGATCATCGCCTTCTGTTGTGGGAATCCGATCCCTGGCTTGAAGGATTGCGCGCGATCGACAAAGGAGTCGTGGCCGTGCCGTTCAATCCGACTGCCGAGAAGATGGCGGAGTATCTGGTCGAGGTGGTGGCGCCGCGCGAGCTTGAGGGCCTGGGCGTGGCGGTGACAAGCTGTCGTGTCGAGGAAACACGCAAATGCGCAGCCAGCTATTGCCGGTGAACGAGGTCTTCTCGACGCTGCAGGGCGAAGGCAAGTACACGGGCACGCCCTCGACCTTCATCCGCTTGCAGATGTGTCCGGTGGGCTGCCCGTGGTGCGACACCAAGTACTCATGGTCGTTCGACCTGGAGAACGAGCGCTCGCGCTCCGAGGTCTTCGCGAAGACGGCGGCAACGAATGAGACCTTCGCCTTGACGACGGTCGAACAGCTCTTGCCCGAGGTGAAAGAGCGCCATGTGGTGATCACGGGCGGCGAGCCCGGGCAGTATGACTTGCGGGAATTGACGGAAGCCCTGATCCAGAGCCGCCATACGACGCAGTTGGAGACGAGCGGCACCTTTGATCTTCGCGTCGATACGCGCACATGGGTGACCGTCTCGCCCAAGGTGAACATGCCGGGCGGACTATCCGTGAAGCCGTCAGCGTTGCGGCGGGCGAACGAGATCAAGCACGTCGTGGGCAAGCGCTCGGACGTGAAGGTGCTCAAATCCTTGCTGGCCGACACCAACCCGATGGCCCTGATCTATCTTCAGCCCTTGTCGTGCTCAAGGAAGGCGACCGATCTGTGCATCGAGATCGCAGGCAAAGAGGGCTGGAAGGTCTCAATCCAGACGCATCGGTTCATCGACGTGCGGTAGTTATCAACAGTCATCCACAACCATGCGGCGGGACATGTGATATAAAACATGCGCTCGCTTGCCGGCTTTTGAATTGGTCTTCTCTTGACGGCAAAACGGGTCGGGATCGCTTAGGAATCAGCCCCGGGAGCGGTCCCGTCAAAAGTTGAATTTCCAAAGAACCGTTTGAATCGCCTATCACATGCCCGCAATGCATGTTGAAGTATTAGAGCGAGCAGCGGGCCTACTCCTCCCGCGTTGGTGGTTCGCAATGGGCTGCCGTTAAGCAGGAAACGGCAGCCCATTTTCGTGCAGGCGAGAAATAGGCGGCCCGAGGGCCGCCATGTCGTCGTGGTGTTTGCCGGCCGGCTTATTCCTCCTGGCCCTCGGTGGCTTTGGAGGCGGCCCGCTCCTGAGCGATGATCTTGGCCGCCCGCTCGAGGTCCGATCTGTCCTCGGTGATACGGCGTTGGGCGCGCGCCGCCTCCGCATAGACCGAGAGCGGATAGTCCGCCCTGAAATGGAGGTCGCGCTCCAATGGCAGCTCGCCCACTGTGCCCTTGCCGACGATGCGCAAAGGAACGGTGACGTGTTCAAGCTCGCCACGGGACGCATAGCCCAGCTCGGGCTCGCCCATGCCCATATCGCAGAGCCCGAACAGGGTATCGGGCTCGTCCGGGTCCGATTCCGTGAACAGCCAAGTGGCGCCGCCCACGGGCGAGAAGAGTTTGACCACTGGCTTGTGGTCGATCTCCGTGCCGTGGTCGATCTGGCTTTGCCGGGTCGCCTTGCCGTTGCGGGCAAGCGCTTCGGCGATTTCTTTAGGAAACAGGATCATGATTGAAGTCCCCACAACAGTGAGTCATAGAGTCGGCCTTCAGACAAGCCACCCTGCTCATGGGCGTCCTGCCGTATCTGGCCGACGATTTCGTACGCATGGCTGGTCTTGTAGTCGTCGTTCTCGCAAGCCTGATAGTCGTAGTAAAAACAGAGCTTGACGATCTGAGTGGCGATCGCCTGATTGGTCAGGTCGATGGCCTTCTTCACATTGTCCGGCAAGCGATCGACCCATGCATCGACAATGATGCCTTCGGGCGCCTTCTCGGTCCGCCGCAAGACGCTGGCCGCGATGCGGTGCTCCATGTCGAGGTCCGGGTACCACTTGGCGAGTGAGCGCAGATTCTCCTTGAGGAGAATCCGGAAGGCGGCATCGCGCACGGGGACCATGGGGCTGTGCAGATTGGCCAGCACCGAGAGGTCGAGTTGAGAGCAAAGATGAGCCGACATTCTCAAGCCACCTCCATCAAGAGTTCTTCCGCGCCATAGACTTGGCGTTCGCCGCAGGTCTCGCACTCGTATTTGCGGGCATCCGGCTCGACGCCTTCGACCTCGGCGCCGCAGGCCAAGCAGAAACCTGGATTGTCGAGGCTTGTTTGATGGCGCTCCACCGCTTCCACGATCGCATCGACCGTGACGGCAGCGTGCCATTGTTTGCGTTTCACCATGTTGTTAGGTCCTCTCTTTGAGTGAAGCGACAACCGCTTCGGAATGCGGCGGGCCTCCCGCCGCATGATCGAAACGGTTCACGCCTCGAGGCGGGCCAGCAATCGAAGGACCGTGACCGGATGCCAGCCGTTGCCCTTTGGAGTGGTGATGTTGGATGCATTCAGCCGCCGCGCGATCTCGGAAGCGGAGGTCCCGGCAATCGCCCATGGCTGAACGATCGCGCGCAAGGCCGCCGCGTTGGAAATCGCTTTCGCGCGATTGTGGGCGGCAATGGTTTGGGAACCGAGCCGCTTGCCGCGCCGCTTGGCCGCCGCGAGCGCATCCTTTGTGCGCTCGGCGATTCTGTGCCGCTCGTCCTCCGCGAAAGCCGCGTATATGTGCAGCATCAAAGGATTGACGTTCGGAAGGTCCGCGACGATGAAGGGCACCCGGTTTTCCATCAGGGTCGCGATGAACGCGACGTTGCGGGACAAGCGGTCAAGCTTGGCCACGATGACCGGGCATGACAGCGCCTTGGCCTGCGCAAGGGCCGCCTTCAGTTTTGGCCGTTTGGTGAGCGCGTCGAATCCCTTGGCGGTCTCGACCTCGACGAAAGCCGCCGCCAGCGTGTAGTTGTTGGCGGCGGTGTAGCGGCGGATTGTTTCATGCTGGGCCTCGATCCCGAGGCCCGATCTGCCTTGCCGTTCCTTGCTGACGCGAAGGTAGGCGATGGCTGTTGCGGGTGCGGTGCTCATAGGTGCTCGAGCCCTAACCGGCAATGGTTGTAGCGGTCCCATGAGGGACAAACGCGTTTGATCGCCTTGCGCAAGGGCTTCAGGTTCTTGACGCCAGCCACGCGGCAGGCGTGCTTGCGAACGAGACGGAAGCGCTTGCGCTGGCCGCGCGTCACGTCACGGTGGCATTCGCTTGGCGCTCCGAATGCTGCGATGTCCCGATGCGCGAAATGGCCGCGCTGCTCATGGGCCATGATGATCGAAACGGCTTTTCCGAGTTGAGCCATGATTACCTCAATCGATGTATGAGAATTCGCCGACGAAATTGCCGTTGATGTCGCGTAGTTTGCCGTCGTAGGCCGTAGTGAAGCCGTCGTGTTCGATGCGGCTCGCGAGCGTGCGGAGGATTCGCGCCAGCTCCGTTGACAGCCAGTCGCCTTCAAAGGCGTCGTTGGCGGTGCTGATCGAAAGGGCAAAGGTTGGCGGTTCGGGCTTGGTCTGGCTGAGGAGCCGCAAGAGCTTGGCGATGGGAGTCGGAATGTGGGCGCCGGCTCCGTATTTGGCGACCGAGGAAAACGACTTGCCGAGCTGCTCGGCCGCGTCATGATAGGTCCAGCCAAGTCGTTTGAGCGTGGCGCGGAATTCGGTCACGCTCATGGCCTGTTTGGTGTTGCGCTTGGTCATGGGTGCTCTCAACAAACAAAGGTTGGTTCGGGAATTTCGCCCGACTGGTCATCGATCAAATCGACGAAACAGAATTGATCATCCGGCAAGCGCGCCGCGATGAATCGGCCGCGCAGTTTGGTCCAGGCGCAAAGGGCCTTGGCCGCCGCGCAATGGTTGTCGGATTCGGAGACGGCAGGATCGAAGGCGATGGAAAGAGAGCCATCGGTGCTGCGCGCATGAATGCGGCGCTGCCCATCGACCGTGATCAGCTCGGTCAGAATGGCCTGTTGTGAGTCGAAATGGCGCATATATCTGGTCTCCAATTGAAGGTTGCCGGAATGGCCCTTCGGGCTGCGCTCAGACGAGAGCGCAGAGTCGAAAGGTCAAATCGGAATTAGGAGGTGGCGGCGGGGATGAAGTGATCGGCGGTCTCTTCATCGACGAGCATTTCGCGCATCCGCTCAAGAATTGAGATGGCGCGGTCCCGCGCCACGCCTTCGTTGTCGAGCAGCTCGAGCAGCTCCATTGCGATTTCGAGGTCCTTGTCAGCCTCGGTCGCTGCTTCGCTTGCGATTTGCTCTTGCTGCCATTGGTCAACGGTGGCGTTGGCCTGCTCGGACGATTGGCCCAGATATTGAAGCGCGACCGAAGCGTCGTTCGTGTCGATCAGGCCGGCAAAGAATTCGGATTTGACTTGTTCAACGGTGCTGACGAGTCCCATGATCGGCTCCTAAGTTGATAGTTGAGAGTTGGGGAGGATTGGCCCTTCGGGCTGCGCTCGAATCCCGAGCGCAGAGTCGAAAGGTCAAATTTCAAAACCGCGATTCTTGAGGGCTGTAGTGAGGAGCGCGATGGCCCGCTCCTCGGACATGCATTGCGATTCAAGATAGTTGAGGAGGCCCATGGTCTGGTTGTGGGACTCTTCGATCCATTCTTTGAGAGTCGCTTCGGCCTGCTCGCGTGAATAGCCCTTGTGTGTGAGGGCGGAGATCACATCGGCATCGACAAAATCGCCTTCGATGTAGTCGAGTTTGAGCTGGTCGATATAGATTGACATTTGTGGGCTCCGTTTGGGTTAGGTCGTTTGGAGGCCCTTTCATCCCCCCGAGTCGCAGAAATTGAAACGGGTAAGTTGTAAAATATGCTACCCAAGGTTGCCGGCCGGAAATGGCCCTTAGAGGGGCGGTTTTGGGGGCGCTCCGGCCGGCCCGGAGCGGCAGGCCAAGCCCATGGGCGGCCCGTTGTGGCCCTTGGGTGCGGGCTTGGCGCCCTGGCGGAGGTCCCCGGGGCGGGCAAGCCGGCTGGCAAAAGGAACCGGGTTGCCCGGGCGGAATTGGAGCCCTTGCCGGGTCGGCCCGAGGGCCGAATCCAGGCCCGGGCGGTCCCCAGCCAAGCCGGCCGGCAATTTTCGGATTACCGAATTGTCACGTCGTCTTAGGAGCGCGTTGACGGGGGCGCGGAATCTCGAGCCATGCGCCGGAAGGTTTCTTCATGCCGGGCTGGTACTAACTCTTAAGAAGCCACCACGGAGTCCGATATGCGCAGAGTGAGAATGAAGATCGATATCGACGTTCACGATGCCGATGCCCTGATCGATGCCGCGCGGTGCCGCGAGAAGTATTCCGATGTCGATGTGGGCGAACTCGCCGTGCTGATTCCGGAAGGCGAGCCGATCGTGGCGCTGCATCATCTGTTTCATGACTTCCAATTGCCGGGCTGCGAGATCAGGAAGATCGCTGCCGACTACCTGCCGCATTGATGACGATCGTTTGCCGGGTTGCCCTTGTGAGGGCGATGTCGAGCAGGTCCGCATTGAAGCAAGCCGCGCGCTCGACGATGACGAATTCCGCCTCGATCCCTTGAACGCTGGCCGGCGATCCCAGCCGCACGGTCGGAAGCTGCGACAAGCGGTTGAATCGAGCGAGCACGGCTGCCGCATGATCGGCCGACCACTTGCTCAACCGGAATGGCGCGGGCAGCCCGTGATGTTTTAACCAGGCCAACCAGGCCGAGCGATGCCACGGGCAAGCCAGAACAAACAGCGAGGCAAAATCCTCGGGTGGCGGGACCATTGAGACGAATTGAGCTTCCAGCTCGATGCTCACGGGCTGGCGGAGGCAAGCCGGCAAATGGAATGAGACATGCCCGTCTTTCTGTTGCCGGCTTGTCGTTACGATCGATGCATTCGGGAAGTAGCGAGGCAGCACCGCCGCGTCCTGGGCCTCGACCTCATCCATGAGCAAGAGCCTGACTTGCCGGCAAACATAATAGTTGGAATGAATGAGGTCCGCTTTGTCGAGCAGCCCTCGGCGTTTCCTGTAGGCTGCCGCATATTCCCGCACCGCCTCGAGGTAGGCGTTCCTTGGTAATGGTTGCCGGTCGAGCCGTGCATCATGGTCGGCCCGCAAGGCTTCGAGCACGCGAGGCTTGAGGCTTTCCAGGAACAGCTCCTCGGTCTCGGTCGGCGGGTCGGATATGTCATTGATGCGAGCTAGCACGTCTTCGATGTAACCGGACGCCACGGCATCGGCGTGAACGTATTTGTTGCTGCCGATAACCGCCGTGTACTTGCGCATGGCGTCTAACGGGAGTTGCCATTCCTTGCCGGTCAAGGACTGCAAGCGCGTAACCGCTGGCCATGGCGCAAAGCCGGCGATCTGATTCCGGCTGGCCTGGGCGATCGCCGCGAGCACCGTCGTCTTGCCGGAGCCGCGAGGCCCGACAACGCAGGCGGTGAAGCGCTCGCCGCGCTCGATCCGCTCGATGACCGACTCTGCGATCGTCTGTGGACTCACATGATAGGTTCCGTCCAAATGTGGTCCCTCGCTCATGCCGTCGAATATTATCAGGTTCCTTGAGGACGAGGCAGCGAAATGGGAGCGCGACAAGCGCGTGATGAGTTCACGGCTTGCCGGCACATCCGTGCGCGAAATCGCCGAGCATGAGGAGTGCTCGGTCGAAGAGGTCGAGACCTCCATCGTGCGGCAGTCCGGTGGCGTGTCGCCGAATTTCCGCGAGCGGCATATGCAGCTCTCGCTTGAACGGCTCGACAAGCTGTTGCGCGCTCACTACACGGCGGCGCTCAAAGGCAATTACGATGCCAGTGTGATTTACCTGCGGACGATCGAGATGTCGGGCCGCTTCCTCGGGCTGTTCCCACCGCCGCAGGCTGACGCCAATCTCGACAAGCTCAAGCCGAACGTATCCAGCACGGAAGAAATCCGCGAGGTGCTTGACGAACTACTCGGCCGCAAATCGACGATCGACGGCGAAGTGATCAATCGCGAGGAAAGCGACCATGAGTGATCGCTTCATGACCGAGGTGAAAGCGATGCACAAGCTGCGGGCCGACATGCGTTCGTTGACGGATGACGATCGCGAAAAGTACATGGCCCGGATGGCGCATACGGCTGGCGACTGGGTTTTCCATGCGCGCGACGCCCAGCTCCCGCCGCCTGACCTTGACTGGTGCTGGCTGCTGCTCGGCGGGCGCGGGTTCGGCAAGTCGCACTCGATGTCGGCGGCGGTTCACATTGCGGTTCGCGCGGGTATATCTCGAATCCATCTGGTCGCACCGACGACGGCTGACCTTCATGATGTGAACCTCGAGGGCAAGAGCGGCATCCTTGCGACATGCGGGCGCGATCCGCGTCCGCGTTGGGTCTCGACGCGCAAGAGATTGGAATGGCCGAACGGCGCTGTCTGCGTGTTCTTCTCTGGCGAAGAACCGGACTCACTGCGCGGGCCACAAGCAGAAATCGTACTCATTGATGAGATCGGCCGCATGAGGTACCAACAAGCCGTCTTTGATATGGCCATGATGGGCCTGCGCCTCGGCGACAAGCCGCGCATCATGTTGGCGACGACACCGCGCACGACTCCGCTGATGAAACGGCTTGTCGCAATGGCGAACATCAGGATCACGACGGGCTCGACCTATGACAACGCGCTCAACCTCGCACCGGACTACCTTTCCAAGATCAAAGAGCTGTACGAGGGAACGCGCCTCGGCCGGCAAGAGCTGCAAGGGGCCATGATCCTCGATCCCGTCAATGCCCTGTTCAAGGATGATTGGCTCCAACACGATGATGTTGCGGAGGATCGCATCGAACAGGTTTCGGTCGGAGTCGATCCGAGCGGCGGCGGCGATGAGGTCGGCATCGTTGCCGCCGCTTTGCTGACCGATGGCAAGCTTGCGGTTCTGTCGGATCGGACGACGACGGGCAGCCCGGCTCAATGGAGCGAAGCCGCCGTCAAGGCTTATGACGATTTCGATGCCGACGAATTTGTTGTCGAGGTGAACTTCGGCGGCGACATGGCGACCGAGGTCCTGAAGCAGGCCGCTGACCGCAAATTTGAAAAGGGCGAGCGCGACACCAATATGATCTGCATCCGCGAGGTCTCAGCCTCACGCGGCAAGGTGATGCGAGCCGAGCCCGTTTCGCTTTTGTACGAGAAGGGCAGAATCCTGCATCGGCGTGGCCTGGATCAGCTCGAGGGCGAGATGCTCGCGTTCTCGCGAGAATGGGATCGCGCGGTTGACGGCTCACCTAACAGGTTAGACGCCATGGTGTGGGTCATCACAAGGCTTTCAAAAGTGCTGACGGAAATCGCAATCGCCTGATAGGAGGACACATCATGGCGAAGACCAAGAAGACAAGCAAGAAGGTCCGGAAATCCAAGAACGCAGCCGTGAAAAAGAAATCCGCGGTCAAGGTGAGCCATCGTGTTGACCGCCGCCTCGGGCTGCATGGGAGCTGACGCATGCCTTGCCTGCCGTGCCAACAGCAACAGCGACGTTTGTACTCGGCCGTTCGATCGGGCGATCTACGCGGCGCTGCGACCGCCGTAACGCGCGGCGTTGCGATTGCCGCCGACAAACTGCGCGGCGTTGACGTGAACGCCAAATACGGGACCACGCCAACGGTGAAGGCCACGCCTTACCGCCGTCCGCCAGAGCGGAGTGCTTAAATCATGGGTGCGCTCGGCTGGCTGTTCGGGAGCAAGGCCGATCCGCCGGCCGGCGCGGTGGAATCCGAGGCCGCCTTTGGCGGCTCGATTGACATCAACCGGCTGAACGCCGATCTGGCGCGCGAATATATCCGCTCGATCTATCTGTGGCGCTCGGTCGATATGATCGGGTCGATGGCGTCTTCGGTCCCTCTGATCGTTCGCAAGCCGGACGATGCCCAGCTCGCGGCGCCGGAGCTGACCGTCGAAAACCTCTTGCGGCGGCCTAACCCGCAATGGACGGGGGCCGCGCTTCAATATTTTGCCGCGGCCTCGATCGCGGTGGCCAACAAAGCCTATCTGTTGCGGGTGCGTGGTGCGGGAGGCGTGACGCTCGAGCTGTGGCCGCTCGCGCCTAACGACGTGATGCCGATCTATGCGTTCGGGACGCGAATGATCGAAGCCTTTCAAGTGACCGAGGCTGGCCGCGTGACGCTGTTTCCGGTTGACCCTGAAACCGGCGACTCCGATATCGTTTACATCCGCCGGCCGGCGCTCAACCGGCATACAGACAAGTCACCGGCTGCGATTGCGGCGGCGCCGGCAGATGTGTTCACGCGCATCCTGCAACGTTGCGCGGACATCGTTTCAAACAGCTCGAATATCACCGGCATTTTGAGCACCGAGAAAGAGCTGAGCCAGAGCAAGGTGCAGGACGTGAAGGACCGTATTAATCTGTTCAAGACGGGACGGACCGAGAGCGGCGGCACCCTTGTGACGGCAAATGCAAAATGGAATCTGACACGTTTGAGCGAAGACCCGGCTCAAGCGTTGTCGGTTTCTATCAAGGATTCGTTGGCGCGTGATGTGACGATGACGTTTGGAGTCCCGTCTCAGCTTGTCGGTCTCCCGGGGCAGGACACCTACAACAATCTGGCCATGGCCCGCGTTGGATTCCTGACAGACACGGTGTTGCCGGGCTATATTGGTCTCTATGTTGCGGGACTCAACCACGCCTTGATGTCGAGCAGAGCGGAGATCATCGCCGACGTTGAACATATCCCGGCAATGATTAGAGCCCGGCAGGACATGACCGACATGGCCAGCCGGGCGACCATGCTGAGCGTCAACGAACAGCGCGCGTTGCTGGGCTATGCGCGTTATGAGGACGACGAGACCGCTGACGTGCCGGTGATGTTGGAAACCTTGCGGCTGAAGCGGCTGGCGATCGAGGTCCAGGGTGGCAATGTCTCGAACATCCTTGAACCGGATTCGCGGGCGCCGCCGAGCGGAGGCTGATTTCATGTTGGAACTGTCAAAATATGATGCGGCTTGCCGGGCTTTGGCGGAGGCCCGGAACGTTGATGACCTCAAGGATGTCATCAACAAAATGGACGCCTTGAAAGAATACGCTCGCCGCGCAAAGAACCGCGAGCTTGAGGTCAATGCTGTCGAGGTCCGGCTCAAAGCAGAACGACGATGTGGCGAACTCCTGGCGGAACTCAGGGCAACCGGGCAGTTTTGCGAGGGCCGTCCGGAGAAAATAACTGTACTTTCAGAAGGACAGTTTTCGCGAGTCACCCTGGCCGATCTCGACGCCTCACGCAATTTTTCATCCCGTTGTCAGAAGCTTGCCGCTCTGCCAACAGGAAGGTTCACCCATATGCTGAACGACTGGCGCGGCCGGGCTCTCGCCAAGGCCGAGCCGGTGACGTTCGACCTGTTTGTACATGAGAAGGCGGACAACCGCGCCAAACGGGAGGCCGAGCTTGGCCAGCGCATCCTAGCCTTGCCAAGGAAAAAATATGGCGTGATCGTTGCGGACCCGGAATGGCGTTTCGAGCCGTGGTCGAGGGCCACGGGTATGGATCGCGCCGCAGATGACCACTATCCGACTTCACCGCTGGAGACCATCAAGACCCGTGACGTGGCCTCGATCGCGGCCGACGATTGCGCCCTGTTCCTGTGGGCGACCCAGCCCATGCTGCCGCAGGCGCTCGAGGTGATGGAAGCCTGGACATTCGATTACAAGTCCCACTGGATATGGGCTAAGGACCGTATTGGCTTGGGTTATTGGAATCGCAACAAACATGAGATTTTGTTGTTCGGCACCCGTGGCAATCCGCCGTGCCCGGCTCCTGGCGAGCAATGGGACTCGCTGATGGAAGCGCCTCGGCGAGGTCACAGTGAGAAGCCGGAAATTTTCCTCGAGATGGTCGAGGCTTACTTTCCGACATTGCCGAAGATCGAATTGAACCGGCGCGGCCCGCCTCGCCGAGGCTGGGACGCTTGGGGGGCGGAGGTGCCGCGCAAGCAGGTTGCCCATGCTGCTCAATGTCGGGCATGATCGAGTCTTCCAACGCTACCTCCGCGACATGGAGCAACGGCTCCATAACCGCATGGTCCCGCTCCTGTCGGCCGGCATCCGCTTGCAGATGTCGCGGGGCGGGATTCCCGCCATGCATTATGTGACGACGGTGGGCGAACCGATTCTCGTTCGCCATTATCGGCGTGTCTATGAAGACGCCTTCGACGCCTCTGTCGATCAGATCGAGAAGGCTGCGACCACCGGCAGATCGGCATTCATCCGCGAGCAGTTGGCATATCTGGAGCGCGATGGCGCGACACGCATCCATGACATTGCCCAGTCAACCGCCGACGAAATCCGGGACATTGTGATGGCGGGAGTCCGGGACGGCAAGAGCCATGACCGGATTGCGGCAGAGCTGTACAGGGCAATTCCGGACCTATCCCGCAAGCGATCGGCCCGGATTGCGCGCACCGAAACACATAGCGCGGCAACCTCCGCAATCTATGAGACCATGAAGTTCAAGCGGGTGCCCGTTCGGACCAAGACATGGTGGACGGCGAACGACAATGTTGTGCGGCCGAGCCACCGTGACGTTCACGGAGTCACCATTCCCTTTGATCAGGCCTTCACGGTCGGCGGGAGTCTGATGATGTTTCCGGGCGATCCATCCATGGGGGCCGGTGCGGAAGAAATCGTCAATTGCCGGTGTTCGCCCTTGTTCAAGACGTGAGCATGACTCACAAAAATTTGCATTTTGCGCATGGTATTCGTGGCCTTCAAGGGGACGGCGCCTTGATGGTCCGCCCAGATGGACTATGCACAACTCAACTGCGCATTCGAGACAAAGGCCGAGCGGGAGGACGTTGCGACGTTTTCCGGCATCGCCTCGACTTCTGACGTTGATCTCACAAACGATGTAATCGAGGCCGGCGCGTTCGATCCGATCGCGCGCAAGCACAACGGCGATCCGGATGTTCTGATGCTGCGCGACCATGACCGGACTCAGGTCATCGGCGGGTGGAAGCATTTCGAGCAGAGCGGCCGACAGCTTCACGTCGAGGGCGAGCTGTGCCTCGAGGTCGAGAAGGCCCGCGAAACCTACGCGCTGTTGAAGCGTGGTTTCCTCTCCGGTCTGTCGGTCGGTTATTCATTCAAGCGCGGCGACGTGTCCTTTGATGCCAACAAAGGCGGCCTTCGTGTCCGGAAGGCCACGCTCAGAGAGTGCTCGATCGTGGCCCGGCCGGCTAACGCGCAAGCCCGCGTGACGCACGTGAAGAGCGAATTCGGCGCGATGCTGTACCATTGCGGCTTGACCGACGATGATATCGACGTGCTGGTCAATGAGGGATTGGATGCGCTGATCGAGTCCCGAAAGGACGATCCTCAGAAGCCGTGGGGCGACGTGGACTACGCGGACCCTGGCTATCAGGATGACAAGGTGAAGCGCTACCCGATTCATACCGAACGGAACATCCGCGCCGCTTGGTCATACATCAACATGCTGAAGAACCAGCGCGCCTATACGTCGGATCAGGTTGACAAGATCAAGTCGCGCATCGTCGCAGCCTGGAAACGGAAGATCGACAAGGACGGGCCGCCCTCCGCGAGCGACAAGAGCGAGATCGATTTGCCGTCATTCCTCAACGTGCCGATGAACGAGCTGACCATGGCGAGCGAAATGAAATCCTTGTTGTCGCAGTTGAAAGGGCGATGCCATGTCTAACGAAGCCGGGATTGCCGAGCTGGTCCAGGAGATCAAGACCACGCGCGAGGACATCGCCAAGGCCGACGACGAGCGCATGAAGGTGCTCGACGAGATGAAGGCCGACATCAAGAAACATGGTCAGCTTTCGGTCGATACCGAGGCCAAGGTCATCAAGATCACGGATGACATGACGGCGAATGCAACCAAGTGGCAGAGCTTAGAGGATTCGTTGAACGATCTTCGCAAGCGGCTGTTGCGGCCAGGGCCAGAGCCCACGAATGACGACGCCAACCGGAAAGCCGCTGTCGGGCTTTTGCGGCTGAAGCACGAGCTGAAGATCGTCAAGAAGGACCCGGATCATCCGTTCACGTGTACAGAAGAGCAGATTGCGGAAGCCTGCACGGCCGTCAAGGCGATGACCGAGCTGATGAACACGACCAACATCGACAATCTGACGCCCGAGTACCGCAAGGCCTTGACGGCCTTCTCGTTCGGGTCGAACGGATTCATCCTGTCGCCCGAAATGTCCAATCAAGTGTTGTCGTGCTTGACGGATCAGACCGACGTTGCGGGCCTGATGCGCTCGATGACGACGGCGGCGCCGTCGGTCAAATTCATGATCAACAATCTGCGCATCGACTATGCGGCATGGGCGTGCGAGACGACGTGCTTTGCGAACAACCCGCAAGCCGACCTGTCGGGCCTCGGTGAAATGGAGATCAAGCCCGAGACGCTGCGCTACATCTTCTGCGCCACCCGTGACGCGCTCGAGGACGCCTCGATCAACATGGAAAGCCTGATGATCAGTCTGGTCAATCAGGCGTTCCGGCGCACGATCTCGACGGCGATCATGACCGGCGATGGTGTGGGCAAACCGATCGGAATCCTGCACCCGAATGCTGGCATTGCGATTTGCGACACGGCGCTGGCAACTCCGGTCGATCGCTTCACATGGCAGGACATGATCGCGCTCAAGTTTCAGGTGCCGATGCAGTATCATATCGGCGGGCGCTATCTCTTGAACCAGAACACGCTGGCGTTGTTGTTGACGATGAGTGATGCGGCCGGCCGGCCGCTGCTCGCAACATTCCCGCAGGATGTTCAATCTGGCCCGTTCCTGTTCAACGGTTCTCCGTTGCAAATCGTGACGCAAATGCCCGACGTGGCACCAGGGACGACGCCTATCGCGTTCGGCAATTGGAATGAGGTCTACATGGTCGTGAACAGGAAGGCCGTCACGATGCAGCAGGACCCTTATAGCGCGGGCTTCTGTATACTTTACAAATTTGAGGCCAGGGTCGGAGGTGGGATTTTTTGTCCGAACGCTGCTCGACTGCTTCGTATCAGGTAACATGGAGAGCCGTTATGGTCAATATGTGGACGGGCGCAGGTAGTTTCCTCGCCTATGTTGCTGCCTCGCCGAAGTACGCGGACCTCGGTCCTGGACTGATCTATGCGATCGTGCTTGTGAACACGACGGCAAGCGACGTGACGAGCGGCACGATCGGAATCGAAACCGCCGATGCGCTGCCTGATGACCATTGTACGCCGGGGACGTTTGCGGCGCTGCCGTTCATCCCGCCCTGCGATGCGCCGGCCGGGACAAGCCTCGGCAATGCGGTCATCACGTTGTCGGCCCAGCAACCGATTCGCGCGCATTCACAATGCTCGTTCTCGGTCCCGTGCCCGAAGCAGTTCATGCGATTGACTGGCGTTCCGTCAACGCTCGACGCAATCATTGTCGTCGGCCGGCTGCGCCGCACAAACTTCGATGTCGGCACGGTCTCGGGCGAGATCGAATCGATGAGGTGCAATGAGAACGTGGCTGCATAGACTCCGCGCGTGGTTCTCGCGCTCACGCTTGCGGCTCGGCAAGCCGATCCGCTTGCATGGCGATGTCG
>JGI24705J35276_12238231_pt1 | contig 17600 bp, 3 predicted proteins | sample TergutNt197P4_FD_35276 | JGI IMG/M metagenome (IMG submission 35276) | reverse complement strand
AATTACAATTTCTGCGAAAATTAGCCCGAAGGAGCATGGCTTTATCTTTAGGTACTTGCCTTCTCCGTCTTGCTGTACTATTTCTGCCACAGGGGACACGTCTGCCACGAGAACCGTCCCTACTGGCAACCCACTTTTTAAATTATCTCTTCTTCCAGCATATCTTCTTGCATTTCTTCTTCTGTTGCCTCTTCTTCCATTATCTCTTCTTCCTGTATTGTTTCTTCTGGTGCTGGTAATATACCTGTTACTGTAAATACTCTAATTTCTGTTGCTATATTTCCGCTAGAATCTATTGCATAAAATGCTATCTGATATTCACCTGCTGTGGTGTAGTCTATGTCTCTTATATCTATTATAATCTTATTTGTTATATCTATTGGTACACTGTTTAATGTTAATGTAATTTCACCTGTTTCAGCATTTATATCCATATCTACTTCATCACCTGTTACCACAATTATTTCATCTATTAATCCATCATATAAGTCTTCTGCTGTAACTAAGAATTCTGGTATATCAAGTGGGTCTGGGCTTGCTGTCATCTCATAGATATTGATTTCATCCAAGTGTATAACTGGTGCCTGTGTATCTACTACATAGAAATCAACCATTATAATTTCTTGAACCAGCGGTTCTATACTTTCTGTTACTGTAAATGTTAATGTATATTTTCCTACTATTTCTGTATTAATATCATCTGTAATAACAACTTCAATAGGTGTTCCATTACTATCCATTGCTGTTGCTTTAAATAATGGTATAGAATTTGGTCCTTCTGTTACATTTGCATCTACTTCCATTTCGTATACATTGTTTAAGTCTAATATAATTGTTGGCTTATTAGCATTTCCTACAATTACTCTTATTGTTTTTGATGTATTATTTCCTGCTTCATCTGTTGCTACAAATTTTACAAAGTATTCTCCTACTTCTCCTGTATCTACAAGTACATCTAGGAATTCATCCCAAACTCCATTTACATATATTTTTACTGTTATGTTTCCTCCATATGTGTATTGGCTTGTAATTTCGTATTCTGGATATTGATATTCACCTTCAAATTCTACAAATACTATATCATCACTGTCCACATTTAATACTAATCCTTCATCATCTATCACATATGTTCTTATTGCTGTTACTGTATTATTGCTACTATCTGTTACTGTATATGTTACTACAACTGTTCCTGTAACACTTGTATCTACTTCGTTTACATCTGCTATTATTTCAGAAGTTAAATTACCATCATAATTGTCTTCTGCTGTTACTCCAGTTAATATCTCTGCTAATCCTATTTTGCTATCTTTCATTACTATTATATAGTCAGGTTCTACTGTAATAACTGGATCTGTTGTATCTTGTACTGTAAATGTTTTTGTTACAGTTTGAGCATCGTTACCTGTTGCATCTTTTGCATTAAAGTATATTGTATATGTGTCTACTATATTTGGATTTATCTCTCTTATGTCTATTATAATTGTACTGGTTAAATCTCCCGATAATACTTCTTCTGCATTTTCTTCTGTTAATATAACTACATTTGTTATAGTTCCATCATAATAGTCTTCTGCAATTGCACTAAATTCTGGTATTGTTCCAAATACTTCTATTTCATATACATTATATTCATCTGGTATTATAACTGGTGGTGTTGTATCTTTTACTTCAAATGTTCTTGTTACTTCCATAGCACTGTTTCCTGCTTTATCTTTTACATTAAAGTATATTGTATATATTCCTAATGTTTCTGGGTCTATATTACTTGTGTCTATAACCACATCTATTTCGCCATCATAAAAGTCTAATGCAGTTACATTAAATTCTGGGATGCTATGCAAATCATTTGGCGTACTTACTTCCATTTCGTATACATTATATTCATCATGTACTGTTATAACTGGTGGTGTTGTATCTTCTACTGTAAATGCTTTTGTTTGTCTTGTCCAGTTTCCATGTGCATCTTTTACTGTAAATACTACTTCATATGTTCCTACCACATTTGGATTTATATTGCTTATATCCACTACAATTGTATCTGCTGGATATTCTTCTATTGTCTCTGGTCTCTCATTTATTAGAGTTATACTTAATATATGTCCGTCTACATTATCCCACGCAGTTGCTAAAAATGTTGGTATACTATGTGAATCTAATTCTGTATCTACTTCCATTTTGTATACATTATCTGCATCTATATGCAATTCTGGAACTGTAATATCTATAACTCTTACATATCTTACTGCTGTTCCAATATTTCCTGCCGTATCTTTTACTTCATAATTTACATTAAATACTCCTGGTGAAGATGAGTTTATTCCATTTGGTTTTGCAATAACATCTGTTACTGTTAGACCTGTGCTTACAGCATCATATACTGTTATACCCTCCATCATGCCTGATGTCATATTATATAGTACATGTTGTGGAATAACCACTACTTCTACTTCTTTTCCTTCTACTATTTCGTTTCTTACTTCTATAACTGGTAATGATAAGTTACTATTATCTACAGTTATTACTGGTGGTATTGTATCTCTTACGATTACTGTTCTTGTAGCCTTTCCTGTATTTCCACTTGAGTCTGTTGCACTATATGTTATTGTATATGTTCCTACTACATTTACATCTACAGCTGGTATAGTGGTACTTCCTCTTGTAACTACAGTATTTATTATTAGATTATCTTCATCATAATAGTCAAATGCTTTTGCACCCTCTTCTGTATATGTTTCTAAACTGCATGCTTCTATATATATGTTGTTATATTGTGGTTCCAATAATGTAACTTCTGGTGCCAATGTATCTCTTACAGTAAATGTTCTTGGTATAATTGTTTGTGTACCATGTCTATCTTCTGCTATAAAGTAAATCGTATATGTTCCTATTACTTCTGGGTCTACTTCACTCATATCAACCCAAGATGTAACTGTTTCTCCATCATAATCTATAGCCACTGCTTTTATTATACCACTTGCAAATGATGGTATTGCATCTTCTGGGTCTATTATTAACTCATATGCCGGATCCCATACTGTATATACTTCCATATTATATGTGTTGTTTAGATTTAGTACTATTGTAGGTTTTTCATATTCTGCAACAACTATTTCTCTTGTATGTGTTGTAACATTGTTTTGTTTGTCTGTTGCTTTATATTCTACAAAGTATACCTGAGCCACACTTGTGTCGATTTCAGCTTCTATGTCTGCTGTTATTGCTGTTATTAAATCTGGTATATTTTCTATTAATGCATATTTTCCATCAGTTGAATTTATAGTTTTTTTAGTTCCACCTGTAAGTGTGCTTATAGTTATAGTTATTTTTATATCTTCAGGTGAATCATAATTATCTGAATATGTGAAGCCTGTCTCTACATATGTTTCATTTATGTGTAATACCATATAGCTGTCAGATAAATTTAATGTTTCTTTTAAGTCATAATCTGATGGTTCTAAATCAAGTGTTGGTTTCACATCGTCCACAACACTAAAGGTTTGATTGTTTTGTGTTACCAATCCATCTTCATCAATTACTGAATATGTTATTGTATAGCTTCCTAATATATGTGTATTAATAGGATTTACTATTTCTGGTTTTTCTGGGTCTTCTATATCTCTTAAATCTACACCATTAATTTTTATTGTTATATTGTCAGCTGATATTGAACTTCCATCATATGCACTTACAGCAGATGCACTAATTCCTGGTAATGAATTGTGAACTGTCATTTTGCTAGGTGTATTTATTGTAAGTATTGGATAATTTGTTATCTTAAAGTTTCTTACTTCACTTGCAGTATTTCCTGCTGAATCTGCTACTTTATAAGTAAGTGGTATTGTAATTCCTTTAACACTTGTATCTAATCTGCTTTGTGATAATACTATTTTGTTTGTAATATCTCCATCACAGAAGTCATGTGCCGATACACCCACCATTTCAACATTTGATGCTCCTTGTATTATAACTGCATATGATTGTTCGTCCATACCTTCTTCAAATTCTATCCATGGGACTTGTGTATCTTGTACCCAAAATCCTCTTGCTATTTTTGTAAAGTTTCCAGATTTGTCTGTTGCTTCAAAGTATATATTATATCTTCCTGTTACTCTTGTATTTACTTCTTCTACATTTACATTAATTCTATCTGTTATGTTTCCATCCACAAAACCTGTTGCTTCCGCAATTAGATACTCAAAATCTATTTCATGTGGGTCAAGATATTTATATTCTGTATCTCCATAGTTATCACACCATGTAATGTCTCTATTTACTTCCATGAAATATTCATTTTCTAAATCGTGTATTATTATTACTGGTTTTGTTCTGTTGAGCCACATTGTTATTGTACTGTTGTTTCCTGCTTTATCGTATATTGTCAATACATATTTTCCGTCTGCTGTTAATGTTTGTCCTGTATAGTTGCCAGAACCCAAATTATTTACTGAGTATGAATTATGTGGTCCATCATTTAATGATAAAGTTGCATGTGAGAAGTTTATTTCAAACCACTCTGGTATTATATTTTCATTTGTTTTAAATCCTTCTGGCCAGTTTGGTATAGGTGCTGTAATTACTGGTTCTACATTGTCTACTACTACATTTTCTATGGTTTTTATTGTTACCACATTTTTGTTTCCTGCTTTATCTTCTGCCAAGTCTTTATCTACTTTTATTGTTAATGCTCCATTTCCTGAAAGGCCAGTTAATGTTACCGGATATGTTTTTGGATTTACACCAGTTGGTGTTCCTACATTAACATGTCCTGTAATTTCAATATCTTCTGTTTCTTCAAATTCTCCAAGTTCTCTATATACTTTATCTCCTACTTTTATTTCCATTATATCTGAATTTGTTAATGTTGCTGAATTTAAGTATTTATCTGAAAATGTTACATTTACTACAAATGTATCTTGGTTAGTTACATATAGTTTTCCATCTGCATTTTCTCCGCCTGCACCTTTAACCATTGTTACAATTGGATTTGTTTTATCTATTATGAAGCTTGCTTGAGCAGTATTTCCAGCTTTATCTACTACTGTTAATATATATTCTCCTTCTGCTGAAATTTCTGTTGTTCCAAGATATAGTCCATCTGTTTCTTCGTCTTCTTCTCCTGTATATGCCAAAGCTCCTGCACTATCTTTCTTTAATGTTGCATAATCAAAATATATATCAAACCATTCTGGTGTTATGCCATAATTTGCATCTGTATTGTTTAATGGCTCAATTATTAATGGTAGCGTATTATCTACTATTATTCCAGTTTCTACTACTTTAATTAAGTTTTTATTTCCTGCAAAGTCTTCGGCTATTCCTTCAGCTATTGTTAATTTTAATTCTCCGTTACCAATTAAATTGGTTAATCTTACTTCATATTTTTTAGTTGTTGATGTTCCATTAATCTCTTGTATAGCTATTCCTGTTGTTTCTGTTACATCTGTTGTTACACTTCCTATTATTTCTACTGTTATATCATTATTTGCTAAAGTTGTTTTTCCATCTAGCCATAAATAATCATCTTCAAATTCCACTTCTAATGTTGCTGACGTAGCTTGTCTTACAAAGCTTAGTCCTTTATTTTTAACATCTACTGTTGGTAATTTATTGTCTACTATTATTCCTAAGTTCCCTGAATCTGCTTCTTTAGATTCATTAGTTGCTTTATCTACCGCTAATCCTGCTTTTAGTTTTATTTCTAGCGAACCGTTTTCTTCTAATCCAGTTATTGATATTGTATATGTTTGCGAATTATTTACAGCTGTAATAGGAATTACTATGTCATCTTCTATTATGTCTGGTGCTATATTAATTGCCAGTCTTCCTTCTTCAATTTCTGTGTCGATGTTGTAATCTGCAAATTCGTCTCTTCCATATACTTTGCTTCCTACTTTTATCTCTAATATGTCATCTGCAACTAATCTTGTTGTATCTAATAGTGCTGTTGTTATTCCTTCGCTATCTGTATATGAATCTTCAAATGTTACTTCTACTTTTGCAGTAGTTCCTCTTCTTACAAAGCTATTTTCACTTACATCTGCAAAGCTTACACTTGGTCCTTCTGTATCTATTATAAATGTTGTACTACTACTGTTTCCTGCTTTATCCCATACTGTTAATATATATACTCCGTCATCTGATATAACTGCTTCGTTTATTACTTTTCCTAAATCTTCACCATCTTTTTGTAATGTTGCGAAATCTAAGTTTGTATCTTCGAAATCTAGTTCTACTGGTTCGTTTGTATATAATCCATTAGTTGGGTAGTTAATAGTTGGTTTTGTATTATCTACTATTATTCCAGTTAACTGAGTTTTTTCTTGATTTTTATTTCCTGCAAAATCTTCTGCTATTCCAGCAGTTATTGTTATTCTTAATTCTCCATCTATTATTTCTTCATCATCTATACCTATTAAGTTGGTTAAATATACTGCATATTTCTTAGTAGTAGATGTACCCGTTAATGGTATTATATCTAATATTTCAGCTGTATCTGTTATGTCTAATATTGTATATTCATCTGCATATATTTCTATTGTTATGTCTGATTCAGTTAAATCTGTTCTTCCATCTAACCATAGATAAATATCTTCAAACTCCACTTCTACTACTGCTGTCCTCAATGCATTTACATAGGTGTGTGTTCCAGCTTTAGTAATTGCTAATGTTGGGTCTATATTATCTATCATTATTCCTAAGCTTCTTGCTGGGTTCTCATTATATGAGTCTGTTATTACAGATTCATTTCCTGCTTTATCTACTGCCAATCCCTCATCTAGTTTTATTTCTAAGTTACCATTACCAATTAATCCTGTAATCTCTATTGTATATGTTACCGGATTTGTTAGAGCTGGCTCTGGCGATACATCATCTGGAGTTACTACTATAATAAGTGGGTTTTCTAGTTTTTCCATTTCGTCAGCTATGTTATAATCACCTGAATAATCTTTTGTATATGTTTTATCTCCTACTCTTATTTCTAATATATCATCTAATGTTAATCTTGTATTATCTAATAGATTTGTTTTAACAGATGAGTCATCTGTATAAGAGTCTTCAAATGTTACTTCTATTGTTGCTGTTGTTCCTTGTCTTACATATGATATCCCTTCATGTTTATCCCCTATGTTTGCAAAAGTTACTGTTGGTGCTTGTTTGTCTATTATAAATCCATATGTTAAATAATTTCCTGCTTTATCTAATACTGTTATTGTGTACACCCCTTCATCTTCTATTAATAATCCTTTTGTTAATAACTCATCATTTACTAATTCTGGATTATTATAATCATATGTCTGATATGTTACTCCATCTTTTACTACTATTACATTACTAAAATTTAAGTCATAGAATATTGGCAGTACTGATTCCTCATAGAATCCTCCATTTAATGGATAATCTATAGTTGGGTCTATGTTATCTACTTTTATTCCTAATGCTGTATGAGTTAGAGCTGTTGTTGCTTTAAGAGATTTGTTTCCTGCTATATCTTCTGCCACATCTTCTGCAACTGTTATTTCCAAGTTACCATTATTAGGTAATCTCGTTAATGTTACAGTATAGGTTTCTGTTATTGCTGGGTCACCTTTAGCATCAAGTCCATTACCTGAAACCGGTCCACTTATGCTTACTCCAACTTCATTTGGATTACTTCCTTTAGGTAATGCTGTTCCACTATCTACAGTGATTGTTAAGTCACTTGCTGTTAAGTTTGTAGATGTTAAGTTCTTGTCTGCGAACATTACTTGTATTGTTGCTATAGTTTCTAATATTGTTGTACTGTCTTCGTCCATACGTGGCATTCTTACATATTCTCTTCCAATATTAGTAATAGTTACATCTGGTGATGTATTGTCTATTTCAATTCCACCATTACTTACTGATATTCCAACTTTTGCTCTTGTAAGTGAATTTGGATTTGTTCCTTTATCAAATGCTATTCCACCAGCTATTGTTAAATATAAATCTCCATCTCCAACTAGGCCAGTTATTGATACTTCATATGTTGCAGGATTTGTATATTGTGCATGAGGCGAGCTTGGATCTACATTAATAGATAGTCTTCCAGCTAATATTTCTGTAGCAATATCATAATTCCCCGAACCATCTCTTGCATATACTGTATCTCCTATTTCTATTTTTAGTATATTTGCTGGTACTAAACTTGTAGTATCTAATAAAGATGTTGGTCCATATGAATATGTATCTTCAAATGTTACATTTACTACTGCTGGTGTACCACTATTTATAATAGAATCTCCTTCACCTTTAACCATGGTAACGATTGGTCCTTGTGTATCTATTATAAATGTTCTTGTAGTTGTATTTCCTGCTCTATCAAATACTGTGATTGTGTACACTCCATCTTGTGTTATAGTTTTTCCTGTTGTAGCTATACTTCCACCTTCTGTGAAATTATATGTTTGCCATAATGCTGTTCCATCTCTTGTTACTTCTACTTTCCAGAAATCTACATCACTATATAATGGTGTTAATGGCTGGTTTGTCATTTTATTTAATGTTGTAGTTCCTTGTGTTGTTGTACTAGATGGTGGTTCTGTTACAGTTGGCGATGTATTATCTACTTTTATTAATTCTGCTACATTCCCTTCGTTGTTAAATGTTTTCTTTATACCATCAGATTTGTTTCCAGCTAAGTCTTTTGCTATATCTTCTGCTATTTCTACTGTTAAGTAACCATCTCCATCTAATCCTGTTATTGTTAATGTATATGTTACTAAATCTGTTCCATTTACTTTTGTTGTAACTTTATTTATGCCAACACTACAATCTGTAATAGGAGCAGGAACCATTACTGAGGCAATTTCTTCTTCATTATTTAAATCGTAAACTGGAACTCCATCCACTTTTACTATTATGTCAGTTAGTTGTAAATCTGTGCTATCTAATAATTCTACATATTTTGTTGTTCCAGAAATAGAATCTACATATTGATATGTATCTCTAAATGTTACATCTACCCTTGCTGTTCCTGTAGCTTGTGTTTTATTTACATATGTTCCATTCAAGCTACTGTTTTTAGAAATAGTAATCTCTGGTCCTTTGTTATCTATTATTATTCTATCTGTATCTTGATCAAATACTTTTGTTGTTTCTCTATTTGACCTTCCTAATCCATCGTCAGTTAAAGTCCATGCCAAGTCTTCTCTTACTGTTAATGTTAAATGTCCATCTAATAATACATTATTTATATCTGCTAAGCCTGTTATTGTAACTGTGTATTTTGCTGGATTCGTTGTGTCTGGATATTGCGGCGGGTAAAGTGGATCTGGCGTTATGCTGATACTGCAATATTGGATAGGATCTGGTGTTACTCCATCCATATTTTTTAGGTCAAATACCACTGTATTTCCTACTTTTATTATTATATCATCTTCTGTTAAGCTAGTAGTATTTAATAGAGGTATGCTTACAGATCCAAGAGTTGGGTCTGTATATTTATGTGTTCTTTCAAATTCTACATCTACTACTGCTGTGCCTGTATCTTGAGCTACATTTACATATGTTCCATTAAGACTACTGTTTTTAGTAATTTTTACTGTTGGATCTGTACGATCTATTGTAAATGTCCTTGTATCCATATTCCCTGCTTTGTCTAGTAATGTTAATTCATAGAAGCTTGTAGTTCCATTTGTTTGGTTTATTGTTTTTCCTATTTCATCTAGAGTTGGAATATGTTCTATTTCAAGCCAGTTATATCTATCTACTTGTACACCATCTTTTTTAACAGTTAATTCATAGAAATGGTGATGTTCTTCAATATCAATACATGTACATTCATCTTTATATAATGGTATTACAGATGCATTATTTGTTATGTATCCATCAAATGAAGGGAATGTAATAACTGGATCTATATTATCTACTATAATTGCAAGTTCTTGATCTGTTTCTAATGAATATTTCCCAACTTTATCGTTTGCTAAATTAGCATTTACTTTTACTGTTAATCTTCCGTTACCTTCTAATCCTGTTTTTTCTAAGCCAGATATTGTTACTACATATCTATCTGATGCTAGTTTTATTACTTCTTCTTCTGAGTCTTCATACTCATAGTATTCATATGGACCATCTATTACTATATCTAGTTCTTCTATGTCAAATTCATTGTCTCCTACAGGTTCTATTCCGTTTTTTTCGTCATCAGTAAATGCTCTGTATATAATAGTATCCTCTTCGTCTTCTATTGTTAATGTAATATCTGTTTCAGTTAAATGTGTTTCAAATAAAGTTCTATCCAAAAATAATACATCAAATATTACTATAGCATCTTTGTTTACATATACAAATTCATCTTCATACGCATTTTGTTCAAAATATTCTGGATTTACTCTAATAATTGCTTCTGGCTCATCATTATCTACTATTATAGTTCTAAGTATTTGTGTTTTAGGCAAGTCTCTATTTCCTGCTAAGTCTTCTGTACAGTCCTCAAGTACAGTTACTGATAACATTCCTCCACCTTCTAGTCCTATTATTTTTATTGTATAAGTATGTGTTATCGATGGTCTGCCAAACTCGTCAATTCCTACGCCTACATCTGGTCCAGATATATCGTCAATTACACTATATATGTCAATGTCTTCTCCACCTAGTGCTGAATATATAGTATCATCTCCTACTTTAAGTATTAAGTCTGATTCCTCCAGCTTGGTGCTGTATGGATTTTTTGATGTTCCATCTCCAAATAAATATTGGTCTATAAATGTTACACTTATTGTTACCATAGGTGCTGATGAAGTTACATATAGGTTTCCATCATATAATGGATTAAGTACTTCACTTCCCAACACTCTTTCTATAACAGTAATTGGAGTTGTTTTATCTATTGTAAATGTTATAAAATCGCTATTTCCTGCTTTATCAAATACTGTTATTACATAAATTCCTTCAGGTGATACTGAAAGCCCTGTGGTCTCTATTCCCGCTGGATGTGTTGTTATACCATATCTTTGAAATTCATAAACTGTATTCCCATCATCTCTTGTTATTACTGCATGGCTAAAGTTTTTATCAAAGTATGTTGGTGTTACATCTACTCCTATTCCTGAATAATATCCATCTGTTGGATTATAAATTTCTGGTTTTGTATTATCTATTGTTATTCCTTCTGCTATTCTTAAGTTTGTTTCTTCATTTAGGTTTCCAGCTTCGTCTTCTGCCAAGTCTTTAGCTATTTTTACTGCTAGCACTCCGTCTCCTTCTAGTCCTTCTATTTTTACTGCATATGTTACTTCTGTTCCATCAAAGTTTGCATTGCTTCCTAATACTGTTATTGTTAGCTCGCTTAAGTCTAGGTCATCTGTTTCATGCCCTATCTCTTTGTCTTTTTCTTCCTGTGTTAAATTTCTATATATTATTGCATCTACTCCTGTTCCTACTTTTACTTCTAATATATCTGTACTTAATAATACTGTATCTTTTAAATATATATCACTAAATGTTACATCTATTATTGCTTTTCCTGTTAATCCTGCTTTGTTTACAAATGCTCCACTTCCACTATTCATTGTTAATGTTACTTCTGGGTTTGTTATATCTATTATGAATGTTACACTCTTACTGTTTCCTGCTTTGTCTACTACTGTTAATATATATACTCCTTCTTCGGTTATTTCAGTTGTTCCAATGTATTCTCCATCTTCTCCTTCTGTTACTCCTGTTCCTTCATATGCAATAGCTTCTGCACTATCTTTTTTCAATGTTGCATAATCAAAGTTTATATCAAACCATTCTGGTGTTACTGTTCCACTTATATACGCTCCATTTGCTGGCTCGGTTATTACTGGGTCTGTTGTATCTATTGTGAATGTTATATTGCTACTGTTTCCTGCTTTGTCTACTACTGTTAATTCATATATTCCTTCTTCGATTAATTCTTCTCCGTCATAATCTTCTACTTCCATCCCATCTTTTATTAATTCTACATACGCTAAGTAATCATCAGTATATATTGGTGTTACTGATGTGTTTATATATTCTTCATCTGATGGATAACTTATCTCTGGATTTGTATTGTCTATTATTATCCCTTCTACTAACAAAGGTAATGTTTCTATGTTTTTATGTCCTGTTTCATCTTCTGACATATTTTCCGCAATAATTAATGACAGTTCACCATCTCCTGGTATTCCTGTTATCTCTATTGTATATGTTAATGTTTTTCTTCCGTCTAACGTTTCGCCTGCTAATGGCACTCCTTCATTTAGCACAGTTATTTCTAACTCTTCAAATAAAGCTGGATTTACTGTTACCCCATCTACCAATAATGTTATATCTTTAGCAGTTAAATATGTTGCCTTTAAATTTGTATCTGCAAATATTATATCTATTATTGCTGTTCCTGTTTCACTATATTGATTTACAAACAGTCCACTTTCATTATTTATTTCCACACTTACTTCTGGACGAGTATTGTCTACTGTAAACAGTCTTCCAGTTACTTCAGTTGACAATGCTCCTGTTTGTAGCTGTACAAATCCTGCATCTGCTTTTAATCTAATCTCTCCATCTCCTGTTATATTGCTTATTGTTGCTGTTATTTCAGTTCCTGACTGACTTGTTTTTAAACTACCTTCTGCTGTCCCTGTTTTTATTAAACTTAATTTATTTAAATCTATATTTTGTATATATGATTTTGTAATTGTTATTGTATATGTTATATCTTCTTCATCTGTATATATATTGCTTGGATTAGATATAATTACTATAGGCAATGTTCTGATTTTATATTCTGATGCGCTTCTGTTTACTGCCAATATGTCCGATACACCTATTTCTCCATCTTCGTCTAAATCATATACATTTTTATTATCTATTCTTTCTTGAGTGCTAAAAAATGCAAGTACTGTTGCATTTTTTACACCTGCAACATCTGATCCATCTATTACTGCATCTTTATTTATATCTCCAACTTGAATTATTTTCTCTCCTAAGTTTGTGGTTAAGCCTGGCATTACTTCCACATTTGCTATAACATAGTCTAAATAACCTCCTTTATCTATTAAGAGGTCGTATTGTTCGCCTGCTGGCAACTCTATACTAAATGTTCCATCTGAGTTTGTTTCCGTTTCACATATCTTTTGTGATAACATGGCTCCTGATAGCGTACCATAACTTGAGCTTGTATCTCTATAGTCAGACACATTTGCCCAATTTACTTTGTCTATCGGGAAAACATATATTTTTGCAATATGTACATCTTCATAGTTCTGTTCTGCACATATGCTTCCAGCTATGTATCCACTTCCCCCATCTGCTCTTGCTTCGTAAACTCCTAAAATATTCAGCATTATTATAGCAGATATTGCTATAATAAGTATTGATACCAGTTTTGTTTTTTTCATCTTTGGTCTCCTTTAAAAAAATAATATAATATATAAAAATAATTTTTATCTATACATATACAACCGTAACATTTTTTACAGTTATCGTCAATGGTAATACTTGGCCATTTCACTAGGCTTTCCAGTTTTTCCCTAACGAATGCTTATAGTTCTTACATTACCTTCTTTTGCACTTCTAATTACTTCCAACACATCTAAAATATCTATTACTCCATCACCATTTATGTCATATGCGTCTCTATTTCCTGATGGTACATTATATACTCCAGCTACTGCATCTTTTATCCATCCTATATCTATTACATCAACTACCCCATCTTTGTTTATATCTCCAGGCTCAAGTACTATTTCACCTAAGTCTATATTTCCTGCTCCAATTTGTAGATTTGTTATAATATAATCTAAATATCCAGGTTTATCTATTAGAATAGAATATTGCCCTGGCAATAATCCCATTTCAAATGTTCCATCTGAATTTGTTTCTATTTGTTCTGTTTTAAGTGCCAATACCTCTGGTTTTATATCTCCACAGTTTGACCTTGTATCTCTATATGTTGTTACATCTCCCCAATTTATAGCAGAACTTGTTTCAAATACATATATTGTTGCTTCTTCTACATCTATATTTCCTTCTATTAAAGGCATGTCCGACTCATTATATGTATATGTCATATTACTTGATACCGAGCTTATATTAGTAATACTAAGTCCGTGAAATTGTTCCATCCCACCATTTTGAATTTGGAGTTGTATTTTCTTTAAATACAGTTGCACCTCCATAACGATATGCGTCTCCTGAATCACCAGAGTTCCTGTTATATTCCAAATCAAATCTGCCATCTGCCTGCTCTAATGAAACTTGATAATGCTGAGCATTTGTCATTTGTCTTTCGTCATTATTGTTTTTATTTTTATCTGCATGCCATATATATAGCCCAGATGTACCAAACCCACTCCATCTGCCAGTTGCCTGTACGTTTTCTATTACATAAAATTCTCTATTATTATCTTTTCTATATATTCCGGCTGACACCTGATTAGAATATACGTTTATTGTAGAATTTGATAAACGATTGTTAAGTATTTCAGGTTCACCCCATCCAGCTAAAATATTTCTAAAGTATGGGTTTGGCGGTACTGGATTTGTTGTCCCACTACTTGACATTAAGTCATATCTTCCACAACCAGATGATAAATATGTATAGTCATATGTATCTGCCCAATCACAAATTAGATGTCCATTCTCATGGCAAAATGTTCCAATCGTTAAAGAACTACCTATATTTGTAATCTGGTATCCTCCAAAAGTTGTTGTTCCTACTCTATATCCATTTAATGTCCATTGATGTGGCCATAGTCCCTCTGACCATGCATTGTCTCTACCACCTGCATAGAAAACATTAACAGCTCTAACTCTACTATATGAATCTCTCGAAAGCTGACTAAAATTAAATCCTTTTGAATTCAAATCTGTCAATGCCTCTTTTATAAGCTCAGTTGCTCTTGTGCCAATTGGTATATTTGGGTCTGTATAATAACTCTTGTTATTCTTTGCAGTATAATATGCTGTTACAACATTTGTATAATCTAATGCATTACCTGAAATGTCTCTAAAATATTGACGAACTGAACCGTTGTTTCCAAAATCTGTATATGAAAGACTGTTACAGTAATTGTCCACTTGTGTTTGAGTAATAGAAGATTTCACATCTGGAAAATCAATTAATAATGTTAATCCTACAATGCTTCCTGAATAATATGAGCTATAATAAGGATTAGGAGCTAACCTCACAAACATCTCTGGTCGGTTTTGTATATTAGTTATAGAATTTTTTAAGCTAAGTTTTTCTTCACTTAAAAATTCTCTGCTCCTCTTTGCTTTTTGATTAACTTTTTCTTGGCTTTCTTTTATATTCTTATTATTAGCTTTTTCAAAATCTTTTTCTTCTTTTCTATTAAGTCCGGTATAAGCTATTTTTGAAGAAATAATATCTCCATTATTATCTGAAATTGCATAGCAAATAGAACTGGTTTCCGAATCTCTTACAAGAGTATATCCACCAAATGTCTCAACATGAGTATAATATTCATCTCCCCAAACAATCACTTCTATCTCGCAGGTCTTAGCCTGTCCGTCAGAATCAATATATCTGTTGGTAATTTCTATTATTTCTCCATCAACTGGAGCTGCTAAAACTGTGGTTGATAAACCGAATAATTAAGCTTATTATTAATGCAATTATTTTTTTATTTTTTGTAAACACCATATTCTCCTTTATTCTATTGTTCTTACTTTACTTGCACCTGCACTTCTCTTTACTGCTGATAAATCTGACCCGTCCACTACTCCATCTTCGTCCATGTCGTACTTATCTTTATATTCCAAGTTCTCTGGGTTATCAAAGAACCATATTGATGCTGCTTCTTTAATTAATTCTATGTCGTCATTGTTTACTACACCATCTTTGTTTATATCTCCTGCAATAATTGTTTTACTACCTATGTTTGCACTTGTTGCTGATGTAACACTTACACCTTTTATAATATAATCTAAGTAACCTGCCTTATCTATTAAGATATCGTAACTACCTTCTGGTAAAGCTATACTGAATGTTCCATCATTGTTTGTATCTACTTGATACACCTTAATGCTTAATACAGATTGCAACAAGTCTCCATATTTTGTATTGGTATCTCTATAGTTTGATACAGTTGCCCAATTTACAGCATTTGCTTCAAATACATATATTGTTGCTTTATTAACTAGTCCTGTATAATGTTGTGATGCAGTTATGTTTCCTGTTATACCTCCATTTATCCAGCTTACTATTGCATTTGTACTTCCTGAGTTTCCTGCTTCGTCTGTATATGTAAATGGCCATGTGCCATTTGCTGAAAATACATGTGTATTTCCGCCTACACTTGTTACAGTTACATATCCACTGTTAAAGCTTATTGTTGCTGTTACATTACCACTTGTTGGACTTTCTGTACTATATACTATTGATGGCAATGGTGGTTTTAAGAACATTACACTGCTTTCATCTGTTGTATTTGTATATGTTCCACCTGGATTTTGTGCATTATCCTCATATCCGCTTATACTAAATGTTACTACTCCTTGTGTATCACCTGATGTCATTTCATATGTAGCTGTCCATATATTGCCTGCTCCTTCTGTTACAGTAACTCCATTATCTTCCCACTCATCTGAGTTTAAAGTTTCTGTTCCTTGTCCTACCACTACAGTATTACCTGCTATTGTTACTGTTGGATTATAAATTTTCTTATCTGCTTCAAATGTTAGTATTATTGTATCTCCAACTTTTGCAAATGATGTGTTTGTATTATCGCTTTCTATACTTACATCTAATAATGGTGAATTTGCATCTATATTTGTAACATCTACTTTTACATTTCCAGTATTTCCTGCCACATCTGTGAAGTATACTGTTAATGTTGATTGTGTATTATCTTCAAATTCTTTCGTAAACACTGTATTTGTTCCATCACTAGCAACCCATCCTGAATCTATGTTCACTACTGGGTGATTTGTTGTAATTGTTACTATTACACTTCCATTTGTAGGTGTGCTTGGATCTAAACCTACTTGTCCAGTTGGTATTTGATAAAACATTACATTACTTGAATCTGTTGTTTCATTTACTTCTTCTCCTTCGTTTCCTGCTATGTCTATATATTCTATTGCAAAATATACATATCCTTCATCATCTTCTTCATCCATTACATATGTTGCTTCCCATGTATTTGGTCCTATCTCTGGGTCGTCACTTTCTTCCATTAACTGTAATGTTGCAACAACATTACCCATTATTGTTACTATTGGTGTTTCTATTTCTTTACTTGCTATAAATGTTAATGTTATTGTGTCTCCTACTTTTGCATATGATGTATTTGCATTATCACTTGTTATTGATACGCTTGTTAATACTGGAGCCGATTTATCTATGTATGTTATATCTATACTTGTATGTGTATATGTGTTTCCAAGTGCATCTCTTACTTTTATTATTATTCCACTTGTGTTTGATGAATATTCTTTTGTGTTTCCTACTTGCCATGTTGTTCCATTATCAAAACTGTATGCATTCGCATGTAGCCCTACTCCTCCATTGTCTGATGCTCCATTTACTGTTAATGTTACATTTTGGTTTGTTGGTGCTTCTGCATTTCCTGTTACACTTGTTATTGTTGGTGCAGTTGTATCTA
>JGI24705J35276_12238232_pt1 | contig 17606 bp, 17 predicted proteins | sample TergutNt197P4_FD_35276 | JGI IMG/M metagenome (IMG submission 35276) | reverse complement strand
CACATGTTCCAGATCCCGATCCAGGCTGCGATCGGCGGCAAGGTGATCGCGCGCGAGACCGTGCGCGCGTTGCGCAAGGACGTCACCGCAAAATGCTATGGCGGCGACATCACGCGCAAACGCAAGCTTCTGGAGAAACAGAAGGAGGGCAAGAAGAAGATGCGGCAGTTCGGCAAGGTCGACATCCCGCAGGAAGCCTTCATCGCCGCACTCAAGGTGGATAGCTGAGGCGCTGTCTCATTCATTCCTGAGATCACCTGCGGCGTCGGCGTCCGCTGATGCTTCGCTTCCTTGCGGACAAATTAGACTCTGCACGGCAACTTGTTCGCGGTGCCACCTATGCCCTGCGCGCGCCAGACAGCCTGCCGCGCCAGCCCAGTGCGATAATAAGGGCAATCAGTAGCAGCAGCCCCACGCCTGCGACCAAGCTGAAAATCAGCTCGGGGGCCGAGCAAAAGTCGCCGTCAAGACAGGCTCTGGACATGAAACTCCCGACCATCATCAAATACAGGAAGGTGCTGACCGCAAGGTAAGCGCCCGTGACAAGCACACGTCGCAGCCGTGATGGCATGCCTGCCTCGGCGAAGACCTCGCTGCGCTCGGCTACGTATTGTCCGGGCCTGGCTTTGGCCAAGTCGCGGATTTGCACGGTCGAGCGCGTCAATACGTCATGGACAGCCTGGTTGCGGCGTGTCGCCGCCAGAATAACAAAGGAGTACATGCCGAGCACGATCTTGATGACGAAGCGGGCGCAGGCCTTGAGAAAGCTCACATTCCCGCCGCGATCGTCCACTACCCGCAGGTTGGTGAAATGGTGGCCGAGCGTGCCGCCGGTCAGCGAGATCAGGATCGGCTCATAGAGCACAAGCACGATCAGGACAAAAATTCCTATCGCGCGGGAAACGCTGTCGCTCTCGATCTGAACAGCCAGCGCGATCGCGCCGAACAGGATCACCAGCACGACTACCTGATCCAGCACCATCGCGCGCAAACGACGGTAGAGCCGCGCATAGTGCGGGGCAACTCCACCGATGGAACGTCAGAAGCCATGAAGATCAATCCCATATTGGTGTCTTTGATGCTGCAAAGGCCAGCGAGGTTCAATACGGCACAAAAAATGCAACGATGGTCGAGACCGCGTCCGTCGAGGCGGCAGTGAAACGCTGGTTGTTCTTAACTACGAAGCGATCTTCAGCTATAAGGGGATAGAATGAGTCTCCGCCGCCTTATTCCACTGATTGCGTGCTTCACTCTCCTCCATGCCGGCGCCGCGCCGGCCCAGGATAAGGGGAGCGTCGATCCGAGACCGCTGCCGCCGCTCGCCAACCCCAACGACCCGAAGCTCGCCGCGAAAGAACTGTTCGGCCGCAAGCTGCTGCCAGCCGCGATGCCGACCCATGTGATCGGGTTTTATGCCAAAGGCTGTATCGCAGGCGCAGAGGCGCTGCCGATCAATGGCGAGACTTGGCAGGTGATGCGCCTGTCGCGGAATCGCTTTTGGGGACATCCAGACCTGATCGCGCTGCTGAAGCGGCTGGCCGCCAAGGCGCGCAGAGACGCCGGCTGGCCCGGTATTTTGGTCGGCGACATGTCACAGCCGCGCGGCGGTCCAATGATCACTGGCCATGCCAGCCACCAAGTGGGACTCGATGCGGACGTCTGGCTGACGCCGATGCCGGACCACCGGCTGTCGCGTAATGAGCGCGAAGAGATGTCCGCGACGATGATGGTGCGCGAGGACCGGCTCGACATTGACCCCAAGGTCTGGAAGCCCGGGCATCTTGCGGTCATTCGTGACGCGGCGTTGGAGTCGAGCGTGGAACGCATCTTCGTCAATGCGGCAATCAAGAAGGCGCTGTGCCGCGAGGCAACGGGTGACCGAAGCTGGCTTTCCAAAGTCCGGCCCATGTACGGCCACGATTACCACTTCCATATCCGCATCAAATGCCCGCCTGGCAGCGGCGAATGTGAGAACCAGCCCGCCCCCGCCGCGGAGGAGGGCTGCAGCTCCGCTGATCTTGCCTATTGGTTCAAGGACTCTGTCCTTCACCCCAAGCCGCCGAAAGAGCCCCCCAAGCCTCGGCCGCCGGTGACGTTGGCTCAGCTGCCAGCCGCCTGCAAAGCGGTTCTGAACGCACCGGACGCGAAGTAGCACCTTTTCGCGAGGACCCAGTCCGGCTGTAGCGGGAACAAATGGGCGTCCCAGACAAACAGTTGCCTTTACCTGTTCCGCCAGCCTGTTATGTTGCGCGTGCGATATCCCGACCGACCGTAAGTCCTTCGGCCTACCGGAACAACGCTTCCGCCGTCGCATCATCATTCAAGCCAACGCTGTTCTGCGTGCGTCACCAGCACGCTTACGAACACGCACGGAGTGCTTCGATGCACCGCTTTGCCGGACTTATTGCCGCGTTCGCCGTTCTGCTCACGGCCCTCTCGCCTGCTTCGGCCCAGGACTCGACCCAAGAGTCGACCAAAGACAAGACGCTGACGGTTTTCGCCGCGGCCTCGATGAAGAATGCCCTCGACGACATCAATGCCGCCTATACCGCCAAGACCAGCGTCAAGATCACCGCGAGCTATGCCGCAAGTTCGACTCTCGCCAGGCAGATCGAGCAGGGCGCGCCGGCGGACGTGTTCATTTCCGCCGACACCGACTGGATGGACTATGCGATCGGCAAGAACATCATCAATGCGCCGACGCGGGTCGATCTGCTCGGCAACACCATCGTCCTGATCGCGCCGAAGGATTCCAAGATCGAGAACGTCGACATCGGCCCCGGCTTCGATCTCGCCAAACTCGCCGGCGACGGCAAGATCGCGACCGGCGACGTCAGTTCGGTGCCGGTGGGCAAATACGCAAAGGCGGCGCTGGAGAAGCTAGGCGCCTGGCATGCCGCGGAGCCGAAATTCGCCATGGCGGACAGCGTGCGCGCGGCGCTGACGCTGGTCGCGCGTGGTGAGGCCGCACTCGGCATCGTCTATCTGACCGACGCCAGGATCGAGCCAAACGTCAAGGTCGTCGGCACCTTCCCCGCCGATTTGCACCCCGCGATCATCTATCCCATCGCAGCAACCAGCACAGCGAAGCCTGGGACCGCCGACTATCTCGCGTTCCTGCGCTCGTCGACGGCAAAGGCTATCTTCGAGAAATACGGTTTCAAGTTCCTGATCAACCCGCCGGCCTGACGCGCGTGCTCGAAATCTCACAGACCGAATGGACAGCGATCCTGCTGTCGCTACGGGTCGCTACCATTGCGACGCTGGTGGCGACGCCGTTCGGCATAGGATTGGCGTGGCTACTGGCGCGGCGTGACTTCTGGGGCAAGTCGCTTCTTGATGCTTTGGTGCATCTACCTCTGGTCCTGCCGCCGGTTGTCACCGGCTACCTCCTGCTGCTCACCTTCGGTCGGCGCGGCCTCGTCGGCGGCTGGCTCGCCGACCACCTTGGCGTCGTCTTCGCGTTCCGCTGGACGGGTGCGGCGCTCGCTTGCGGCGTGATGTCATTTCCGCTTCTGGTTCGTCCGATCCGACTTTCGATCGAGGCCGTCGACCGCAAGCTCGAACAGGCGGCCGCAACGCTCGGCGCCGCGCCCTGGAAGATATTCTTCACCGTCACGCTGCCATTGGCGCTGCCCGGCGTTCTCGCCGGCATGGTGCTCGGCTTTGCCAAAGCGATCGGCGAGTTCGGCGCAACCATCACTTTCGTATCCAACATCCCCGGTGAGACCCAGACCATCTCCTCGGCGATCTATTCGCTGATCCAGACACCGGACGGCGACGCAGCCGCGATGCGGCTGGTGGTCATCTCCATCGTGCTCGCATGTGCGGCGCTGGTCGGTGCGGAATGGTTCGCGCGTCGGGCCACGGCGCGATTGCACGGAAATTGAACATGCTGCAGCTCGATGTCGAAAAGCGGCTCGGCGACTTCAGGCTGCAGGCGGCGTTCACCAGCGAAGGCCGCGTCACCGGCCTGTTCGGCGCCTCCGGCTCCGGCAAGACCACACTGGTCAATATGATCGCGGGCCTGCTGCGTCCAGACCGCGGCACCATCGTCATCAATGGCGAAACGCTCGATGATACCGCAGCCGGCGTGCATGTTCCTGCCTATCATCGCCGCATCGGCTACGTGTTCCAGGATGCTCGACTGTTTCCGCATCTCAACGTCGCGCAGAACCTGGACTACGGGCGGCGCATGAGCCGCCTCACTGACGATCCGGCGCTGCGCAAACGCATCATCGACCTGCTCGACATCGGGAAACTGCTCGACCGCCGTCCGGGGAAGCTGTCGGGCGGCGAGCGTCAACGCGTCGCGCTCGGCCGCGCACTGCTATCACGGCCGCGATTGCTGCTATTGGACGAGCCATTGGGGGCATTGGATGAGGGACGCAAGCTGGAAATCCTTCCCTACCTGATGCGGCTGCGCGACGAGGCCAACATCCCGATGGTCTATGTCAGCCACGACGCAGCCGAACTGCGCCAGCTCGCGACCCAGATCGTGATGCTGTACCATGGACGGGTGACCTCGTTCGGCGGCGTGAAGGTGCTTTCGCCAACGCACGAGTGACACAAGAGACGAATTCTTTCGTACCAAGCGTTACCGGGGTGCTCGCTGCCGGCGGGCTCCCAGACAGTGCCTGAGCACGCCATCACCCGCTCTCGCGGGTGATGCAACCGTGTGCCTTTGTCAGGCTGCGCGAATGAAGATCATAGAAAACTTACCAACCTCGATCGACGTTGCGCACCTCGCCAGTGGTGGCATCAATATCGACTTGCATCCACCGCCCCTCCCTGTCCCGCCCCTCTACTTCCCATTCGTCCCCTAGAAACTGGGTATGGGACACGGTCGTAAGGCCGAGATCCGTCGCAACCCCGAGTGCAGCCTCCATCGAAATGAGGCCAGCCGAATCGTAGGCCATCGCGGGCGTCGCTGCTCCGAGAGCCATAACCGCGACGATTGGCAGGATGAATTTTCGCATGAGCTGCTCCTGATCTATGCCGTTGAACCGCTGCGCCGTTGGATTGGCGCACCATGGTTCAAAGAACCGCCGCCCACCCGCGGCGTTCCGATTCATCCAGCCGGAAATCCAGTGTGAATCGCTTGGCCGTCACAACCATTCCGTGCAAGATGAAAGGGTTCCATGCGAGCCAATAAGAAAACCGTGATCAAGTTGAGACCTCCAGTTGACGTCAAACCCCGGCCACGGACGTCCACAGCTCCGCAAACCTGCGCTTGAACTTTTCCGTCCGCGTCAGGGCCTCGGGCACCTCGTCCTCCTCCGGCAGGCGAAGGCCGACGACATTGACGCGGCCGCCGGAGATGCTGCGCGCCACCAGCACGATGGCATCGAGCACAAGCTCTGCCCCTTCTTTCGGCGCGTGATCGAGGTGAACATCGAAATAGTCCGACAGCGTCAGCTTGGCCTCGTCCTCTCCAACCTTCACCCCGTAGATCTCGGCCAGCTCACCCAGCGTATGCTCGCCAGCCACCATAAAATCGCCAAGCAGGTGCGGATCGGGCGCCGAGCTCGGCTGCATGTCGACAAAGAAGCGATCCAGCGCCTCGGCCTTTTCGGGCGGCGCCAGCATGTAAACGTAGTCGCCGGGTGCGACCGGGTCGGCCTCGGCCGGCGTCAGTATCGTTTCGTTGCGAATGATCAGCGTCGGCTTTGACCACGAGGGGATCAGGCCGCGACGGAAGTAAAGGCTTCTCGGGCGAACCGCGTAACCGACTAACTGCTGCTCCAACTGGCCGGGGAGATCGAGTTCGATCCGGCGCGGCCCGCGCTCCGACCGGGGCAGCGCGACATGCAGCCGCCGGGCCGCCGGAGCCAGCGTCCAGCCTTGCAGTAACAGCGAGATGATAACCACGACGAATGCAACATCGAAATAGAGATAGGCTTTCGACAGCCCGACCAGCATCGGAATTGAGGCGAGGAAGATCGCGACCGCGCCGCGCAGTCCCGTCCAGGCGATAAATACCTTTTCCCGCCAATTGAAACGGAAAGGCGCGAGACAAAGAAACACAGCGACCGGCCTGGCAATCAGCATCAGCACCAGAGCCACGGCAATGGCCGGCAGGGCGCTCGCAGCCAACCTTTGCGGCGAGACCAGAAGACCGAGCATCACGAACATCACGATCTGTGCAAGCCAGGTGGCGGCGTCGAGGAAGGCCGTCACCGAATTGTGCGCGCGCGTCGGTCGGTTGCCGATGATGATGCCAGCGAGATAGACCGCGAGAAAACCCGAACCGTGCACAATCTGCGAGCCGCCGAAGATGACAAGCGCCGCCGTGGTCACGAACGGCGCGTGCAGGCCCTGCGGCAGCGCGACGCGGTTAAGCCCCAGCACTACCAGCCTGCCGCCGATGACCCCGATGAAGGCCCCCAATGCGGCCTCAAGGAGAAATTCGATTACAACATGCGTGGCCGAGCTCGAGCCCCATGAGATGAACTCGACCAGCATCAGGGTGAGAAAGATCGCGAAAGGATCGTTGGTTCCGGACTCGGCTTCCAGCGTCGCGCCGACCCGCGGGCGCAGCCTCAGGCCCTGGGTGTTGACCAGGAGGAAAACCGCGGCCGCGTCAGTCGAGGCCACTACGGCGCCGACCAGCAGCGCTTCCACCCAATTCACATCGAGCGCATATTTCGCAAAGGGCGCGGTGATGACCGCCGTCAACAGCACGCCGACCGTCGCCAAAACCAGGGACGGAGCGAGCACGGTGCGGATGCTTTGGAACCGCGTCTTCAACCCGCCGTCGAACAGGATCAGCGCCAGCGCCACTGATCCAACCAGATAGGTCGTCCTGAAGTCGCTGAACTGCAATTGCCCCGGGCCAGCATCCCCAGCGAGCATGCCGACGACGAGGAAGACGAGCAGTAGTGGCGCACCGAACCGTAGCGCGAGCAGGCTGGAAAGGATACCTGCCATCACCAAAACCGCGCCTAGTAAAATGGCTAAGCTAACCGTGTCGAGGGACGCCATCCGCCTTTCACATGTAGGGTCGAATCGTTGCAAGGCATCCTTATCGTCGCCACAGTTCGGCGCCAACCCATTTTCTGACCCTCGCGCTAATGTACCCGGTTTCCCGGCCTTGGCTCGCGGCGGCGGAGCGTCTATCGATGGTCCGCCCGCATGGATTGTGGGGCCCGCTCGAATGTTCCGGACGATGCGCTAACGAGATTTCCCGATGGATCTTAATCTGAATGAGGTGGCGGAATTTCTGCACGCGACCGCGCGTAGCGTGGGTGCCGAGGTCACCTCGCCATGGTTCTATCTGCAGTTCGGCCTGATGCTGGCCGCCGCGGGACTTGCCACTGCCGCGCAGGTGGCCGTCCGCGCACGGGTCGACACGGCATCGCTGGGGAATGGTTGGCCGGCGCCGCTCAGGCACTTCGTTCGCGTGATGGTGGGCAGCACTTCCACCGCGCTGTTTACCGTATTGATGATCGCGGCGCGCCTGACGATGTCCCAATGGACCTGGCCGAGCCGGAGCTACCTGCTCATGGTAGCCGCGAAGCTAGGATTTGCATGGCTGGTGATCCGGCTGGTGACCTCAGTGCTGCGCAACGCCTTCATCGTCCGGCTGGTGTCGGTGTCGGCCTGGGTCGTCGCAGCACTCAGCATCACCGGCCAGCTCGATGCTACGGTGGAGATGCTCGACTCCTTTGCGATCGAGCTCGGCGGACTGCGACTGACGCCGCTACTCCTGATCAGGCTCGGCGCGCTCTTGATCCTGGCGCTGTGGCTCACCAACATCGCCGCCAATTTCATCGAGGGCCGGATCAACCGTGCCTCCGACCTGACGCCGTCGATCCAGGTCCTGCTGGTCAAGATGATCCGCATGGGGCTCCTGGTGGTTGCGATCCTGATCGCGCTGAGCGCGGTCGGCATCAACCTCTCGGCGCTCGCCGTCTTCTCCGGCGCTGTCGGTGTCGGTATCGGTATCGGCTTGCAGAAGATCGTCGCCAATTTCATCTCGGGCATCATCCTGCTCGCTGACAAATCGGTGAAGCCCGGGGATCTTGTCACCATCGGCGACAATTCGGGACGGATCAGCGCAATGAAGACGCGCTACATCTCGGTCGCCGCCGGCGACGGGCGCGAGTTCCTGATCCCGAACGAAGACCTGGTGACGCAGAAAGTCGTCAACTGGACCTACACCGACAAGAACACGCTGGTGAAGATCGCCTTCGCCACCAACTACGACGCCAATCCGCGGCTGGTCTGCGAACTGGCGTCAGGTATCGCCGCAGGGGCACCCCGCGCCTTGAAGACCAAGCCGCCGAACTGCATTCTGACCGAATTCGCCGAAGTCGCGATGAGATTCTCGCTGACGTTCTGGATCGCCGAACCTGACGGCATGGACAGGGTCAAGAGCGAGGTGATGCTGCAACTGTGGGAAGCATTCAAGCGCGAAGGCATCCGGGTTCCCTATCCGGTGCGTGAAATCCGCATCCGCGGCGGCGCCTTGCCGGTCGAAACCACCGTGGAGGTGTCAGGTTAACCGTTTTTCGCCGCCTGGCAGCCGAGCCCGCTTGCGTGGCGAGCCCCAATCACTAAATAAAAACCCTTCAGACAGACCCGCCTAGAGAGACCGCCCGGACCCTGCCCATGAGCTACGTCGAAGCCACCGATACCGCGTTGCGCAAAACCGGACAGATCAAGCTGCACGGCGCAAGCGGATTTGTCGGCATGCGCAAGGCCGGCGCGCTGGTGGCGAAGTGTCTTGATGCGCTTACCGACATCGTGAAGCCAGGCGTACCGACCTCGCGGATCGACGAATTCGTTCGTGAATTCGCCTTCAGCCATGGCGCCTTTCCGGCGACGCTGATGTATCGCGGCTATCGCTATTCGACCTGCACCTCGATCAATCACGTGGTCTGCCACGGCATGCCGAGCGACCGCGCGCTGAAGGAAGGCGACGTCGTCAACATCGACGTCACCTTCATCGTCGACGGATGGTATGGAGATTCCAGCCGGATGTATGCGGTGGGTCCAATCGCACGCAAGGCCGAGCGCCTGATCGACGCTACCTATGCAGCGATGATGCGTGGCATCGCGGCCGTCAAACCCGGCGCCACCACCGGCGACATCGGACACGCGATCCAAAGCTTCATCGAGCCGCAGGGTATGAGCGTGGTGCGTGACTTCTGCGGCCACGGTCTGGGACGCATATTCCACGACGAGCCGAACATCATTCATATCGGCCGGCCCGGCGAGGGCGTGCAGCTCAAAGCCGGCATGTTCTTCACGATCGAGCCGATGATCAATCTTGGCAAGCCGCAGGTGAAGATCCTGTCCGACGGCTGGACCGCGGTGACGCGCGACCGTTCGTTGTCGGCGCAGTTCGAGCACTCGGTCGGCGTGACCCATGACGGCGTCGAAATCTTCACGCTATCAGAACGTCTCGGCGAGAAGCCGCTGACCGCGACCTGATCAGTCTTCTCCCCTGATACGATTGGCAAGCTCGCTCGGGGCATAATTGTCGCCGATCGACATCGCGCAGATGCGGGAAAGCTGGACATAGGGAAGTCCGCTCTCCTTATGCCAGGCATTGAACAGCGCCTGTACCTTGGCGAGATCGCTCTTCGACTTCACCTCCTCGGCGAGGTCCAGCCCCGCATCGCGCAGACAGGCGACGACATCCTTCGAGGTCACGAAGCCGTCCCAGCCGAGGAATCGCAACAGCATCTGCCCGGTGTTGCCGCCTAGCCGGTTGCCGCGCTTGACCAGCAGGTTCAGCAACCCGATCTGGTCGGAGGAGGGCCATTTCGCCAGCAACTTTCCGAAGCTGCCATGCTCGCGCGCAATCTCCTGCACGAAACGGGCGTTGTGGCGCACCGACATGATCTTCGCACCATTGCGCACGATGCGCGCATCGCTCGTCAGCGCCTCCCAGAAATCGTCGGGCTCGAAGGCGAGCTTGTTCGGTTGAAAGGCCAGGAAGGCTTCCTCGAAGCCGGGCCACTTCGCATCGATCACGCTCCAGGCAAAGCCCGCGCAGAACACCCGCCGCGTCATCTCGGCAAGAACGCGGTCGTCGGCAAGCTTGCCCAGGCGCTTCGCATCTGGAATTGGCGGCAAGAGCTCGTCGAGCGCATTTGGGCCGCCCTTACGCTTCTCGGCGCGGGCCCGGATGGCTTTGAACGATGTCACGCAAATGGCTCCTTTCTTACGTGGAACGATTGACCGCCCGGCCCTGTAGCACAGGGTTGGGGACTTCGGGGCCAGACGGACGGCCTCGCCTATTGCAAAACCTGGCGGACACGTCATGGTTGCTGACGATGCCCGTCAAGACCACCGATAGCAAAGACCAGACCGCCGCGTCACCGCATTACCACGGTCATCGCGAACGGCTGCGCGAGCGGTTCTACACTGCGGGGCCGGATGCACTGAGCGATTATGAGCTCCTGGAGATGGCACTGTATCCGGCGCTGCTGCGACGCGATACCAAGCCGCTCGCCAAAACCCTGATCAAGACTTTCGGCTCATTCGCCGAAGTCATTCACGCCCCGGTTGCACGGCTGCGCGAGATCGACGGCATCGGGGAGGCCTCGATCAACCAGCTCAAGCTGATCGCCGCCGCCGCAAGCCGGGTCACCAAGGGCGAAGTCAAGCGACGCGGCGCGCTGTCATCCTGGAATGAGGTGATCGACTATTGCCGCAGCAGCATGGCATTTTCCGACAAGGAACAGTTTCGCCTGCTTTTTCTCGACAAGAAGAACCAGTTGATTGCCGACGAGGTGCAACAGACCGGGACCGTTGACCACACCCCGGTCTACCCGCGCGAGGTAATCAAGCGTGCGCTGGAATTGTCGGCTACCGCGCTCATCCTGGTGCACAACCACCCTTCCGGCGATCCGTCACCGTCGCAAGCCGACATCCAGATGACAAAAGCAATCATCGACATCGCAAAGCCACTCGGCATCGCCGTGCACGACCACATCATCGTCGGCAAGAACGGGCACGCGAGCCTGAGGGGAATGCGGTTGATCTAGAACCGCATTCCGCCTGACGTTGCTTCCGCTTCAGGTATTGGTTCTGGAAGCGGCGTGAGTGCCGGCGAGACGGCCATAGACCAGGCCTTTCAGAACCGAGGTCGCACCCGTGTAGTTTCGGTAATAAACTCCGGTAATTTCGCCCGCTGCATAGAGGCCGGGGATAACGCCACCGTCTGAGTCCAGGACGCGGCCGTCGGTATCGATCTTCAGCCCACCGAACGTGAAGACATTGGCTGAGATTATAGGGTAGGCATGATACGGCCCTTTATCGATCGGCCGGGCCCAGTTCGATTTCGGCGGCGAGAGTCCTTTTGTGGCAAGGCCGTCGAGCTCCAAGGCGCGGAACTCGCCTTCGACACAGGCCGCATTGTAGGTTTCCACCGTTCTCTTCAAGGTCTCTGCGGAGACGTCGATAGCCTTGGCTAGCGCTTCGATCGTCTCGCCGACGAACGGTGGCTGGTCCGTACGGAGCGCAAGGCGATAGTTCGGCACGTCGCGGTGTTTGGCATCAAGGATCACATAGGCGATGCCGTCTGTCTGATCGTAGATGCGGCGCGTGACGCGCTCATAGTAGGCGTCCACCGTTCCGGGAGCCTCGTCCGTAAAACGAACGCCATCCTTGTTGACGAGGATGCCATACGGGAAAATGAATACGGAGGGCTCCGAGCCTGTCGCGCGGGGATCGATCGGTTCTGCGTGGTAGCTTCCAAAATCGCCGGCGGTCGCCGCGCCGATATCCAGGGCCATTTGAATGCCCTCGCCGCGATTGAAATAGGCGCCGCGACAGATCGGCCTGAGATTCACAGAGCGTGGTCCCATGTAGCGCGCGAGCATTTCTGAATTGCCCTCGAATCCGCCACAAGCAAGGATGACCTTGCCCTTGAGCACGCGCCGACCGGAATTCTCCTGACGCACGATGAGCCCAGAAACTCTGCCATCCTCTTCCACTTGCAGGCTGGTAGCCGTTGTCTGATAGAAGAAGGTCGCATTGAGTTGTTCCGCGCGGGCGGCCAGCGCCTCAACGAGTGCTTCGCCACCACCGACGGGCAAAAGACGAGGCTGGGACTTGGTCAGGAATTGTGTCGGCAGGAAATCGAATTTCGCGCCCAGCCGCTTCAGCCATGCGATTGTCGGGCCGGCTTCATCGGCAATCTTCTGGATGAAATCCGGTTCTGCCAGGCTGAGGGCGCGGGCTGCGGCCACCCGGTCGGCGACGGGACGCGCCGTTTCCTCTACGAGCTTGGGATCGAGATAGCCGCCGCAATTCTCGGCCAAGTGCGTTTCAAAGTCGTCCGTGACCTCGTGCTCGCTCTTCATACGGAGATAGGCTTCAGTATATCGGCTCTGTCCACCACGTTCATCGCGGGGCGCGCGCTCCACAATTGCAACGCGCGCGCCTGCCTCAGCTGCCGCAACTGCCGCCGACAGACCCGCAGCGCCACAGCCCGCAATGACGACGTCGAACTCTTCCGGCATCACATACCCTCCGACAGCATTTCTCGAACAGCAATTGAGCCTGAATTGTAAACTGTAAACAGTTTGCCGTCAACGCGGGGGCGGTTCAACGTCGTCCGGATAGATAGTCCGCGATCGCCCCGCATCGAACGCGGCTCCTTACCCGAACACCTTCTCGGTGGTCGCGATCTCGGCGAAGAGCGGTAGCGTGTTCTCGATTGCAAACTTATGCCAGTCAGGGTTTGGAGCCGCGCAAATGTCCTCGAGCACCGTGATTGCGAAGCCGGCATCGTCGGCGGCACGTGCAGTGCTTTCGACGACCAGGTTCGTGACGACACCACCGATGATGATCTTCTTGACGCCATTGGCGAAGAGCCAGTTCATCAGCCCTGTATTGTGGAAGGGATTGACGCACTGCTTCGTGATGATGAGTTCTTCCGGCTTCGGTTTGATTGCGTCCGGAAACTCAGTCCCCCAGGTTCCGACGATCGCAGCCTTGTTTGCCTTGAGTTTCTGGACACGTGGCGCAACGCTCACGGCATCGGAATAGTCGGCACGGAAGCCGAGCCGAACAAAAACAATCGGCATGCCTTGCGCGCGGGCGGCCGCCAGAGCCTTCGCCGCCTTGGGAAGGATGCCTCTCTGTTCTACCACCGCGGCAAGGCCTCCACCGCCGACCTTGCCGGCGGGATCAACCATTTCGTTCTGCAGGTCGAGCAGGAGGAGTGCAGTTTGTTGCTGAGTCATCGTCAATCTCCTTGAGGAATGAGGAACAATAAGAAGTCAGTCTGACCAGATGCCGCCGTTCACATCCAGAACTTCGCCGGTTATGAACCCAGCCTCGTCACTGGCGAGAAATCGCACGGCTGCGGCCACTTCAGAGGCTTCTCCCATTCGTCCGACGGGAATGAGAGCCTTGAGACTGTCAGGAAAGCCTGACGTCATGGCTGTCGCAATCGGTCCTGGCGCTACTGCGTTGACCGTGATCTTCGACGATGCCAGCTCCCGCGCGAGATAAGAGGTCATGATATGGATGCCGGCCTTTGAGGCTCCGTAGGCGACGTTGCCTGCACCAACCTGCTCGTGAGGGTTGATCCACGGCCTCGCATTTCCTCCGTTCTTGCCCAGCACCGAACCAATACTGATGATTCTGCCGCCACCGCGTCGGCGGAGATGGGAAATGGCTGCCTGACAGCAGAAGAAGACGGCTTTGAGGTTGACCGACAGCACGCGGTCCCATTCGATCTCGGCGAGGTCGGCCGCAGGTCCGAAGGAATTGATGCCTGCCGCATTTACAAGGATATCCAGACCTCCCAGGGAATCGACATGAGCGTTGATCGTTGCCGCTGCCGCCGCGGTTGAGGCGATGTCCGTCGGCTGGTCAAAGACGCGTCGCCCCAATCCGGCAACAGCGGTTGCAGTTCTTTCGGCGGCCACGCGGTCGATAAGGCCGACATCGCATCCTGCTTCTGCAAGCGAAATCGCGATTGCGCTTCCGATCGCACCATTGGCGCCAACGACAATTGCTGAGCGGCTGCGAGCATGCATGAGCGTCTTCCTTTCTAGAGGTAATAGCGCTGAGCCAACTCGGCGAAATCCGAGCCAAGTTCAGCTGCCTCGCCGCGATACATGATCACGCCGTCACGTGATCTAGCTCTGGATTGCGTACCGGTTGTCGAGCCCGTCGTAGAACGATTTACGTACGAGCCGCTGACGATCCTCGAACGAGGCGACGCCGGGCGTCTTCTCATCGACGTGGCCGTTTGTCTTGAGATAGCGCAGCGCAGTCGTCATGCCGGTGATGGCGGCCTGCAGGGCAACGTTGGCATAGAGAACCATGCCACATCGCACGGCCTTCGCCTCCTCCAGCGAAAGTGTCGGCGTCTTGCCGCCGATGACGAGATTAAGAACCTGAGGCGTTTCCAGGTTGGCCATCACCCTCCTGACCTCATCCTTGGACTCCGGCGCCTCGACGAAAACGACGTCGGCGCCGGCTTTCTCAAACAGTCGCGCGCGTTCCAGCGCCTCGTCCAATCCGAGAACCGATCGTGAATCTGTGCGTGCGACGATCTGAAAATGCGGATCCGTCTTGGCTTCCACAGCTGCGCGGACACGCTCCACGGCCTCCTGCCGGGATACGACTTCCTTGCCGCTGAAATGCCCGCATTTCTTGGGCGCGACCTGATCCTCGATCTGGACGCCGTTTGCACCCGCACGTTCAAGAGCCTGGATTGTGTGAAACGTGTTCACCGGACTGCCGAAGCCGGTGTCGACATCGACAATGAGCGGCAACTTGATGGCCTGACGGACAGCAATCGTGTGTTGAACGATATCGGTCAAACCGATGAAGCCGAGATCCGGCAAAGCGTAGAAAGTGTTTGCGACGCCCGCGCCCGTTATGTATGCGGCTTCGAATCCGAGATCTTCGATCACGCGTGCCGCAAGTGCATTGGCCGCGCCGGGAACGAGCAGCGCGCGACGTTCCTGAAGCTTGGTCTTGAGCTGAAGGTTAAGATCGTTGTTATCCATATCGAACCTCACGTGCGCGCGGACAATGCCAGCGATTGAACCATGCAGATGGATGCGGCGCCTTTACTTGAGCTACAGCGGTCTGTGCAGCGATCCGGCCGAGCCCAAAGGCATGCAGGAGTCCGCTGCCAGAGGAATGCCGACACCATCCTCGCGGCCGGAAATGCCCGCGGCACGCTGGCAGCGTGTACCCGCGCCAGGAATCGACCCAGTGCTAATGGCTGTATTTCCGTCAGGCCTCACCAGTTTTTCAACAATCGCGACCACGGCGCCGAGATCGTTGGGCTGGATCGCGGCCGCCAATCTGGCGCGAGATGTAGACTGTCGACAGATTGCATGTCAAGCAATGAATGTGAACTGGAAAAGCGGCTCACAGTTGTCAGACGATCCTCAAAGCGACCGTGGTGAGCTGCGGTCTGGCCTAGCCGCAGTCCCGCACGCGACTAAGGTCGTCGCGCAATCTTGCACACCGCGTTGAAAGCGACACATTCTAACTCGGCTCATTCAACTCTTCTGAACTGGCGACGTTGCCGGTTTTCCGTTCAACGTGAGTTCGCGCGTTGCGAATATGGCGGCGCATTGCGGCTTCAGCGCGGTCAGGATCACGCGCCTCCAACGCCGCAACGATGTCCAGATGCTCTTCGTAGGCGCGACCCGCACGTCCACTCAGGGTGCTCGACCTATAGCGATAGACGCGCAAAAGATCGTAGAGATCGCCACAAAGCATGTCGATGATACGCTTGTTGCCGCTCGCCTTGATTATCCTGAAGTGAAAATCGACGTCGTTCGATTCCTGATAATAGCCGGTTCCGCTCTTTATTCCCTTCTGCTTGCCGTGTTCTGCCAAAAGGCGTTTCAGAGCAGAAATCTCGGAATCAGTCATCCTTTCCGCTGCATAGCGGCAAGCGATCCCTTCCAGAGCTTCGCGGGCGACCAGGAGATCGTTAAGGTCTCCTTCGGCGAGCTTGGCGATGCGCGAGCCGATATTCGGCGTACGCTCGATAAGCTTGCGCCCTTCCAAACGGTTGATGGCTTCCCTCAAGGGGCCGCGGCTCACGCCCAACGCCTTCGCGAGCGCCTGCTCACTGATCTTGGTACCCGGTGAGAGTTCGCCGCTGAATATCGCAGTTTCCAAGCGCTCGACGATCACATCTACCAAAGAACGAGCCTCGACAGGCGTAGCGGTCAAACCAGCCTTCATTTCTTTGGCCCTCTGATCGATCGAGTCGTCGGTTTTGAGCGGAGCTTTCATTACGCTGTTTTGGCCAAAAAAGCGGCCTGTCGCAACCCAGGCGTTAGTCCCCGATCGCGCGCAAGCAAAATGTAGACAGTCGGCAGCGGGTTTACAAGGAGCAGGACTGTTGAGCTCGCAGGCGCCGCGATCTTGACCGGATTCGTTTTGCCAGCCTGAAAACGCTGCACCGCAAGCGACGCTTGGAGCTTGAACCAATGTCTTTCACTCACTGGGGGACTCTCTGAGCTCTCCGAAAAAGCGATTCTTGGCATCCTTTCGAGCCGCAAATAGCTGGCGCCGAATTGTAGACAGTTGACAGTGCAACGGGCTTCGAATATGGATTTTTGAGGCCGAGGATACTTGGCTCGATCAATCGAATGGGTGGGGCCGCTTTGGGCGGCTAACAAAATCGGGGACGCCTTAGCGTCTGCATGGCCGCTTCGAGCGGTGCAATTCCCAAGTCCCCGGCCTTGCCGAGGGAAGTCATGAGGAAACTTTCCGATGAAAATCTGGTACCAGAGCTTGACCCGGCCTGACGCTTGGCCTGCCTACAACGCGGCGCTGCGCAGTGTGCTGGATCGCATCAAAAGCCATGACGTTCAGATCGAGGTGCATGGCATTGAGGCGCGCGGTGGCATCGGCGACCAATACAACTACCTGGAGTTCATCGAGACGCAGGAGGTGTTGTCCAATGTGGAGCGCGCCACCCGAGAGGGTTTCGATGCCTTTCTCATCGGCAACATAGGCGACCCGGGCCTGCGCCAAGCACGCGAGATCGCGCGCATGCCAGTGCTGGGTCTGTGCGAGACGTCGGCCCATCTGGCCTGCATGATGGGGGCTAATTTCGCGCTGGTCACAGGCAACACCAAGCATGCCACGCGTATTTCCGAGAACATCACCAGATACGGCCTTGCCGGCCGGCTGGCCGGATCACGCCCGATGAAGGTCGAGCGCCTGGTCGATCTGGACCAGGGCTTTTCCGATCCGGCCGCCGGCCGTGTATTGATCGATCAGTTTTTGGCGGCCGGGCGCGAGCACGCCGAGGCGGGAGCAGAAGTCATCATCCCTGCTGTCGGCGTACTGATGACATTGCTGGCTCACCACGACATTCATGAAGTCGCGCCCGGCGTGCCCATTCTTAACGGCGTGTTTGCGCTGGTGCGGATGGGCGAGGCTGCGGTCCGGATACGCCAAGCTATGGGCGGAGTCTGGACCTCCCGGCGCGCCATGTACGCCATGCCACCGGCTTCTCAATTGGAGGAGCTGCGCGCGTATTACGGACCGGTCTATCCGGCCGCCTAGCACTACTTTGGCAGATTGATTATTTTGGGGTTCCCTCGGCGAAGTTTCGGTGATTCATAAGGAGCCAGCTTTTATGAGGAGCT
>JGI24705J35276_12238233_pt1 | contig 17608 bp, 15 predicted proteins | sample TergutNt197P4_FD_35276 | JGI IMG/M metagenome (IMG submission 35276) | reverse complement strand
GCGGGCAGTAGCCCGCTACGTTCTCGCGCCTTGCCTGGCACGCCGATCACGGCACTGGCGGATGCATCCAACTGCCGTTTTTAGGTTCATACATGTCATTAAATACATCAATGCATTATGCATTTCTTTAATGTTTGACATGTTAATAGACCAATAGAGCCACCAGCGCCAAGTCCTAAACTACCAGAAATGCTACCGCTATCAATGCTCTTTAGTATTTCAGCGACATCAGATGGAGTTTTCCGGATATATCAATATTTGTAACATCCGCCTGCGCGCTAACGCTTCCTTTTGCAATAGGACCGCCTGTAGCGTATACTCCTGCTGAATTTGAAATTCCAGAGGTTGGACCTGAATTACTTACCGTTCCTGTCACGGCAACACCTCCTGCAAATCCAGCCCCAAGCATTTCGCAAAGTTGCAGATAAGCGCATACATCTGGCAAAATATCCCCCTTAGTTTTTCCAACGGAAAGACCAACCGCTTTGCTCGCGCCGACGCCAGCGTTACCTGAAGTCCCAACATCAATTGAAACCTCTCCGGATGTATTACTCCACATACCAGACACTCTACTTACAGAATAGTCAAAAAAATCAGATAATTGCTTATAAACATAAGCATCATAATTCAATTCTGGAATACCCACATATTGCAATCCCAATGGATCAATTTTCTTTATTGGATTGCAAGGATACTGATACCAATTGCCTCCACCCCTCAACCCAATCGGATCCTGCGTAATATACCTCCCCAGCCTCGGGTCATAGTACCGATGCCGGTTGCAATGCAACCCCGACTCTTCATCGTAGTGCTGCCCCTGGAATCTGATCGGCTGGTAAAGGTTCTTCGGGTTGTACTCCTTGACCTTGTTGCCCCACGGATCAAGCTCGATGCTCCAGTCGAGTTCCCCTTTCTGGCTGATCAGCGCAATCGGCGTTCCCAGGTGATCGCAGTGGTAGAAGTGGATCGTTTTGCCCTCCAGCGTCAACTCAGGATCCAGCATGTTCTGCATCTCTTGCAGCGTCATCTCGGGGTTCAGGTATTTCCTGGCCGCCGGGTGTATGCGCCCTTGCCTGAGTTCTGCTTCTATCGCCTTGAGTTGCTTGCTTTCCGCCTGATCGAGCTTGCTCCTGGTGGCTTGCTCGAACTTCTGCGCCAAAGTTCTTGTGGGCCTGGTTCTGGCTCCCTCGATGCGGATCAGCGGAATAAAGCTGTTCGGTTCATAGATGGTGTGTATCTGCTTGTCGCCTTGCTCGGTATAGACCAATCTGTCGCCGTCCCAGCCGTAGAACGTGGTCTCGATTTCCGAGATGGGCTTGCCTTGCGTGTCGTGCTGTTGCGTCTGTTTGGCTACTCTGCGCCAAAGGGATCGTAGAAGTAGTGGTTGACGCTCATGCCTTCTTCGGTCTTCTGTCCGTAGCGGATCAGCCTCTGGTTGGCGTCATAGATGTAGCGGTGTTCTTGCTGCTGGTTCTGGATGCTGCGCTTGTTGATCAGGTTGCCGAAACCGTCATAGGTGTAGCTGTAGTGCTCGTCATGCCGTATGCGGTTGCTCGGCCAGGCTTTAGGCGCTTTGATGGCTTCGGGTTGTATCGGCGGCTGCAGAAAGTTGAAGTTCCTGTTGTCGTGGTTCTTGCGCACCAGTTCTTCCCAGCGTTGTCTTTCTTGTTCGGGGCTGAGGATTTCTTGTGCCGGGTCGTCGAACAGGCGGTTGCCCGCGGGGTCGAACTGGTAGGTTTGGCTTTTGAGGTTCGGCTGGCTGGCTTCGATGAGTCTTCTGGCTTTGTCGTAGCCGTAGTGGTACTGGCCTTGAAGGGTGTCGATCTGCGTCAACTGGCCGGTGCTGTCGTAATGGTGGTCGCGGTTGATGGTGTCGCGGATGGCATCGTGCAGTTCGGCATTGGGGCCCATGCCCCGGATGCCTTGCAGGCGCGAGAGGCGGTCGTACTGCTTCAAGATGCTGGCGCCGGCGAATCTTCTCTCCGTTTCCCGGTGCAGTTTGTCGCGCTCGAAGTCGATCAGGGTTTCTTTGTGCAGCGTGATGCCGTGCAGATGGCCTGAGCCGTAGGTCTGCCAGTTCAGTTCGGGCAGGCCGTGCAGCGTGGTTCTGTCTTCATTGCCGAGCGCGTCGAAGCCGCGCTCCAGTTGATGGCGCCAGATGGTTTTGCCGCCGGCGTTGACCAGGCTTTGCTCTTCCGCCGTGATGCGGCCCAGGGCGTCGCGCTTGAATTCAACCATGACCGTATTGTGTGCCTGGGCCTCTGGTTGTTGTTGTTGGGCTTCGCCTGGCTTGCTCGTGCCTGCGCTGGCCCGGATCAACTGGCCGTTGGCGTCGTAGCGGTAGCTTTCCTTGTGTTGGCTGCCGTCGTTTTGTTCTGTACTGCGCTCGATCAGGCGGCCGGCTTCGTCGTGGCGGTAGCTGCTCTTTTGGCTGCCGTCCTGGCTTTCGATCAATTGGCCTGCCGCGTCGTAGCTGTAGCGTTGGGTGCGGCCATCGAAGTTGACTTGTTCGATCAGCCGGTCCATGACGTCGTAGCCAAAGCTGGTGTTGCTGTGGTTCTCGTTGGTGAGCACTGTCAGCCGCCCGGCCCTGTCGTAGCGGTAATGCTGGGTCAGACCGCCCTGGCTGAAGGCGCTGATCTGGCCCCGCTGGTCGCGCTCGAAGCTGATCTGGCTGCCATCGGGCAGGCTGACGCCGATCAGATCGCCGGCTTCGTTCAGGCGGTAGCTGGTTTTCTGGGCGGCGGCGTCAAGCTGGGCTGTCAGGCGGCCCTGGCTGTCGTACTGGCGCTGCTGGCTCAAGCCTTCTTCGCCTTCGATGGCAATCAACTGGCCCCAGCGGTCGTAACGGTAGCGGGTGCTGCTGGCCTAGCAGTCGCTGTAGCTCGTTATCTGGCCGGCCTGGTTCCATTGCAGTTTCTTGACGCCGCCTTTGGCGTCTTCGATTTCGCTGGGCTGCTGGCTTTGCTTGTCGCTGTAGCGGTAGTGGGTGCTTTGGCCCAGGGCGTTGGTTTGGACTGTGAGGCGGCCCAGGTTGTCGTACTGGCGGCTTTCGCGCACTTGGCCGCCTGAGCGCACGCTGCTGAGGTTGCCGTGCCGGTCGTATTCAAAGTCGTGGCGCTGGCCGCCGGGGGCTGTGAGGGTCAGCAGGTTGCCGTTGACCGGGTTGATGAGGTAGCGCGTCTGGCGGCCCAATTCGTCTGTGGTGCTGATGAGCTGGCCGTTGGCGTTGTATTCGTTGGCTATGGCCGAGCCATCGCTTTGTTCGATTCTGACGGCGCGGCGCAATCCGCCTTCGCCTTTGAAGTGGTAGGTCTGTTTGCGGCCCAGGCTGTCGGTGACGACGGTGGCGTCTTTCTGGTACTCAAAGCGGTAGTCGAGTGCGCCGGGGTTGGTTTGCAGAGAGACTCTGCCGTCGTCGTTGTATTCGTAGCGGCTGATGGCCTCGCGCCCTGGCCAGGCGTGGGCCACCATGCGGCCGGTGAGCTGCGGGTGGTAGTCGAAGCGGCGCGCCTGCGTGCCGTCGCGCCCATGGACGGCGGCCAACTCGCCCCTGGGGGTGTACTCGTAGCGCACTACAGCGGCGCTCAGGCCGCCGTGACCGGGGTCGTGGGTAAGGTACACGGCTGCCAGCCGGATGCCGCTGTCGCTGCCCCAGCCTTGTCGGCCTTTGTCTGTGGCGATGCGGGGCAGTTTGATGAGCTCCAGCCGGTAGCGCCGCCCAGCGCCGTCCTGCACGCCGGTGATGGCTTGCTGCCATTTCTTGTCTTCGCTGCGGGTATAGCGCAATGTGTGGCCAAAGCGGTCGATTTGGCCTTGCAGCAGCAGGCGTTGGCCTTCGATGTCCGGTGCGGGCGCTTTGGCCTGCTTGGGCTGCTTGGCGCTGGGTTGATCGTCAAATGACAGGTCGCTGGGGCCGTGGATCCACCACGGGCCCAAGGGGGTGTTGGCGATGAAGATGCAGCCCGCATGCAGCCGCAGGGCTTCGGGGATGGCTTGCCAGGCCAGGGCCAGGGGGCTGTTGTTCAGCCGGCTGGCGCCGCCTCGCACGAGCCACAGGCCTTCGCTGCGGCTGTAGCTGACTTCGCCGGGCGCCAGGGCTTCAAAGCGGATGCTGCGGCCTTTGGTGTCGTTCAAGGTCAGTTGTTCGCCGCTTTGCAGCACCGATGTTTCGGCGGGCAGCCGCCAGCCGGGGCCCAGCAGGCCTATGGGGGCGGGGGTGTCGGTCTGGTAGCTGGAATAGTCGCGCGAGAGGGCAAAGGGCAGCGGGCCGGGCAGAAAGAGGTCGGTTTCGCCGCCCTGCACTTTGGCGCCGAGCATGGGGTTGACGGGGTTGCCTACGGCCATGCCGTTGGGACAGATGGAGCACGCTACGCCGGTGGGCGCTCCGATGTTGACGTTGGGGCTGCCCTCCAGTATGGGGTCGGCGCAGGAGACCAGGTCGTCTTTGCGCGAGGTGGGCAGGCCGTTGGTGCGAACCGAGTCCGAGCCTTGCGCTATGGGCTCGACGCCGCTGCGGTGGCGTACCGGGTCGCCCTGGCGCGCTGAGGGCAACCCTATTTGACTTGCTGACTGTCGGGCTTGACTGGCTCAGTCTGATTGGGCGGTTCTGATCTCGCCTTCTGGAACACTGGCCCCCAGATTGGATGTCCCTCTTCTGAAGGCAGCAACTTGAATCGCGGATTTGTTTGTATCGCATCACGAAAAGCCTTCTCACAGGCTTGCAATTGATCCGTCACACAATAACTGAAAGCCAAGTACTTTAATGCGCGCACCTGCAATTCTGGCCAAGATTTGGCAAATTCAGGAGATTGGAATTTTTTTATGGCAGCATCATAATCACCTTTGTCATAAAAATCCAGCCCTTCTGCAAAGATGCGCTCAATGGCAGTCGAATATTTTGATATTTCAGAACTATCAATGGTATTGGCTCGAAATACTGGCGCTGGCTCAGATTCTGGCGGCGGCGGCGGTGGCGGCGGAGTTTCACAGGCAACCAGACTGATTGCCATGATGGCAAGCCCCATCCACTTGATGAGCGCAGTTATTTTCATATTCAATTCATCCATGAAAATGATCAATAGGTTTGTTCAAGTAGCCACGTCTGCCCGGTCTTGAAATCCCTTTCGATGATGACAGGCTCAAAGTTGGGATGGCTGATCGATATGGATCTTTCGCCCGGTTTGAGACGGATGATCTTGACGGGCGGCGTAATAATCTCCGAATCGTCGTCAATACTCACACTCGCCCATGGCTTGACGCGCAGGAGCAACTTGGCATCATGTGCGGTTTGTTTTTTATTTTTCCTGGGTGATTGAACCAGAACCAAGTTGATCCGAAGTTGTTCTTTTTGTAGTGGCATCGCCACATTTCCGCAGCGGTTCAGAAATTTTTGTTTCGCTATGTCATAGGCGGTTTGGGCATGCGGTAATTGCAGATCGCGGCCTGAAATTCCAAATACCCCGCCTGTCAAAAAAGCAATCTCGAAATTTCGTTGACACGCCTCGGCAGAATCCAGACGGCACATCAGCAGTCCGATATTGCGATACGCTTGGGCGCGTTCGATAGCGTCGGGCAGGCCTTGGTCTATGGCGTTCTGGAACGCAGCATATGCCGAAGCGTAGCGCCCTTGGTCGAACAGGACGATGCCGTGAGCGAGGCTTGCACTGCCCGGCATGGGCGACAGCGCCTTTTCTGATGCTGCGCTGCTGGCCGGACACGCAATGTCCTCGGCGGACAGGGTGGCGCTTTGATTCGTAGCACAAGCGGTCAGCAACGAAACCGCGAGTGCAGCCGTCATCGCAATTGCAGTCTTTATCATTCTTCGACACCGAATCTGTGGGAGATAACGACTTCCCCATTTCCAGGTATGGTAACGGTCCGGGAAACTGGCGGAAGACTTCCGTTCGTGATGGTGATTTGATGCACGCCTGGCGTCAAGGACAGACGGTTGAGCGGCGGACTGATGCCCTTGGGCTGGCCATCAACGCTCACTTGTCCCCAAGGTCTGATTGACAACCGGACGACCGACGTTTGGGCTGGAACCATTTCTGCGGACGGTGAAGAAGGGGGCGCTGAAGCAGCCGAAGCCGGCGCACTGGCCGGGGAGGCTTGTTCTTTGGTTGCAACCGGCACGGCCACTGGCGATGAAGCTGTTTTGGACGGTTGCTCCGGGCGTGATGCTGCTGTTTTGGGTGGCGAAGCCTGGTTTTCCGGATTGTTGTGTGCGACGGAAAGGACGGCGGCAGGCGGACTCGCCGGTGTAACGGAAATGAGAGGCGCCGCCGGTGGATCGACCTGTGGAGGCGGTATTGACAAGTTTTTGTCGGCATCCTGGCTGAGCGCTTCGGCATCTGGCGGCATATGCGGTATTTGCGCCGGGCCGTTTTTGTCGGTATCTTGGCTGACCGCACCGGCATCCGCCTTGCCCGAGGGCGGATGCAGAAAACCGAAGACCGTGGCCGCAAGTCCTGCCGTTACGACAATCAATCCCGCCACGCTCATGATCGCCCGCCGCCCGGCAAATCGATGCTTGAGCGCAACCATGGCTGCGGAAAACAGCCCGGTCGGCATCGCTGCGGTGTTTGCAACCTGGGAAGATTTGGACAGGGGTGCTGCTTGAGTGCTGGCTGGCGCGCCCGTCCCGTTACTGGCCAATTTCGCGCTGGCGCCAGCATGACCGGCGCTGGTTGGTTCAGAAGTGACCTGGGCCACAGCGGGCGCGGCCGGCGCGGTTACCACGCTGTTGAGCAATGCATTCGGCCTGAACGTGGTCAATTGCAACGCCTCGCGCAACTCGGCGATGGACCGGATGCGCTGGTCTGGGTAAACGGCCAGCGCGCGGTCGATGGCTTCGCGGAAAACGCGGGAGACGCTGGCAAGCGCATCGGAGTCGGCCAGCCTGACCATTGGGTCCTTGACCAGTCTGGCGACCGATGCGACAGGCGGCTTGCCCATGAGCAGGTAGTAGAGAACGGCGCCCACGCCATAGACGTCGGTCCAGGGGCCTTGCTGCAAACTCGTGTCGTCAGCGTATTGCTCTATGGGGGCAAAGCCGGGCTTGAGGATCACCGTGAGCGCCTGCGTCATGTCGCCGATGATCTGGCGCGCTGCTCCAAAATCGATCAGGACAGGCGCTCCGGTCTGCAAGATCAGAATGTTTTCGGGCGAAACATCGCGATGAAAGCAGTTCCCGGAGTGCAACAGTTCCAGCGCATCAAGAATGGGCGCGAACGTCGCCTTGAGCCATTCCTCGTTTCTGGCCATTTCGGGTTTCGTCTGGCTGATCTGGCGCAGCGTTTGGCCCACGCAATACTGCATTGCCATGTAAGCCGTGCCGTTCTGTTCCCAAAAGCGGTGAATGGGGACGAGCGCCGGGTGCGTGAACCGGGTGAGCAGGCGCGCCTCTTCCAAAAAACATGCCAGGCCGACTTTGAAGGTTTCCTCATGCTTCGGGGACTTAGGCATGACCATGCCATCGGGCGTCCGGGTCGCTATTGAACTGGGCATGTACTCCTTGATCGCGACGGTGCGCCCCAAGGAGTGATCCGAAGCCAGATAGACCACTGAAAAGCCGCCTTCTCCCAAAACGCCAGTCAGTTCAAACTCGCCCAGCCGCGTGGTCACAGGAAGACTGGAAGCGGTGGTCGCGGCCATGACCGGCGCACTTGCGCCTGCGCCAGAAGACGACGGTGAAGATGAGCCTGTCATACGCGACAATTCCGGAGAAGAGTTCTCTCTCAAGAGTGTAGTGTGTAGTGGACTTAGGCCGGCGAGCGCCCGAACAGCCAAGTCATCAGCGTACCATCGAGACGCGCGCCGTAAGTGAACGCCTTCAAGGCTGCGCCGCCTGCGCCGTTGGTCCACCAGAAGCTGGTGGCCGATCCGGCAACCAGGCTGCTTGCAGCATCATGCCACGGCAGCATGGCAAAACGGTTGGCTGGCACGGTCGAGGCACCATCCCCCATGGCACGGTCGTTGCTCCCTCCTGCCAACACGCTCAGAATGTCAGAGTCGTCACTCAATGCGTTCAGGCCTGCCGGCTCCACGGGCACCAGAGATTGTTGCCATTTGACAAGCGCCTCCCTGACCAGCGTAGCCAGTGTTTCCTTGGGCCACTGGCGGCGTATGCCATTGAAAAGCAGGGCACCAGTACGCGACAGCAGGTCCGGCATGCCATTCACCGCTTTCGACAGGTACCAGTCCGGAGCGCGAGGAGAAAAACCATAGGCGACGACAAACGGAAAGCGCCGCCCGACCCGGTCGCAACTGGGACTGATGCACCCCGCAACACAGCCTGAGCCGAGCACGCCCGCAGGCACGATGAAATTCCACATCAACCCCAGGTTGAAACTCGACTCCCAGTTATCGCCCAGTGTCAGACGCAACTGCTGCATACCCGCCAGCAGCCAGTCGTCCAGGCCGCTGCGCAGTGGCGTGCCCACATCGCTCCACACGAAGTCGCCCATGCTGGGGAGCTTGCCTCCCCAAGCCAACTCAACAGCATATGCCTGTGTGTTGGAACCCTTGTCTTCCATTGCGGTACCGCGCTTTCAGAATCGGCTCGGGCACGAGAACTCTTCCAGTTCCCTCAACCGGAAGGGATTTTGCACACTGCTGGCCGTGACCTCGAAGACAATTTTCTTGTTCTGAATGGTGGCTGTGGCGAGAAATTTCGCCTGATTGGGTCCGGCGCCGCTGACGGTGATCTGGTCAAAGAACTTGTGCAAAGCCCAAGGGCCGCTCGTTTGCATTCCGGCATCGCCCATGCCCGGCCCACTGATCTGCAGCAAAACCAGATTGCGTCCAGCAGGTCCAGGCCAGACGACAGACTGAGCAATTTGCGGCCCATGGCTGTAACGCACCACTGTACCGTCTACATCCAGCGACATGTTGGTGATCGATGGGTCCATCTCCATGGGTTTGATTTCCAGCCGCAGCGAAGGCATGCGCCCTCCGCTGCGAAAAAAGACGTCGCGGATGACGGCTGCTTTCCGGAAAGCAGCCAAAGAACCGCTGTCACCGCCTGCCCACGAACCATCGATGTTTTTCTTGAACGTCCAATTGGAAACGTCCACGATGGAAGCGAGATTCTTGTTGAAGAAATCGTCCATCAGCCCTCCGGCCGCGAACAGTTGCGCAAAATCCTCAGGAACCACGTCCGTGCTCGCGCTGCGCTTCAACGGATAGCGCCCTGCCACCGCGCGCCGGCAAAAATTTCCAACCGTCGAGTTGAGGTTGGTTCCGATTGAAGCGCGGACCAAGCTGGTGGTTTGGGCGCTGCTTGATGCCGCCACCTTATCAACCATTCCGCGCAGAGGCTGTGGCAGCCGCGCGGCTTCAGCGCGCAAGCGCACGGCTGCGTCCTGCGGCGGCGGGGTGCTGCCGGATCGAATCGCCGCATCGGCGGCGACCAACATGCCGTAGTAGTCATCAAGCATTTTGAGCGTCGCGTCGATGGGCGCCTGTTGCCCTTGAGCGCCGGGGGCGCCCACCACGCGCCGCAATTGTTCGAAACGGTCATCGACGATGCGCTCCAGCTTGCGATTTGCGGGCAGCGCGGAAGGATTCACCGGCCCCACGACTCGCTCTAAATCATTCTTGGTGTTCTTGGCTTTTTGTGTGGCACGGTCGAACAGCGAGGTCTGGTCGCCCCGGTTTTCACGCAACAGCGTGGTTTCCTTGACGACGGCGCGCAAGAACAGCGGCAGCGGCGAATCGGGGGCAGAGAGCACGCGCAAACGCTGGATTGAGGTCTGGAGTGAGTCAGTGGGCACGAGTTGAATGTCGTCCAGATAGCGCTCCCACTGATTCACATAGTCGCGTAGAAAAGCCATGCGCACTTCATTGACCAACTTGCCTTGCGCAATTTCATCCAGGCGGGTCTTGGCCGTTTTACTCGGCAAGCCCAGAACCCAGCTCTCGTCGTCGACCAACTCAGCCGTGGCCTGGTTGACATGTTTGTCAAACAGATCCCAATACCCTTGATAAGTAAAAAGACCTGGGACGCCGCGATTGAGCGGCTGTTTGCTGCGCCGCGAAAAAACATTGGCCGCCTGTGGCCCCGCTACGTCGAGCAGGTTGAACTCAGGCAGATCGTTGACCTCCAGACGGCTCCGCAGCCTGAGATAGACTCGCTGTGCCGTGGTAAAGGTGGCAAGCTTTTCCCGCGCCTGAGCCACCAGCGCTTCGTCCATGGGAAAGGGCGAGGTGACAACGTGATCCTTGGAAAACAGCGCCGCCAAATGGGTATCCAATCGGTCCAGCAAAGCCACATCCGCATCGAGCAATAAATATCGCCGTGCATCCATTGACACCCAATGGCGCAAGTAAACTGGGTCGTAGCGCTCCACGTCATGCAGCATGAGATAGGCTTTCAAAGCCTCATACAGATATTCAAGATTATCTACCGGAGGGCGCTCGACCTGGGTATGCAGGCGCTTGGAAATAATAAGCAGCAAGCCATCCTTTAGAATCTGCTCATAGACCACGCTGCCGGCAACGCCCACTTTATCGCCCTGATACAGGCCATAACGGAATGGCAGCACTGGATGATCACGCTTGAAAGTCGGCGTGTCGCCCAAATTGGTGGCACTGTCAAGCACACTGATCATACTCAACAGATCACCGGATTCCGGCGGGTAAGATGACACCATCTCCGATAATTTTGTTGCATCTCCGCCGACCTGCACCAGATATTTTGTATTATTATCATAGCTCACCAGCCAGGCCACAACGGCGCCGGCCAGTGCCAAAATTGAAACTGCATACCCCGTCCAGGTAAGCCACTTACTCAAACGCTCCCGCCGTACGTTGCGCCCTGCCAGATGCGATTCCAGGAAAATCAACCGTGTGAAAAGATTATACAGGAAATAACTCTTCCCCTTGGTCAATGCAATACCATTCTTGCCTTGATCCAACTCCCCCTCAGAACCGCCTGGAACATTGCGGCGCAAGGTGCTCAGAATACGATCGAAGGCCGTCCCATCCTGAGTCCCACTAGAGAAATAGACGCCACGCAATAATGGCTTGGAAACCTGCTTTGACTCCCGGAAAACAGCTTCGATAGCTTCGCGCAGAATATCCTGCAGACCGGCCAACTCCTGTGGCATACTGTACATGACGCCCAGCCGGTGCAACTCAGTCTCTCGCGCAAGCTGGCCATCCTGCAATGCAAACAAACGCTCCTGCAGCCATTGCCACTCTTCATCGAAATTATCAACCACCTTCCGATTACGTTTTTCATAGGGCAAAGTGAAACCCCAGACCTGCTTGCGTTGCTCGGCAGCGTAATTGTTAAAAAACTCCTTGAACCCGTCCAGCAGGTCAGCCTTGGTTACCCAAAGATATACGGGCAACTCGATGCCGAAACTTTCCTGAAGCTCTGCCAACCGGGCCTTGAGAACATTATAATGTACTTCGCGTTTAGCGTGATCGGCCTCCAACAAATCAGGAACACTGAGTGTCAGCAATATGCCATTGATAGGTTGGCGTGGACGGTGTTTCTTGAGAAGCCCCAAAAATCCATTCCACTCGGCCTTATCAATCTCCGTATTTTCCTGGGTCGTATAGCGGCCAGCCGTATCAATAAGAACTGCTTCATCGGTAATCCACCAATCGCAGTTACGGGTTCCACTTACACCTTGCAGTGCGGCACGACCAATTTTTTCCTCCAATGGAAAATTCAGCCCCGAGTTTACCAGCGCGGTGGTCTTACCCGAACCGGGAGCGCCGATGATAATGTACCATGGCAGTTCATAAACATAACGCCCTGAAAAACGGCTGAGACCCTCCTTGGAAATACGCAGACTCTTGAGGCTGTTCATTGCCTCTGCAAAACGTCCCTGCAATTCCTTGACCTCTTCAGCGCCAGGCTGAAGCTCAACATCTGTCTTGGAACTGGTTATCTTGCTGATACCACTGACAAGTTTGGCATTGACATTGTAGTGTCTCCACAACCTAATCAACAGCCAGAGAACAAACAAGAAAATAATGCCACTGATGATGCTCCAACGCACCAATTCGCTGGCCAACGGCCTGTAGTCTGCGAAGGCAAATAACGGTCCTGCATACCATATAAAACCACATAATGCAAGCAATCCCAGCAGAACGAGTGTCGTCCTGTTGAAAATTAACCTGAACAAACGCCTAAGTAGATAAAAAAACATGGGTTACTTCTCCGGTTGCAGGACCGGCGCCGCCAGCAATACAATTTCAACGCGCCGGTTGCGCGCCCGGTTTTCCGCTGTACTGTTGGGCACGACAGGGTCGGCTTCGCCCAAGCCTTGCGCGCGGATGCGTTTGGGGTCATTCAGACCATTAGCGAGGATTTCACCCACCCGGCTGGCGCGATCTTGCGACAAATGGTAATTCGAGGGGTATTGAGCCGTGCGGATTCGCACGTTGTCGGTATAACCAGTCACAACCACGTTGCCCTTGACCGTGTTGAGCGCTTCGGTAATTCGGTGCAGAGTGGGCATGTAACGTTCATAAACGACTGCCGATCCCGAGGCGAAAAGACCGTCGCCAAGCAGGGTGACGGTGCTTCGGTCGGCTTGCTCGTCCACGGTCACCAGCCCCTCACGTATCTCCGGTTCCAGGAACTTCGCAAAGCGCACTGGCGCTGGTTTCACTGGCAAAGGGGGCATTGCGCGGGTCATGCGTATTCCAGCAATCTGGGCAAATACCTTGTCAGACTGGTTGGCAAGCGCAAACATGAACCAGAGATAAATCAGAATGCCTATCAGCAGTGCGACACTGGCAACTACCCACGCTGGCAGCAAACGCCAGCCACGATTACCGGGATCTTTTTCACCTTGCCAGTGGGGCGAGAGGGTCTCAGGTTTCTCGGCGACTGAATCACGGAGAATCTGCCACAGACGTTGGCGCAGCGTTTCAAGTTGTGCCTTGCCGTTGTCGATGATGCGAAAACGTCCCTCAAGTCCCAGGCACAGGCAGTAATACATGAGCGCCAGCAGATCGCGATGCTGCTGCGGGTTCTGTGCCAGTTTGGAGAGCAACTGGAAGAATTTTTCTCCACCCCAGGTCTCATTGTGGAAAGTTACCAGCAGACCCTGCTTGGCCCACTGCCCCAAACCGCCCCAAGGAGTCTGGCCAGCAGTTTCATCCAACAGGGTGCAAAGGCAATATCTTGCGCCAACGATAGTATCTGCCGCCACACCTCGACTGTGCGCGTCGCGCTCAAAAGTCTTGATTTTGGCCACCAGGTAATTTCGCAGATCTAAGGGACTTTTGATCTGTACCAGATTACGAATTTGCGGGGCCAGATTCAGAACCGGATTGGCTGCCGCCACAAGTGGATTGGCTCCGCTGATGATGTCTGGCAGATCCGGGCTGATCAAACGCTGCAGATCAGGCAGATGCTCACCTGCTGCCCCCGCCAAAACGGCGCCAGGTGACAAAGGAGTGGATTCTGTACCTGGCTCCGGGAAAGGAGTGATCATGATTATTTATAAAAAAATGGTCCGTGATGATCAGGTGCGTATTGCCCAGCACTCGATCTGCAACCCCGGAAATTCGCCGGCCAGATGTACCGCCATGCCCTTCGAGTGTTCCAGTTGGGCCCAAAGTTCATTGTTGGTATCCAGCTCGAAGTAGTTGTAATTTGCGTGATAAGGCAGTTGCCTGGGTGCAATTGGCATGGGGTTCACGCGCACACCCGGCAAATTCAAATTGACCAGGTCGCGAATTTTTTCCATTGGCCCGATTTTGACCTGTGTCGGGATCCTGCTGCGTACCACGTCCGCGGGTAATTGGGCAAAAATGGCAAGCACGAATGTGGCGTTTTGCAGCAATTCCATATCCGGGATCTTGCCAACTCGAACGCCGTACTGGGCTTCCTCCAATATGATTGGGATTGCATTTTGCGCCAGCACCCTTGAGAGCGACCAGCGAATGTCCTCTACTACTGCTTCAAAGCATTGACGCAATTCATCATGGACATAGTCTGGATAAGCTATGGGACGGCGGTTTCGCCGGGTAAATGAAGACAACTCGCCCGCCAGTTCCAGCAGATGGGCGTAGACGTGTTCCGGGTGCAACACTCCCCAATGGCCCCGCAGATGGTTCATGAGCGGCTGCCAGCGATTGATGATGGTCAGCATCAAAAAATCGCCCACCTCGGCAATGCCGCCACGCCCTGGTTGGGCAACCCGGTCCGCCAGCGCCGTTCCACGCTGTTGCATGAGACCCGTAATGTCATCGATCATCGACCGCAGCCTTGCATTCTGCCCGTAAACGATTGACGGTTGTATGTAATTCTCGTCCAGCACCACCGTTTCATCGTTGCGCCGCTCCATTACGTGGACCACGCCCAGATGCTGCCAGCTACCAGTCAATTCGCTCTGGGTGAGCAACCGGGCGCGTATCTGGCCCAACTGGGCCGGGGCTGGCTCGCCGCCTTCTGAATTGCAGTCATTCAGTTCCGTGTTCACCGCTTCGTAGCGCGCCAGCGGTTCACGCTCGTCGAATCTTACTTCCGCAGCGCCCAGCCGGCGGATGGGAAACGCCAGAAATACGCGCTTGTCCTTGAGATCAGGAGCAATTTCCAGCGGTTCAGGCAGTGCATCGACAGCAGGCAATTCAAATGGCGTGCCGTCGGGAAAGATGCCGACCGCCTTGTTGAGGACGATCTTGCCCAGCGCCAATGCTTTTTCATCAATTTCCAGTTCGCTGAAGCCCCAGAAGTAACCCTCACCTGCCTTGGCACGGGCATGGGAAAAAAATTCGAGGTACCGCTCCTGCTGTTGGAAATGCTGCGGGCGCAAGAACATGCCCTCAGCCCAAACGACTTTCCTATTGTCCATAATTTTATTTGCCTACGGAATATAAATCGATGGTGGTGCCATATTCGGCACACTAGGAGCACTTGGAGCGCCAGGCACACTTGGATAGCTTGGAGCGCCAGGCACACTTGGATAGCTTGGAGCGCTAGGCACACTCGGATAGCTTGGAGCACTGGGCACACTCGGCAGGCTGGGAGTATTGACCTGTGGCAGCCCCCCCGAACTGTAAGTGGACGCGGGCGCTGTTCCAGTAGCTTGAGCAGTAACTGATTGCGGACCAATTATTATGTTGACATAAGCCGAATCGAAGGAAGGGTTGAAGATGCCAAGATTCCAGCGCCACAACTCCTTGGACTGCGGCAGGGGTGCAACCGCGCGCCAGTACCCTCTGGTGACATCCCTGAATGCCACAAAAACGCCCAGTGTCTGTGCATCCACGTTGGCTTTTCGATTGAGCGTGACGCTCTGTCCTGGCTGTAGCATCATCTGCTCCTTGGCGAGCAGGTCGGACCCCAAGGCGGTGTCTTTTTCGTACAGCGTGAAGAAGTCCATGCGCTCGAAGTTGGAGGAATTCCTCAACTCCAGCAGCCGCACCTGTACTGGCGTGGGTCGCCCCTGACTGTCCTGATTGATGTTCGCGTCCGCCGAGATGACCACGGTGTAGGGAGCGGGCATGACCGGCCGAGGCCCGGCGCAGCCTGCCATTGCGCTAGCAACGATCAGCCAGTAGAACACATGGAACGGTTTCATGATAGATGAACAGTCAGCACAACACAAAAGTCAATCCACTAGGGCTCGCACGCTCACGAGAACTGGGCTCTGAAGGGAGCGCAACCCGCCAAGCGCGTTTCCCCCGATTTCAGCTTGGGCGATAATTTCTTATCATAGCAACTTGGCGCAACGAAAAAACGCCGCTCTCGATGGAGCCACAGCATGGGAAAAGAAGTGGATACAGGAATCGACTGGAACCGTCCCATTTCGGAGGAGACGCCCGCAGGCCCAGACATGCAGTACGCGCCGGAGTTTGCCGAACTGGAAGCGGCGGCCACGGGAACACCGGAACAGCAGTACGGCAATGTTGTGGTACCGGCCAAAGCGCCCGAATGGCAGCGAGTGCTGGAGCTTGCGGTTACCCTGTCCAAACAAACCCAGGACTTGCGTGTATTGCTTCTGATAACACGGGCGCTCACCAACATCCACGGTCTGGCTGGCTTGAAGGCGGGATTGGATGCCCTGGGCAGCCTGCTCGAACAACGGTGGGAGCAGGTGCATCCTCAGCTCATGGTCGATGGCGTGCAAGACCCTCAAGTGCGCTTTGGTGTGCTGTCAGAGTTTGCCGCCACCGAAGGTTTGGCCGCTGACGTGCGTAAAGCTAAGGCCCTGAACACGCCCTTGGGTATTCTGACCGTTCGTGACATCGAACGGATCGCCGAGCAAGGCCACGTAGAGATCAACGGCGTCGATGTCAGCCGCGGGCAGGTTGATCGAATGGTGCGCGACCTCGGGCAGTCTGACGCGGCCACGCTGGATTTGCCAAGTCAGATCATGCAGCGACTTAGCCAAGTGCGGCAAGGCATCGAAGCGCGCGCAGGCTCGGAGTTCACGCCCGATCTAACGCCACTCACGCGTCCGCTGGAATGCGCGAGCAAACTGCTTCAAAGCATGACACAGATGGCTGCTGATGCAGAAGCTGGTGAGTTTTCGCAATCCGAGGCGGTGCTTCCAAACGCGCCAGGCGCCTTGAATTCGCGCGCTGCCGTGATGAAAGCCATGGATGCCATCTGCACCTACCTGGAGCGCAACGAGCCCACCAATCCCGCGCAGATGCTGATCCGCAGAGCGCGACGGCTCATGAGCATGAATTTTCTGGATATCGTCAAGGAAATGTCGCCTGACGGCGCCAACCAGGTAATGTTCGTCATGGGAGAGAGCGAGGAGACGAACAATTCATAGCGACGCATGAATAAGGCGCTCGGCCCCGCAGCGGCGCGCGAACAGTCAGCGCATCGGCCATCCACCCGTCAGCGGCAACCTGCTGACCAACTTTGCCACCGATGGCCTGCGCAACGACTTTGAGCACAATGCCCAAGACAACTTCAGCAGCAGACGGTCGGGTGAAGAAAACCCGCCAATTCGATGCTTGGGGCCGCCTCACCAAACAGACCAACGCCCTGGGCCAAAGCACTCGTTTGGCGTTTTCCTGGCCACCTGCAAACAGCTTTCCGAGCAAACCCGTCTGTGTAGAATCGTCTTCGCCCTCCACTTGCCCGACAGGAGCACGATTTCATGAGTGGTCTTCCCGCAGCGCGTCAAACGGACATGACCCTGAAGGGCGGCCCGATCGTGCAGGGTTCGCTGACGGTGCTCATTGGTTCGCAGGGCGGCAAAGCGTGCTCGGTGTGTCCAGGAGGGGTCACCAAAGGCTCGCCCGTCAACCCGCAGTTGGGCGCCAAGGTTTTGCTGGGTCCCGAAGACCTGGACTTTGCCCTGCCCGGCGCCTTGCCTGTGATTTGGCAGCGCCAATACTCCAGCTACGTCAATGCCGAGCATGGCGCTGCCTGCGGGCTTTTGGGCCACGGCTGGCACCAGTTCATCGACCGCCGAACTCACGCCGCCGGCGATGTAGATGGAAAAAAAGGAAAACAGTGCGTTGTCGAAATAGTCGATGCCGATGATGGCGCCGATGACCCACGGCAGCCCGCGGCGGCTGCGCCATCGCGCCGGGACTGGCTGGCAACCGCTGCGCTCATGACCGCCCCCGGTTTTTCTCCCTCCCCCCTCGCGGGGGAGGGTTGGGGAGAGGG
>JGI24705J35276_12238234_pt1 | contig 17623 bp, 11 predicted proteins | sample TergutNt197P4_FD_35276 | JGI IMG/M metagenome (IMG submission 35276) | reverse complement strand
AAGTAATTTTTTGAGCGGGTTTTCACTTCAATGATAATAAGCTCTTTGCCATTGGTGGCTACGATATCCAATTCATAATGGTGAAATCGCCAATTGGTGTGCAATATCGAATAGCCAAAGGTCTTCAGGTACACACAGGCTGCTTCTTCGCCTCTTTTACCTGTTTCGTTTTTTTCTGCCATAATTTAATTTACGAATTACGAATTACGATTTAACATTTTAATCCTCCTTTGAAGAGGGTAAGAGGGATGTCAACATTGACTGTTTTTAAGATATAAATTTTCATATTCGTTTCATACTCATTTCTTTTGGAGTTTCACGCCTTTTGTCTTACCATCTTACTATCTTACCATCTTACCATCTTACGGTCTTACGTTCTTTTTTAACGGAATCAAGTATGTGAGTTTTACACTTATTAACTGGCTTGCGGCTTTGAAAAAGGCATCTTCGTGGTGTGTACTGTAAAAGTCGCTTAATCCGTAATAATAACGCCCTTCAAGCAGAAAAAAGCCAATGCCCGAACGAATTTCTAAGCCGGGACCTCCGCCAAGTCCCCATTCGATTTTTTTCAAGACAGGCAGTGTGTGTTGTGCATTGGGTTTATTAGGAGTGTCATTTCCATTAAGATTTTCTTTTGTACTTTCATGGACAAAAAAACCAATCTGAGGACCCAAATTGATGATAAAACGCACTTTCTTATCACCAAAATAAATATGCGTGAAAAGTGGGATATCTACATAAGTCATTCTTCTGATGTAAAAAGGATTATTGATTGGCATATTATCAATTAAGCTAAAATCTTCAGACCATCCTTGTTGTTTCAGATTAAATTCAAGCTGTAATCCTAAGTTTTTTTCCGTAATCCAACGAGCTGTAAACCCGCCATTCAGCCCAAAAAGCATCTTCTCTTTAATTCTGGGAGTGAAGCTGGCGCGTGAAAAACCTATTCCTCCGGATGCGCCAAATGCCCATTCGTAACGGAAAGTATTTTGAGATTGTACGCCGATACAGGTAATGACAATAAAAAAAATAATATATACAGTTTTTTGCATCTTTATTGATCAGCACGTGTAATGGAAAAATCTCTCTTGTAGTTTACCATGTACAGATTTGTATTCAGAAATCCGCCCCAGTTATTGACACGTTCGAAATGGAAGCCATTTTGCAAACTTCTATAATTGACTTGTCGTATGTTGTTTTCGAAATTGGTGCCGAACGAATGAATGGCAGAAATAAAAAACATACCCATGTCATAGCCTAAGAGTGCATATTTAGGGTAAGAATTGATCATGTTTTTATTATACCAGTACCTGTATTTTACTTTAAATTGTTGAATTTCAGGTGAAAGATTATTTGCGTAAAAAGAAGTATAGATAAACGTGTTCAGTGCATAAAAATCTTCAAGGTAGTTATTTTTTACGTCATCAGTATATTTTTGCCACTCGGGATATCCGAAAAGAGTTATTTGAGTCGCTGTGCGTGTTTCGGAAAGCAATCGTAGCGGCCCTCTTATTTTGTCAAGCGATTCAAGTGAACTTGACTGCGGGACAATCAGGTTTGGTTTAGTAGCGGATAAATAATTGCTTATATCTGTCAGGAAGGTATTGATATTGTAATCAATATTCTGGAAGGCGATTGATCGTTGCGTAAGATCGGCTTTGAACGCTTTGATAAATGGTGTTTTGTCTTCTTTTGGATCGTTTGTATTAACAAAAATGATATTGTAGTTCGTAAACAGCGAACATGCCCATGATGTCGCATAGGAAAGAAGATTTTGAGAAGTAGTATTTACCTGAAACACATTGGCATTGGTCGAAGTAAGCGTCTCACAACCAGACGAAAATGGGATTACATATTTGATTTGGTTTTTTAGTGCAAAATTTGCGATTAACTCAATTTGTTCATTCGTTTCACCGCCAATTATTAAATTGTAGTTGCCAAACAGCTCATTTCTCAGCATCTCATTGATTCTTTGAGTTCCCGTTCCGATATCGAAGGGATCCAATTCGACAGAAACACCTACATCACGCATATCCATCACAGCCAACAATATGCCTTCATAAAACTCGGTACGCGCCTGGGTAATTTTCGTGTCAACATGTTGAAAAGAGAGTAAAATAGCAATTTTTACAACATCTACTTTAGTGGAATTATTTCTGTAAGACAACAACGTATTGAGGTCTATTTCACGCTGATCGGCTGAAATAATAACTGTTTCTTCTGTTTCGACAGGGATTTTAATGGTCATTCCAGCTTTTAATCCATTTCTCAACTCCGGATTAAGTTGTTTCAATTGTTCGTTGGTAACTTTAAACGTCCGGCAAATACTAAATATCGTCTCACGTCGCTTGACAGTATATTCGATTTCCTTAATCACCATTCTTCTCTCGGAAACAGGCACCGCCTGTATCAGGTTGGCCGGAATACGGATTGTTTTTCCGGCGGCAAATGTTTGAGGGGTTAACCCCAGATTAGCATTCGCAAGTTGTTCTTGTGTAATATGATAGTTTCGTGATACTCCATATAGTGTTTCACCGGTCTGAATGGTATGGAAGATAAAAAAATCATTTCCGGCGGCCGGGTTGAAAGTGCTTTTTTGAGGAATTTTCAATTTTTCCCCGATTCGGATATACTCACGACTTGAAGGATTTAGATTATAAATATCTTCTTCGCTTACGTGATACATTATACTAATCCCATAAACGGTTTGCCCTGGTTCGACCGAATGATAAAATATTTTTTCGTCCTGCTCGTTAAATGAATATGCAACATCTTGTGAAATTGTATAAAACGAAGTAAAAATTAATAACGATATTGTAATAATACAGCTTTTTGTCATAACCCGGTTTTTTTTCACAAAGATAGAAATATAATTGAAAATTGAGAATTGAAAATTGAAATTTTTGTATAATATTTTAAAATCGCTGACAAAAATCTATGTGCAGATAACAATTTCAAAGAATATTTTTCTTACTTTTGTTCATTATTTTAAAAATGAATTGATGTGGAATTGAGTTTGGATTTTAATTGTCAATACCCTTATGCGGATATTTAAACGTATTTGGCCGGTTATCTGTTTTTTATGGATGGCAGGAGGTGTTTTTGCTCAATATATTGTAACCGGAGGAGCCAAAGAGCCTTTGCTGGCTGTTGACAACAGGCTTGCTAAATTGCAGGTTTATCTGGTTTACGGCATGGAAAATGTAACGATTAGCTATATGTCTTCGACAAGTTCGCATAAATGGTATCGCTACAATACTAAAGCATTAGAAAATCAACCTGTTACATCAACGTTACAAGGCGCTACATCGGTAATTGGCAATTTGACCGAAGCGTATGGCTATTTTGTGATGGAAGACGACAGCTACAGTACGGCCAATTTTGTCTGGTTGATTGATTACAGCAAATATCCCGTTGACATTCAAAATTTGATTATTGCAGAAGGAAGTTCAGCGCCAAGCCCATGTGTGTCAATTCGTCTGGGGGGAACTAACCTGACCAGGCCAATGTATTACCAGACACCCGATGGCATCCGGACGTTGCTGGAACACCGTTTTGAAGTCGCCTACCGGACATTGGAGTGGGTTGATTCGAGCAAACGTTTTCTCACGGTGATGAAAATAGATTCGATTGACAATTCCCGGTTGTTTGAAAAGACATTTGCAGCTCCTTTGTGTGATACTAAAGTAGATGTGACCGGCGACTTTTTTGCCCGCTATTTTGGCGTTGAAAAGATGAGTTCAACAGATGAATATAAGGCCGTAGCGCTTAACGTCAGGGTTTTTGAAGAGGTACTATCTGATAATCAAGAAGAAGGCAATGAGTTTCAAGCTCCCGTCGAGATACGTTTTAGCGCATTCGCCAACGAACCTGTCGCCGACTACTATGAATGGAAGATAATGAAAGACAAAGACACGCTATTTACCCGGCTTGGGTCGGAAATGGATTTTACGTTTGAGTTAGGTGGACAATATACGGTAACAGGTGTAGTGTATGATAGAACCAGAGTCTGTATGAGCGATCCATATATATTTACTTTCTCGGTTTCCGAAACGCAGATATTCATACCGAATGCCTTTGCCCCGGAGGGCGCTCAGGGAAGCAACATGTTTCGTGTCAATTATAAGTCCATCTTGCGTTTTCGTGCCACGGTTATGAATCGTTGGGGGCAAGTGTTATACCAATGGACAGATCCATCAGGGGGATGGGACGGGAAATACAGAGGTCAGTACGTGCCGGCCGGGGCTTACTATTATGTGATTGAATATACCGGAACGGATGGGAAAGCACGTAAAAAAACAGGTGACATCAATGTGGTACGATCAAAATGAGTAGAGATTAATGGTTATTTATTATTGGCAACTAGTAAATGGCAACTAGTAAATAGCATATAGCACATAGTAAATTGATTATGGTATTAATAATAGCAAAAAATAAATGAAGGGAATAAAAGTATTAATTAGTTTTATAGCCGGTGTAATTGTTTGTTTTACAGCTTATTTGTCGGTAAGTTCAGACGATGCTGAACGGGTAATGGAAGAACGTCCGGTTGTTTTTTCCATGACAGTCACTCCAACCGTACCTACAGAAATTACCTTTTGCGGAGAACTAATTGATTTAAGAAGATATAATATCTATGAAGGGATGGACAGGGAGCTGAGCAGTTTTACTTATTTTCATTCAACGACCATGTTACTTCTGAAACGCGCCAACCGCTATTTTCCCTTAATTGAACCCATATTAAAAGCAAACGGGATTCCTGATGATTTCAAATATTTAGCTGTCATTGAAAGTAATTTAGACCCGCGTGCCGTATCACCATCGCGTGCTGCCGGGATTTGGCAGTTCCTGGAAGGAACGGCCAAAGACAATAAATTGACTATTACTGCGACTGTAGATGAACGTTTCAGTGTACAGCGTTCAACCGAGGCAGCCTGTAAATACCTGAAAGATGCATATACAAGATATGGAGACTGGATTAACGTAGCTGCTTCATACAATGCGGGTATGGGACGTATTTCGAGCGAAATGACCCGACAAAAAACAGAATCGGCGCTTGATTTATGGGTGGTTGAAGAGACGTCACGTTATGTGTACCGTATCTTTGCCATTAAGCAAATTTTTGAAAATCCTTACAAGTATGGTTTTGTGATTCAGGCAAAAGACTTGTATAAACCGATTGTATGCGATGAGATTTTGGTTTCAAGCAGTATTCCCGACCTTGCGGCATATGCCAAGGAGAAAAACATTACCTACGCTGATCTTAAACGATTCAATCTTTGGCTGAAAGACACTAAATTAGATGTGGATGGGAAAAGTTATACAATACGAATCCCCCGCGTAAGCGAAATATATTACAACACTCCGAATCAAACGGTACATGACCCGCGATGGGTGATAGATTAATTGAGAATTACGAATGTCAGAAGATACATTGTCATTACAGGCCGGATACATCTCCGTATTGGGTGCCCGGGTACATAATCTGAAGAATATTGATGTTGATTTGCCACGCAATAAACTTTCCGTGATTACAGGTCTTAGTGGAAGCGGGAAGTCTTCATTGGCTTTTGATACCATTTTTGCGGAGGGGCAACGGCGATATATTGAAACATTTTCGGCTTATGCACGTAATTTTCTGGGTAATATTGAGCGTCCGGATGTGGATAAAATTACAGGCTTAAGTCCGGTGATTTCCATTGAACAAAAGACGACGAACAAAAATCCGCGTTCGACAGTCGGCACCACCACCGAGATTTATGATTTTTTCCGCCTGCTATATGCCCGTGCAGGTGAGGCATACTCGTATCTGAGTGGGGAGAAAATGGTGAAATATACCGAGGAGCAAATATTGGAGTTAATCCGAAACGAATATACCGGACGAAAAATATATTTACTGGCTCCTTTGGTGCAAAACCGCAAGGGACATTACAAAGAACTATTCGAGCAAATTCGTAAGAAAGGATACCTGAATGTGCGTGTGGACAGAGACTTAAGAGAGATTACACCTGGCATGAGACTCGACCGGTATAAGACGCATACGATTGAAGTAGTGGTTGATAAGATGAGAGTGGAGAATTTGGACGAACGCCGTTTGCAGGACAGCCTGCGGATCGGGATGAAATTAGGAGGCGGACTGATACTCCTGCTTGATATTGAAACCGGCGAAACCCGTTATTACAGTCGGCGGCTGATGTGTCCGGTAACAGGATTATCATACAGCGAGCCTGCCCCGCATACTTTTTCATTCAATTCTCCTCATGGCGCCTGTCCACGCTGTAAAGGACTTGGATTTATGAACCTGCTCGACATGGATAAGATAGTTCCCAATCCGGAGCAGAGTATTTATAACGGAGGAATCGTGGCGCTCGGGAAGTACAAAAATTCGTTAATCTTCTGGCAAATAGAATCGCTATGCAAAAAACATGGCATAACCATTAAAACTCCCGTCAAAGATATACCTGAAGAAGCGATGGATGAGATCATGAATGGTACAGACGAGCGACTGACTATCAGTAACGAATCGCTGGGCAATTCCAATTATCTGTTTTCGTACGAAGGGGTGGCCAAATACATTATGATGCAGCAGGAAAACGACGCTTCTGCATCGGCACAAAAATGGGCTGAACAGTTTATTAGCATGACTGTTTGTCCTGAATGTCAGGGTAAACGGCTGAATAAGGAAGCATTGCACTACCGTATTGACGGGCAAGACATCTCGGAATTGGCGGAGATGGACATAACCGATTTGGCGAAATGGGTGGATGGGGTAGAGCAGGAGATGTCATCGAAACAAAAGACGATCGCTGCCGAAGTATTGAAAGAAATCCGTGCAAGGTTGCATTTTCTGTTGGATGTGGGATTGGATTACCTTGCCTTGAACCGAGCTTCGGCATCGCTTTCTGGAGGCGAAACCCAACGTATCCGTTTAGCCACGCAAATTGGTAGTCGGCTTGTCAATGTATTGTACATATTGGACGAACCGAGTATCGGACTGCATCAACGTGATAACATTCGGCTGATCCATTCGTTGAAACAATTGCGTGATTCGGGTAATTCGGTGGTGGTTGTCGAGCATGACAAAGAAATGATGCTCCAGGCAGATTATATTGTTGATTTAGGACCGAAAGCAGGCAGATTGGGCGGCGAAGTCGTTTTCGCAGGTACACCCGACGAAATGTTGAAAGCTGATACGCTGACTTCAGCTTATCTGACAGGGAATATGAATATTGACGTTCCCTCAGTGCGGCGAATAGGAAATGGCCGATGGTTGTCCTTAAAAGGAGCTATGGGTAATAATCTTAAAAACATCAACATATCGTTTCCGTTAGGTACATTTATCTGTGTGACAGGCGTTTCTGGGAGCGGAAAGTCCAGTTTGATCAATGAGACGTTACAACCCATACTGAGCCGGCATTTCTACCGTTCGCTCGAAGCGCCATTGCCTTACAAAGCGATTGAAGGGATTGAAAATATAGACAAGATAGTGGCTGTGGACCAGTCGCCTATTGGTCGCACGCCGCGTAGTAATCCGGCAACTTACACAGGCGTTTTTTCCGATATTCGAAGTTTATTTGTAGGTTTACCTGAAGCCAAAATAAGAGGTTACAAACCGGGACGTTTTTCGTTTAACGTGTCGGGTGGGCGATGTGAAGCTTGTAATGGAAACGGCTATAAAGCGATAGAAATGAATTTTCTGCCCGATGTGATGATTCCCTGCGAAGACTGTCAGGGAAAACGCTATAACCGCGAAACACTTGAAGTCCGTTACAGGGGAAAATCCATCGCTGATGTCCTGGATATGACGATCAACATGGCGGTTGATTTTTTTGAAAATATTCCTTCTATTTATCATAAAATCAAAGTTTTACAGGATGTAGGTTTGGGGTATATCAAACTTGGACAATCTTCAACCACTCTTTCGGGAGGCGAGAGCCAGCGTGTAAAATTAGCAACCGAATTAGCTAAACGTGATACGGGACAAACACTATATGTACTTGACGAACCAACGACCGGATTACATTTCGAGGATATCCGTGTATTATTGGGCGTACTAAATAAATTGGTTGACAAAGGGAATACGATTATTATCATCGAACATAATATAGAAATTATAAAATGTGCCGATTATATCATTGATATGGGGCCGGAAGGCGGTCAATATGGAGGTGAAATCCTTTTTGCAGGTACTCCCGAAGAATTGATTACCGCCAAAACAAAAAGCTTCACGGCGCCATTTTTAAGCAAAGAAATCAAAATTCGTAATTCGTAATTCATAATTCGTAATTGATTTTATATCTTTGCCGAATGAAGCAACAATAATGGTATGTATGAAAAAAGTCTTTGTCAGCGGGTGTTATGATATGTTACATAGCGGTCATGTCTCCTTTTTTACGGAAGCTGCCGGTTATGGAGATTTATATGTAGGGATTGGTTCGGACAAGACCATATTAGAATTAAAAGCGCGTAAGACGATTAATTCAGAAGAAGAGCGTTTGTATATGATTAAAGCGCTTCGTGTGGTGAAAGAAGCATGGATAAACAAAGGTAGCGGTGTACTTGATTTTCTTGATGAATTGAAAGCAGTGAGACCTGATATTTTTTTTGTAAATAGCGACGGACATAGTCCCTTAAAAGAACAGCTTTGTCAGAATCTTGGTGTTGAATACATTGTGAGTAAACGAATTCCGCATGGGAATTTTCCGGCTCGTTCTACAACAGCGCTACGCGGAGAGTGCAGGATTCCTTACCGGATAGATTTAGCGGGAGGATGGCTGGATCAACCTTATGTAAGTAAATATAGTCCGGGTGCGGTTTTAACTATCAATATCGAACCTGATTTTGAATTTAACGACCGAAGCGGAATGGCCACAAGTTCACGTAAAAAGGCTATAGAATTGTGGCAAATAGATATACCTGAAGGTGACAAGGAACAATTGGCAAAGACGTTGTTTTGTTTTGAGAATCCTCCGGGCACAAAATATATAAGCGGATCACAGGATTCATTGGGAATCGTATTACCGGGTCTGAACCGGTTATTTTATCGTGGAGATTATTGGCCGGAGACAATAGAGAGTATTTGCGAACCGGAAATGTTGCAATGGATAGAAGAACGACTCTGGCTGATTCCACTTTTTCCGAGATATGCAGGATTTGATGTATTGGAAAACACAAAAATCACAGAAGATGAAGCCATACACTTGAGTAAAGCTGCTGATGCATGTTGGCATGCAATCCTTTCGAAAGATGTAAAAGCTTGGGGACGTGCTTTTTCCGATAGCTTTGAGGCACAGATAGCCATGTTCCCAAATATGGTATCGCCCGAAATCCTGCAAGTATTAAATGAATATAAACCCGATGTATCAGGGTGGAAGGTGAGTGGAGCAGGAGGTGGAGGTTACCTTATTTTTGTAAGTGAAAAGCCTGTTGTTAATGCAATTCAAATACGGATCAGACGATAATAAAGAAAATAATATATTAATGTATGAAGGGAATTGTTTTAGCCGGAGGATCCGGTACCCGTTTATATCCTATTACGAAAGGGATATCCAAACAGTTGATACCGGTTTACGATAAACCGATGATTTATTATCCGATATCTGTTTTGATGTTGGCCGAAATTCGTGACATATTAATTATTTCGACTCCTCAGGATCTGCCGGGTTTTCAACGTTTGTTGGGTGATGGTTACGACTTTGGTGTTCATTTTGAGTACGCCGAACAACCCTCGCCTGACGGATTAGCCCAGGCTTTTATCATCGGGGCGGATTTTATTGGCAATGATGCAGCCTGTTTAGTGTTGGGCGACAACATCTTTTATGGACAGTTTTTTACTACTATGTTGAAAAATGCCGTGTCAGATGCCGAACAAAGACATAAAGCTACCATATTCGGTTATTATGTCAATGATCCGGAACGTTATGGCGTCGCCGAATTTGATGCACAGGGAACAGTGTTGAGTGTAGAGGAAAAACCTGTAAATCCTAAATCAAACTATGCAGTCGTCGGACTTTATTTTTACCCGAATAAAGTAGTTGATATTGCACGAAGTATTAGACCTTCAGCTCGCGGTGAATTGGAAATCACAGCCGTCAATCAGGTTTTTTTAGAAGAAGGAAATTTGAAAATGCAGATTTTAGGCAGAGGATTTGCCTGGTTGGATACCGGAACGCACGCCTCTCTATCTGAAGCCTCCACATTTGTAGAAGTGATTGAACAAAGACAAGGATTGAAAATTGCTTGTCTTGAAGAGATTGCCTACCGGAAAGGTTGGATAGATGCAAGGCAATTGAGGCAAAATGTCCTGCCAATGGCAAATAATCCGTATGGAAAATACTTATTGAAACTAACGAATGATAAATGATTGATGAAATAAAATGGCTGATTTTTAATGAATTAAAAAAAATTAAATGACTTAAAATTAGCACATAAAGAGGTTCTTTCAAAAAAAAATCAATTTTTTTTATTTTTTTTTATTTTTTTTTTATTTTTTTTAAAAAAAGATTTATCTTTGTGGCGATAAATCAGGTCTTTTTTAGAATGAATATTGTTTAATAAAAATTGGATAAATTATGAAAACTAAGGTATTACTTTTAGCTATTTTGTGTGGAGCAGCACTATCTTTATCCGCTCAGCAGTATCAACCGCAAATAGGTTTTAGTACGGAGAACGGTTCGGTAACGAATTTCAAGAAAAATGCAGCTTCAGATAATATGTTTATTACGTTAGCTGGAGGGGCAAATATCATGATTGGCGACAATAATGGTGAAGCCGACTTTGGCAAACGGATTGCTCCGCATGGAGCTATCTCCTTGGGAAAATGGTATAATCCGTACCTTGCTTTTCGTTTACAGATAAACGGAGGGCTTATGAAAAATTACTCTTTTCTTACGGGAACCGGTGTGATGCAGGATTATGTTTGGCTTAATCCACATGCGGATATTATGTGGGATGTAACCAATTTCTGGGCTCCCTATAGTGAAGCTAAAGTATTCCATTTCATACCGTTTGTGGGTCTGGGCTATGCACATAGAAATAAAATGACAGACGATGCTAACAGAGTTATGAATCGTGCTGAATCACTTTCTGCTAACTTTGGCGCTCAAATGCTATTCCGTTTAAGTAAAGGTATTGATTTGGCTTTGGAAGGACAATATACTTTACTTGATCAGAATTGGAATCTTGAATATACTCCACGCACGAGATATCACCGTGTACCTCAGCTCATGTTAGGCTTGAATTTCAACTTAGGCAAAAAAGAATTTGAAGTACTTGAACCTATGGATTACGGGTTGTTAAATGACTTAAATTCGCAGATCAATGCATTACGTGCGCAGAACGACGAATTAAGCAAACGTCCGGAACGTTGTCCTGAATGTCCTCCTCCTCCTGTTATTCCTCCGGCGAAAGAAAATCTGCAAAATGTGGTTTACTTCCGCTTGAACAGCGCAAAGATTGATGCACATCAGGAAATCAATATTTCCAATACGGCAGATTATGCCAAAAAACATAACTTGCCGATTAAATTGGTTGGATATGCTGACAGAAAGACAGGTAATCCTGACTATAACAAGGGATTGTCAGAAAGACGTGCAAGAGCGGTTGCAAAACAACTTACCGAAAAATATGGTGTACCTACCAATAACATCTCTATTGACTGGAGAGGCGATGAAGTACAACCATACAGCGTAAATGAATGGAACCGCGTGGTTATTATGAATACTGACGATAAATAATCAATCATCAAAAGCAAAAAAAAACCGACTGAATATTTTCAGCCGGTTTTTTTTTGCCTTAAAGCGTTTGTTCAGTTCTTTCGATGATTTCGTTCTGCAGGTCAGTCCCCAAATCGTTAAAATAGTCGCTGTAGCCTGCCACTCTGACGATTAAGTCACGGTAGTTTTCAGGATTTTTCTGAGCTTTTCTCAATGTATCTGCGCCGACCACATTAAATTGTATATGATGGCCATCCATCCTGAAATAACTGCGTACCAGACCGGAAACCTTTCGTATGGCATCATCATTTTCAAAGAATGAAGGAGTAAATTTCTGATTCAATAACGTTCCGCCTGTACGTAAGTGGTCAATCTTGGCAGCCGACTTAATCACCGAAGTAGGCCCTTTACAATCAGCTCCCTGCACAGGCGAAATGCCTTCGGAAACAGGCAGTCCCGCCAATCTTCCGTCAGCGCTTGCCTGCATTACGCTGCCAAAATAAACATGGCAGGTAGTAGGAAGCAAATTGATCCGGTAGTCTGCACCACGCGGACTCTTATGTCCGTTCACCGCATTGTAGTATATTTCAAAAACGTCGCGCAGTTGATCATCGGCTAAATCATCATCATTGCCGTATTTGGGTGTTTCATACACTAACTTAAACCGGAGGTTTTCGTATTCATGAAAGTTATTTTCTAAAGCATTCAGTAATTGATTCATGCTAAATGTGTGGTTATCAAAAACATGATGTTTGATGGCTGTAAGTGAATCGGTAACAGTTCCTACGCCAACTCCCTGTATATAGTTTGTATTGTAGCGCGTTCCACCTGCAATATAGTCGGTTCCGTTAGTAATACAGTCATCAACGATCAGCGACAAAAAAGGCGTTGGAATATATGTCATAAACAGTTTTTCGATGATATTACTTCCTGTTACTTTGATTTTCACGAAATATTCTACCTGTTTTTGGAAAGCTTGTAACAATTCATCCATCGAACAGAATGAATTGGGATCACCTGTTTCCGGTCCTATTTGTTTATGGGTACGGGGGTCAAAGCCGTTATGAAGCGTTATTTCAAGAATTTTGGGCAGATTGAAGTATCCGGTCAGGACGTAACTCTCCGTACCGAAAGCGCCTGCTTCAACACAACCGCTTGCACCTCCGTTGCGTGCATCAATAATGTCTTTACCTTGCCTTACAAGTTCTTGTATAATCGTGTCGGTATTAAAAATAGAAGGTTGACCGAATCCTGTTTTCACGATTTTTACGGCTCTATCTATAAAACTGTCCGGATTTTTCTTGCTTAGCTGAACCATCGAACTTGGCTGCAACAAACGCATTTCCTCAATCACATCCAACAGGATAAACGACATTTCGTTGACTGCATCCGCTCCGTCAGGTTTTACGCCTCCTACATTTATCAGGGCAAAATCGGTGTATGTATTGCTTTCTTCAGCCGTAATACCCACTTTCGGAGGAGAAGGATGATTGTTGAATTTGATCCAAAATGAGTGCAACAGTTCAACCGCTTTGTCGCGCGTAAGCGTACCGGCTGCTATTTCTTTTTGATAAAACGGATACAGATGTTGGTCGAGCCGGCCCGGGTTGAACGAATCCCAGGGATTGAGTTCAGTTACAACGCCCAGATGTACAAACCAGTAATATTGCAAGGCTTCGTGGAATGTTTCGGGAGCGTTGGCCGGTATATTCCGGCATATCCTGGCCATGTGAAGCAATTCAATTTTCCGGTTGGCGTCTATTTCTTCGTCTGCCAGCGTTTCCAATTTGTCAGCATGGCGGTTGGCAAACAGGATAAGTGTTTCGGCTGCTATCTGCATGGCTTTTAACTCCTCTTGCTTGTCGAATGCTTTCGGATCGTTGATAAAATCCAATTTCGCAAGGCTTTCCTTAATGTCCAGTATGACATCAAGCATCCCTTTACGATAAATCTTATTACCCGCGACGGTATGCCCCGGCGCACGCTGTTCCATAAATTCGGTGAAAATACCTGCATCGTAAGCGTCATGCCATTCGGGACACATGTTTTCCATTACCCTTTCACGATTCGATTTGCCTTCCCAGAAAGGAATAATCACTTGTTCATATGTATCGCGTGTATCAGTATCCACCCTGAACCATACTTTTTCGCGGGTATTCAGGATATCCAAGTCCTTTAAGGAATGAAGATTGATTTCAGGATATGTAGGCGTAGCTTTCGGGGCAGGTCCTCTTTCACCTACAATCAATTCGTCATCGTTGATACAAACATACTTATTCGATAGAATGTATTGAAACGCTTTGGCTCGTTGTACAGGTATAGAATCGGCAAGCGACGCATGATTTTTGTAATAATCGGTTACAAGTACGGCTCTTTCGGCCGAAATAGAGTAAACGGCCTGCAAACTCCGGTTACGTAATTTTTCAATTCTTGGTGTCATATTATAATTTATTTATTTAAAGATTTAAAATTTAAAGATTTAATAAAAATGCTTATCCCCATTGTCTCTTAACTCTTAATTCTTAACTCTTAACTCTTAACTCATAACTCATATCCCTTATCTCTAAACTCTTATCTATCCTCCAATCCTCGTCCAAAAACCGGCATTCACGAATTGTTGTTTCATCTCATTAAGTTCTTCATTTTGAAGTGATTTCGAGGTGCTGAACGGATTCTCTTTGCCGATACGTATATATTTTCCTTTGGCAATATTGTGGAAAGGCAATAAATGCACTTCATTGATTTTATCATTCAATGTTTTCAAAAACGAAATAGTTTGGAAAATATTGTCATTTGAATCTGTCACTGTCGGAATCACCGGAATACGTATGATTATAGCGCTGTTGGATGCAGCCAATCTTCTGATATTGTCGAGGATACGTTCATTTGATACACCTGTATAGAATTGATGCGCTGCGTTGTCCATCAGTTTCAGATCAATTAGAAACAAATCGGTAAGAGCCTGTACAGTCTGTATTTTTTCAAAAGGAGCAAACAACGACGTGTCTATTGTTGTGTGCATGCCGTTTTGTTTACAGAACATCAGCATTTCCAACAAAAAAGTGTGCTGCAGTAAGGGTTCACCTCCTGAGAAAGTGACTCCGCCTCCGGATTCATCCATAAAAATGCGTTCTTTTGCCAATTCGGCAAACAGTTTCTCCGACGATATCTCATATCCGATAGTCTCTTCTTTGGTAAAGCAACGACCGTTTAGTATCAACTCTTTACTGACATTACATGGAGCAGGATCAATACTTTCAGGATTATGACACCAACTGCAATGCAATGGACACCCTTTCAGAAATACGGTTGTACGTATTCCAGGTCCGTCGTGTACGGCAAAGCGCTTAATATCAAAAATAATCCCGGTCATTTTTGAAGCAAAAGTACATAAAAAAAATAGAAAATTGTTAAAATCATCAAATATTCACTTTATGGAATACTGTACATACTTGTTTTATGCTATTTTTGTCGCAAACAGCAATGCATGAGAAGAAAATATAACTGTTTGTTTTTGATTGTCTTTTTTTGTTCATATATGGCTGTTTATTCACAGGAATGGACGGTAGAGGATTCTTTGTGGTTACAACGCATTCACAATGGAACGGAAAATTTCCATTTGAATGAAGCAACGCAAAAAGCTATTGAATCAGGCACATTAATTCGCGATCCATTTACCTCCATACCGCTTCGTATTCATCCTTCGGAGTTGCCGATTATCAGGTCTATTGAAGGAATTACTGCACCCGAAAACAGACCCAAACCATACGAGTTACCGGTGTCCGTTTACAGAATATATATACAGAATCTGGATATGAAAGATTCCTTTCCGATTATTCGGCAAGAAGCAATTTCATTCGGGTCGCTTGAAAGTTTTAGAGCGCTTGATGTGCTTACTCCCCGAAAAGCAACGGTGGACGATCCAACTACCCTGCGTTCAGGAAGCGTTGGTAGTGGCTTTAGCGCTGAAGATATACTGCGTACCATCTTTTGGCCAAGCCACCGCGCCAAAAAACGAAATGCCAAAAATGCCAATGCCTGGAAAACGTATAATGAATACTGAAATTTTTTTACAGACAGACGAGACGACCTTATTCTGATTATCAGATACAAATATAAATATAAAAATTATATTTTATGGTGTAAATGGATTTTTTATGAATTAATGATGTAAATCAAAAAATAATGTATAATTTTACGGTAGTATAGCATCAAATTTTAACTTAATCAAAATGATAATGAAAAGGAAAAAAATATTTATTTGTTTGTATTTGATTGTTTTTCATACGCTTATTGCACAACAGGTGGTGTCTGGTCGAATCACTGATGTCTCTGATGGCAGTCCGGTAGCAGATGCCTCAGTTTTTATTGCTAATACTACAGTTGGAACAGCAACTGATGAATCGGGTAGCTATTCACTGACAGTTCCCGGCAGAGGGAGTTTCGAAATTGTTGTGTCACATATTGGCTATCAATCCTTGTCTCATATAATTGATGCGCCACAATCATCGCATCAATACAATGCGTCATTAACAATTAACACATTAGAGGAAATTACTATTCAGTCTGTCAAAACATACAAAAAGAAAGACGTTGATCTGTTCTGGCGCGAAATATTAGGAGAAAAGCCATCGAAAAACGGTATGGAAGTCCTTAATCCGGAAAAGGTATATTATTACTTAAACAGCTACAATGTTTTAAAGGCAATATGCAGGGAGCCTGTCGAAATAATAAATCACCATACAGGATATCGCATCCTGTATGTACTTCAGCGTTTTGAACACGATTACCGCACTGATGAGACCAATTTTCAGGGAATGCCTTCTTATGAAGAGCTTGTACCTGCAAATAGCCGCCAACAAGCTCGCTGGATAAAAAAACGGCAGGAAGTTTTTAAAGTTTCGCTCATCAGATTTATCCGTTCGCTTTATCACGGGAAAATTCAGGAAGATGGTTTTCAATTAATCAACCAAAATTCTCTGCTGAAAGGAGAAAAAACACCTGTTCATTTAGCGGATTTATTACAGTACAGTCAGGATTCTACTTTGGTAACAATCAGAGAACCATTGCTTTTGATATGTTACGCAAAACCGGTTACAGAAGAGATGATTCAAAATAGCTTTGCACAATCAAACGCCAATAATGTTAGATTTGATCCTTATGCAAAGCGATTTGTTACTACAGTAGAAAAACGACAGGAAAGCAATATGGTTTATGTTGGAGCAGACCCCATGGTTGAGCTCCCACCACAACAAATCACTATTTATGCTGATGGGAGTTATAGAGGTCTTTTGAAGATACAGGAAAATCAGCGATCGTTATCGGGATTGTCGTCGAAATTACCTGTTGAATATACTGATTTTAGTCTATCCGTTCAATCAACCGGAAACATTTCTAACAGTCTTGTTAAAGCAGATGAAAACATCCTTTCGCAGTTGGAATCTTACCCTCAGGAAAAGATTCATTTACATACCGATCGTAATATTTACATACCCGGCGAAAAGATATGGTTTAAGGCTTACCTTGTGGATGCGCAATCACATATATCGGTATTTAACAGTCAATATGTGTATGTGGAGTTACTCAGTCCGGACAATACGCTCATAAGTAGGATTATGATTACACAATTTGGCGGCCTGTTTTGTGGTCATCTGCCGATATCGGAATTCATTCCGGAAGGATACTATACGCTCCGTGCCTACACACGTTATATGGAAAATATGGGAGATGATTTCTTCTTTAAGAAAAATATCAGGATAGGGCGGAGAAACAATTACGAATCAGGAATTACGAATTACGAATCAATCAATAGAGGCAACGATAGTCAATCAGGAATTACGAATTACGAATCACGAAAAGAGGGCACTCCCGGAAATCTTACTAATCCTCAAAATCCCGTTACTGATTAT
>JGI24705J35276_12238235_pt1 | contig 17650 bp, 16 predicted proteins | sample TergutNt197P4_FD_35276 | JGI IMG/M metagenome (IMG submission 35276) | reverse complement strand
CACCTCCACCCGGATCGGGTCGAGCTTCGCGAGCGGCTCGTCGAAATACATCGTCTTGACAATCGCGAGATAGTAGTAGGCGCCCACGACACTGGTCAGCACGCCGATGACCGACAGCCAGTACAGGTTGGCCTTGATCGCCGCAACGAAGACGTACCATTTGGCGAAGAAGCCAGCGAGCGGCGGCACGCCTGCGAGCGAGAACAGCAGCGCCGCAAAGAAGAAGGCAAGCAGTGGATTGGTGCGAGAAAGGCCAGCGAAGTCGCTGATATTCTCGACGTTCTGCCCATTGCGTTTCATTGCCAGGATCACGGCGAAGGAGCCCAGCGTCATCGCGACATAGATCGCAATGTAGACCAACACGCCCTGCGCCCCCTCGCCCGGGCCCGCGGCGAGACCAACCAGCGCAAAGCCCATATGACCGATCGAGGAATAGGCCATCAGTCGCTTGATGTTCTTCTGCCCGATCGCGGCAAAGGAGCCGAGCGCCATCGAGGCGATCGCGACGAAGACGACGATCTGCTGCCATTGCACGACGATGCCCGGAAACGCAGTCAGCGTGGCGCGGGTGAACACGGCCAGCGCCGCGACCTTCGGCGCCGAGGCGAAGAACGCGGTCACCGGCGTCGGCGCGCCCTCATAGACGTCGGGCGTCCACATGTGGAAGGGCACTGCAGAGACCTTGAAGCAAAGTCCGGCCAGCAGGAAGACGAGACCGAATTCCAACCCGACATTGGCCGTCGTCGCCGCTTTGGCGATGCCTGCGAAGCTGACCGTACCGGTGAAGCCGTAGATCAGCGAGGCGCCATAGAGCAGCATGCCCGACGACAGCGCGCCCAGCACGAAATACTTCAGGCCCGCCTCATTCGATTTGGCGTTGTCGCGGTTGCTGGCGGCAATGACGTACAGCGCAAGCGACATCAATTCGAGGCCGAGATAGAGCGCAATCAGATCTCCCGCGGAGATCAGCACCATCATGCCGAGCGTAGAGAGCAGCACCAGGATTGAATATTCGAAGATGCGGCGCGACGGATCAGACAGGAACTCGGAGGACAGGATCAGCGTCGCAGCCGAGCCAATCAGCGCAAGAACCTTCAGGAACCGCGCAAAGTCGTCGACGATGAAGCTGCCGCCGAACGTGACGTGCTTGCCGGCCGGCAATAAAAGCACAAGCGCACCGGCGACGACCAACAGCACGATCGCCAGCGTCGTAATCGTCCGGGTCATCCCCTGCCCGCGGTAGGCACCGAGCATCAATAGCGCCATGCTGCCGACCGCGAGCACGAGCTCCGGCAGTACCGGCACCAATTGATAACCTGCAGTCTCAAAGCTCATGGCGATATCCTGACCTGCCGCTGTTATTGCAGCAGCGCGGCGGCTTTCACAGCCGTTACCGCAGTGTTGTAGTTGTTGACGAGTTGCTGGATCGAGGCGGCCGACATGTCGAGCACCGGCTTCGGATAGACCCCGAACAGGATGGTCAGCGCAATCAGCGGGAACAGCGTCAGGCCCTCCCGGAACGTGAGGTCCTTGATGGTCATCAGCGACGGCTTCACCAGCGCTCCGAAGACGACCTTGCGGTAGAGCCAGAGTGCATAACCCGCGGACAGGATGACGCCAAAGCTGGCAAAAAACGCCGTCGGAATCGACACCTTGAATGTGCCGAGCAGCGTCATGAACTCACCCACGAAACCGGAAGTCCCGGGCAGACCGACATTGGCCATGGTGAAGACCATGAAAACCAGCGCGTAGAGCGGCATCCGGTTCACGAGGCCGCCATAGGCCGCGATCTCGCGGGTATGCATGCGGTCGTAGACCACGCCGACGCAAAGGAATAGCGCACCGGAAACAATGCCGTGCGAGATCATCTGGAACACGCCACCCGCAACTCCTTGGAGCGTACCGGCAAAGATGCCCATGGTGACGAAGCCCATATGCGCGACGGAGGAGTACGCGATCAGCTTCTTCATGTCCTCCTGCATCAGTGCCACCAGCGAGGTGTAGATGATGGCAATCGCTGAGAGCGTGAAGATCAGCGGCGCGAAGTCGTGCGACGCCAGCGGAAACATCGGGAGCGAGAACCGGAGGAAGCCGTAGCCGCCCATCTTCAACAGGATCGCCGCCAGGATCACCGAGCCCGCCGTCGGCGCCTCGACGTGCGCGTCGGGCAACCAAGTATGCACCGGCCACATCGGCATCTTCACTGCAAATGAGGCAAAGAAGGCGAGCCACGCCCAGGTCTGCAGGGATCGCGGCACGGACGTTGTCATCAACGTCGGAATGTCGGTCGTGTTGCCGTTCCAGTACAGCGCCATGATGGCGAGCAGCATCAGGACTGAACCGAGCAGCGTGTACAGGAAGAACTTGAACGACGCATAGACCCGGCGTGGTCCGCCCCAGACGCCGATAATCAGGAACATCGGGATCAGGCCACCTTCGAAAAACAGGTAGAACAGTACGAGGTCGAGGGCGGAGAAGGTGCCGACCATCAGCGTTTCCAACACCAGAAACGCCATCATGTATTCGCGCACCCGTGTCGTCACTGAACTCCAACTTGCGATGATGCAGAACGGCATCAGAGCCGTGGTCAGGATCACGAAGGGCAGCGAGATGCCGTCCACACCCATGTGATAGTTGATGCCGGTCGCCAGCCACGCCTTGTTCTCGACGAACTGGAAGCCAGGGTTCGATGGATCAAAGTTCCAGACCAGGATCAGCGACACCGCAAAGGTGATCAGCGTCGTCCAGAGCGCGATCCAGCGCGCATTGCGTCGCGCCGCTTCATCGTCGCCGCGGCTGAGATAGACGAGCAGCGCACCGACGAGTGGCAGGAAGGTGACGACCGAAAGGATGGGCCAGGGCCAGGTTGTCATCTTACTGGCCTCCGAAGCCGAACATGAACCAAGTGATCAGGCCCGCCGCCCCGATCAGCATCGCAAAGGCGTAGTGATAGAGGTAGCCGGTCTGAATCTTCACGACATTGCGGGTGACGTCCAGCACCCGCGCCGAAACGCCGTCGGGGCCGAAGCCGTCGATAATAAGGCCGTCGCCCACCTTCCACAGGAAGCGGCCGATCGCCTTCGCCGGACGCACGAAGATCGCGTCGTATAGCTCATCGAAATACCACTTGTTGAGCAAGAAGCGGTACAGGCCCGGCTGCCTGTTGGCCAACTCGACCGGCAGATTCGGCCGGCTGATGTAGAAGAGGTACGATACCAGGAAGCCCAGCACCATCATGACCGTCGGCAACTGCGCGACCGCCCCAGTAATGTGGTGCATTTCTTCGATGATATGCGGGTTCATCTTCACGGATTCCCGGAAGAACTCCTCAATGCCGTGACCGGCAAACACATCCTTGAACGGAAAACCGGCGGCAATCGAACCAACGGCCAGAAGGCCGATTGGAATAAGCATCCAGACCGGACTCTCGTGGGCGGCGTCATAGTGCTTCCTATCGTGCGGCTCGCCGTGGAACGTCTTGAAGATCAATCGCCAAGAGTAGAACGAGGTCAAAGCCGCCGCGATGATCGTCATCCCGAAGCCGTACAACGCGAACTTATTGTGCGAGGCATAGGCGGATTCGATGATGGCGTCCTTGGAGAAAAATCCGGCTGTGAACGGGAAGCCCGTCAGTGCCAACGTACCGATCACCATCACGCCGTAGGTGTAGGGAATCTTGCGCCACAATCCGCCCATTTTGCGGATGTCCTGCTCGTGATGCATCGCGTAGATGACCGAGCCGGAGCCCAGGAACAGCAGCGCCTTGAAGAAGGCGTGCGTGAACAGGTGGAACATGCCGACCGAATAGGCCCCCGCCCCCATCGCCACGAACATGTAGCCGAGCTGGGAGCAGGTCGAGTAGGCCACGATTCGCTTGATGTCGTTCTGCACCAGCCCAACCGTTGCCGCGAAGAATGCCGTGGTCGCGCCGATGAACATCACGACCGCCTGCGCGTTCGGAGCGAGCTCAAACAGAGGCGACAGCCGCGCCACCATGAACACGCCCGCGGTCACCATGGTTGCAGCATGGATCAGGGCGGAAACCGGTGTCGGGCCTTCCATGGCGTCCGGCAACCAAGTGTGCAGCAGGAACTGGGCGGACTTGCCCATGGCACCCATGAACAGCAACAGGCAGGTCAAGGTCAGCGCGTCCGCATGCCAGCCGAGGAAGTTGATGGTCTTGCCGGTCAGCCCTGGCGCGGCATGGAAGATGGTATCGAAGTCGGTCGAGCCAACCAGCATGAAGACGGCAAAGATACCCAGCGAGAAGCCGAAATCGCCGACGCGGTTGACCACGAACGCCTTGATTGCCGCAGCGTTGGCCGACGGCTTCTGGTACCAGAAGCCGATCAACAGATAGCTCGCAAGCCCGACGCCTTCCCAACCAAAGAACAACTGCACCAGATTATCAGCCGTCACCAGCATCAGCATCGCAAAGGTGAACAGCGAGAGATAGCCGAAGAACCGTGGACGGTTCGGATCCTCGTCCATGTAGCCAATGGAATAGAGATGGACGAGGGACGACACCGTCGTGACCACAACCAGCATCACTGCGGTCAGCGTGTCGACGCGCAGCGCCCAGTACAATTGCAGCTCGCCCGAGGATATCCAGGGCAGCAGTGTGATCCGCGCGTCATGATGTATGAAGCCGACATCGACCAGCACGAACCAGGACAGCACCGCTGAAACGAATAATAGCGCGGTGGTTATCAACTCCGCTGCGCGTGACCCTTGCGCCGGCGGCTCGGCCGGACCGTGGCCGTCATGGTCCGCATGCTCGTCATGATGCGAGGTCGCGTCGTGACCGTGCGCGTCATGATGATGTTCGACGGTATCGCCGCTCGGATTGCGGGCATGCGCGCCGACCAGGGCGATCAGGCCGGCGAGGATGGCGCCCAGTAGCGGCAGGAAAACAATGGCTACAATGGCCTGAACCATGGCTGGGTTAGCCCTTCATCAGATTGACATCCTCAACCGCGATCGAACCGCGGTTGCGGAAATATACGACCAGGACGGCGAGGCCGATCGCGGCCTCAGCCGCAGCAACGGTCAGCACCAACAGCGCGAAGACCTGTCCGACGATATCGCCGAGGGAGGTCGAGAACGCTACCAGATTGATGTTGACGGCGAGCAGGATCAGCTCGATCGACATCAGGATGACGATGATGTTCTTGCGGTTCAGAAAGATGCCGAGGATGCCCAGCGTGAACAGGATCGCCCCGACGGTCAGATAGTGCCCAAGCCCGATCATCATTTCACCCACTCCGCCGCATCCGCGTCCTGCAGCCCCTGCCCCGATGCCACTTTGCGCACACTCATGGCAAGCTCAGGCGTACGTGCGTTCTGCGCGGGGATGCTCTGGCGCTTGATATTCGTCTTGTGGCGCAGCGTCAGCACGATCGCGCCGATCATGGCGACCAAGAGCACCACGCCCGCAAGCTGGAAGTAGTGGATGTACTTCGTGTAGAGCACGAGCCCGAGCGCTTCGGTGTTGGTGACATCGGTCGGGATCGCCGCCGTGATCGTCCTGGTGACAGCTGGATTGATGACCCAAAAGCCAACGGTCATCAGCAGTTCAACCAAGAAGATGCCGCCAACCACAAGCCCGACCGGCAGGTACTCGGTGAAGCCCTCGCGCAACTCAACGAAGTCCACGTCGAGCATCATGATCACGAACAGGAACAGCACCGCAACCGCGCCCACATAGACGACGATCAGGATCATCGCCAAGAACTCAGCACCCATCAGCACGAACAGCCCGGAGGCGTTGACGAAGGCAAGGATCAAGAACAGTACCGAATGCACGGGATTGCGTGACACAATCACCATGACCGCCGATGCCACGCAGACACAGGCAAACAGATAGAAGAATAGCGCCTGAAGGATCATGCCCTCACCTCACCGATATGGCGCGTCGAGTTCGATCGCTTTCGCGATCTCGCGCTCCCAGCGATCGCCGTTAGAGAGCAACCTAGCCTTGTCATAGTAAAGCTCCTCGCGCGTCTCGGTCGCGAATTCGAAGTTCGGCCCCTCGACGATGGCGTCGACTGGACAGGCCTCCTGGCACATACCGCAATAGATGCACTTCACCATATCGATGTCGTAGCGCACCGTACGGCGGGTACCGTCGTTGCGGCGCGGACCGGCCTCGATCGTGATGGCCTGCGCGGGGCATATCGCCTCGCACAGCTTGCAGGCGATGCAGCGCTCCTCACCATTGGGATAGCGGCGCAACGCATGCTCGCCGCGGAATCGAGGCGAGATCGGCCCCTTCTCGAACGGATAATTGAGCGTCGGCTTGGGCTGAAAGAAGTAACGCATGGCGAGGAAGAACGCCGATACGAATTCCGACAGCAGAAGCGAGTGTGCAGTGGCCTTGACGTTGATACCCATGACAACCTCTTTGGCGACCTCACTTCGGCGCGATGTCGAAGAATTGCAGCCAGCCTGCCACCACGACCACCATCGCGAGCGACAGCGGCAGGAATACCTTCCAGCCCAGTCGCATCAATTGGTCGTAGCGGTAACGCGGCACAATCGCCTTCGCCATCGCGATCAGGAAGAACATGAACAGGGCTTTCAGAACAAACCAGATGATCCCCAATGGCCACCAGTTCAGAGGCCATACATCGATAGGCGACAGCCAACCACCCAGGAACAGGATCGTCGCCATCGCGCACATCGTGCAGATCGCGACATATTCGCCAAGCATGAACAGCAGATACTGCGTCGATCCATATTCAACCATGAAGCCGGCGACGAGCTCGGATTCTGCTTCGACGAGGTCGAAGGGTGGACGATTGGTCTCCGCCAACGCCGAGACGTAGAAGATCACGAACATCGGAAACAGCGGCCAGACGAACCAGTTCAAGAACGTGAGCTGCGGCAGGCCGATAAGGCTGCCTATTCCGCGCGTCTGTTGCGCATCCACGATCGTCGAGAGGTTGAGCGATCCCACGCACAGCAGGACGGTGATGATTACAAACCCGATCGAGACTTCGTAGGACACCATCTGCGCGGTCGAACGAAGCGCCGCCAGGAACGGATATTTCGAATTTGACGCCCAGCCGCCCATGATGATGCCATAGATCGACAGCGACGAGATCGCGAAGATGTAGAGGACGCCGACATTGATGTCGGAGACCACCCAGCCGCGATTGGTCGGTATCACGGCCCAAGCCGCAAGCGCCAATATGCTCGAAACAAGCGGCGCGAGCAGGAACACACCCTTGTTGGATCCCGACGGAATAACCGGCTCTTTCGTCATGAACTTCAGCATGTCGGCGAAAGACTGGAGCAGGCCCCACGGACCGACAACATTCGGACCGCGCCGGATTTGCACCGCCGCCCAGATCTTACGGTCGGCCACGATGAGGAAGGCGAGCGCGACCAGTAGCACGACAAGCACGAGCAGGCTTTGCGCGACCATGATGATCAGTGGCCAGAGGAAACCGGTCCAAAATGCGCTTTCGAAGAATGCCATCAGATCACGCTCACTCCGCTGCCGTCAGCATCTGCCCGGAGGCGAGGCGCGAGCACTCCGCCATCACAGCGGACGCACGCGCGATTGGGTTGGTCAGGTAGTAGTCTGCGATTAAGGATCCGAACGGCGCCTTCTCAAGCTTGCCGCTCTTGCCCGCGAGCGCCTTGATCTGGTCGGCACTGCCCGCCTCGATCTGGTCGAGGCGGCTCAGATGCGGCACTGCCTTGAACACGGCCTGCCGCAACGCCGCAAGCGAATCATAAGGCAGCTTCTTGCCCAGGGCTTCCGACAGCGCGCGGATAATCGCCCAGTCCTCGCGCGCCTCGCCCGGGGGGAATGCCGCTCGCCCGGTCATCTGCACCCGGCCCTCGGTATTGACATAGATCGCCGACTTCTCGGTGTAGGTAGCTGCAGGTAGGACCACGTCCGCGCGGTGAGCGCCACGGTCGCCATGGGTGCCGATATAGACCACGAAGGTTCCGTCTGGCGCATTGATTTCGTCCGCGCCGAGCAGGAACAATAGATCCAGCGTGCCGAAGGCCGTCATTTGCGCGGCATTCAGCCCCCCTGCTCCGGCAGTGAAGCCGACATCCAGTGCGCCGACGCGGGAGCCAGTCTCGTGCAAAACGGCAAACCCATTCCAGCCGTCCGTCACCGCGCCGACGTCGAGCGCAAGCTTCGCTGCAAGCGCAAGAATGGCAGCATCGCCGTGGCGTGCCGCGCCAGCCCCCACCAGGATGATCGGGTGCTTGGCGCTCTTGAGCACGTTGACGAAGGAATGCTTGCCGGCGGCCACCTCGCTGAGCGTCTCGGTGCCCACGCCAAGATGATCGTAATCATAGGTCAGATCGGCCTTGGCGCCGATCAGCCCGATCTTCAACTGGCCCGTGCGCCAGCGTTTGCGAATCCGCGCATTGAGCACGGCCGCCTCTTTCCGCGGATTGGAGCCGATGATCAGCATCGCATCGGCCTGTTCAATGCCGGCAATGGTCGGGTTGAAGATATAGGATGCGCGGCCGAGCTTCGGGTCGAAAGCGTCGCCGCCCTGTACGGCGAGATTCACCGAGCCGAACTTCGCAAGCAGATCCTTCAGCGCGAACATTTCCTCGATGCCGGCCAGATCGCCGGCAACGGCACCAATACGTTTGCCGTCGGTGCGGCCTGCCTTGGCCGCAATGGCGGCGAAAGCTTCCGGCCAGCTTGCCGGGCGCAGCCTACCGTTCTCGCGGATGTAGGGGCGATCCAGTCGCTGGGTGCGTAGGCCATCGACGATGTGGCGCGTCTTGTCCGAAATCCACTCCTCATTCACGGCCTCATTGACACGCGGCAGGATGCGCATCACCTCGCGGCCGCGGGTGTCGACCCGGATCGCAGAGCCCAACCCGTCCATGACGTCGATTGACTGTGTCTTGGCGAGCTCCCACGGGCGGGCGGAAAAGGCGTAGGGCTTCGACGTCAGCGCACCCACCGGACAGATGTCGACAAGATTGCCCTGCAATTCCGAGCTCAGGGCGTGTTCCAGATAGGTCGTGATCTCCATATCCTCGCCGCGACCGATCGCACCCATCTCGGGGACGCCGGCAACTTCCGCCGAGAAGCGGACACAGCGCGTGCACTGGATGCAACGGTTCATGGACGTCTTGATCAGCGCACCGAGATACTTGTCCTCGACCGCCCGCTTGTTCTCGGCAAACCGGCTGGTGTCCAGCCCATAGCCCATCGCCTGATCCTGCAGGTCGCATTCGCCGCCCTGATCACAGATCGGGCAATCCAAGGGATGGTTGATCAGGAGAAACTCCATCACCCCTTCGCGCGCCTTCTTCACCATCGGCGAGCGCGTAGAGATTTCGGGCGGCTCTCCCTTCGGGCCCGGACGACAGTCACGCACGCCCCAGGCACAACTTGCGACCGGCTTGGGTCCGCCTTTCACCTCGACCAGGCACATCCGGCAATTGCCAGCGATCGACAGCCGCTCGTGGTAGCAGAAGCGCGGAACCTCTGCGCCCGCGGCCTCGCACGCCTGCAACAGCGTGTACTCCGGTGGCACATCGATCTCTTTGCCGTCGATGATGAGTTTTGTCATTGCCTCTACTCCGCCGCGACCATCTGAACGGGATCGCGGACGCCGTTATCATCGACATCGGACTTATGCGAATATTGGTCGATGCGCGCCTCGATCTCGTGACGGAAGTGGGCGATCAGACCCTGAATCGGCCAGGCCGCAGCATCGCCGAGCGCGCAGATGGTGTGACCTTCGACCTGCTTGGTGACTTCCAGCAGCATGTCGATCTCGCGCTTGTGCGCGCGGCCCTCGGCCATGCGGGTCAACACCCGCCACATCCAGCCCGTTCCCTCACGGCAGGGCGTGCACTGGCCGCAACTCTCATGCTTGTAGAAGTAGGAAATGCGCGCAATCGCGCGGATCAGGTCGGTAGACTTGTCCATCACGATCACAGCCGCGGTGCCAAGCCCGGAGCGCAGCTTGCCCAGGCTGTCGAAGTCCATCGGAGTGTCGATGATCTGCTCGGCCGGCACCATGCGCACCGACGAGCCGCCGGGGATAACCGCCTTCAGATTGTCCCAGCCACCGCGGATGCCACCGCAATGCTTGTCGATCAGCTCACGGAACGGAATTCCCATCGCCTCTTCGACGTTGCAGGGGCGCTCAACGTGCCCGGAGATACAGAACAGCTTGGTGCCGACATTGTTTGGCCGGCCGATGCCGGCGAACCACCCCGCGCCGCGCCGCAGGATGGTGGGCGCTACCGCAATCGATTCAACGTTGTTGACCGTGGTCGGACAGCCGAACAGGCCGACATTGGCCGGGAATGGCGGCTTCAGCCGCGGCTGCCCCTTCTTGCCCTCAAGGCTTTCCAGAAGCGCCGTTTCTTCGCCGCAGATATAGGCGCCCGCACCATGGGCAACGTAGAGGTCGAACGGCCAACCGTTGACGTTGTCCTTCCCAATCAGTTTGGCTTCATAGGCCTGATCGACCGCAGCCTGCAGTCGCTCGCGCTCACGGATGAACTCGCCACGGACGTAGATGTAGCAGGCATGCGCCCCCATCGCGAAGCTCGCGACCAAGCAGCCCTCGACGAGAAGATGCGGATCGTGCCGCATGATCTCGCGATCCTTGCAGGTGCCGGGCTCGGACTCGTCCGCATTGACCACGAGATAGCTCGGACGGCCGTCGGTCGATTCCTTCGGCATGAACGACCACTTCAGACCGGTCGGGAAGCCGGCGCCGCCGCGTCCGCGCAAGCCCGAAGCCTTCATCTCGTTAATGATCCAGTCGCGACCTTTGTCGATAATCGCTTTGGTGTCATCCCAGGCGCCCCGACGGCGCGCGCCCTCAAGGCCCCAATCATGGAGACCATAGAGGTTCTTGAAGATGCGGTCCTTGTCCTCGAGCATTTCAGTGCTTTCCGATCAACGATTGGCCTGCATATAGGCAAGCCCGGCGGCACAGCCCGCGAAGGCCAGCGCCCACAGCAGACTCAATTCCAGTGATGCGCTGAGCGTGAAGCGCTGCACCAGAAAAATGAATGTGGCGGCCGCCACGGCGTGCATGGCGATGTAGCCCAATTTCTTCATGGTGCCGCCCCTCCCCATCGCGCTTGGCTGCTCTGAGAGATCCGCCCATCAGGTGGTCTCCTTCAGCGTCGTCGGGCCGGTGATTGGTGCCGAGAACTGGCGGCCGTTCTGGGGACCCGGCTGGGGCGGATTGCCTGACGCGAAACCATCAAGCACCTTGCCGAAGCTTTCCTTGGTCAGGTCCTCGTAGGTGTCCTTTCCGATCATCACCATCGGCGCGTTCACGCAGGACCCAAGACACTCGACCTCCTCCCAGCTGAAATTGCCGTCCTCGGAGAGGTGGAAGGGATCATTATGAATCCGGCTTTGGCACATCTCGATCAGTTCGCCCGCGCCGCGGAGCCGGCACGGCGTGGTGCCACAGACCTGAACGTGAGCTTTCTTGCCCACCGGCTGCAGTTGGAACATGGTGTAGAAAGTCGCAACCTCGAGCACGCGGATATAGGGCATTTCGAGCATATCGGCGACCACACGGATCGCGGGCTCGCAAACCCACCCTCCATTCTGCTCCTGTGCGCGCCACAAAATCGCGATGACAGCGGAAGCCTGTCGTCCTTCCGGATATTTCGCAATCTGCTGCTTGGCAAAAGCGAGATTTTCCGCAGTGAACGCGAAGCTCTCGGGTTGCACTTCCTTCGGGGCAAGTCGGCGGACGGACATAGTCGTTCAATCTCTCATTGCATGCGGTGCACCGCTTTCGCATTCAGGGCATCAATCCTGTCCTGCCAGAATGCGCTCGCGGTGCCAAATACGTTGTAGCCGACATGGGTGGAAACTTTGATGCGATCGAGGATCGAGAGCTCGGTTACTGTTTCCATCCGATTGCTCCGGGGGTCAAATACGATCAGCCTGAGCGGCGTCTTTTCGAGGATGTAGCGCGAAACCGAGTGCGCACGGTCACTGCCGTGCTCCTCGCACATGATCACACTGTCGCCCTGCAATAACCTGGTACCACCCTTGATGGCCTCGATTTCGACGCCCTCGACGTCGAGCTTGATCAGATACTTGCCGCCGGGCGCGATCTTGCCGTCATCAAGCAGGTTGTCGAGTGCAATGACCGGCACTTTCTCCCCGCATTCGGACGGATCGCCCGCAATGCTGAACTTCTCGTGCTTGGTGCCGGAGAGCCATGCGGTGCCACGCGCCGAGCCGATCGCGCAACCCATGCATTCGAATCGATCGCCGTTCACCCTTGCGTTGTTCACAAGCTTGGGGAAGTTAACAGACGACGGTTCGATCGCGATTGCGCGGTGCGAGCCAAAGGGTGCGCTGGAAATCAGCACCGACCAGTAACCGTAATTGGCCCCACAATCGATCAGCGTGTAGTCGACAGAGACGGAATCCCGGAACAGAAGCTCCAATTCATCTTCATAGTGGTAGGCGCGATTGAGCAATTTACTCCAATAACCGTCGCCATAGGGAAACTCGAAGATCGCGTCCGCATTAAGCTTGATCGCAATATTGCGCTCGGACAGCGTCTTGCGCAGCAGATTAGCGCAACCGATGTAACCACGATGCGAGAAATGCGAGGCGATCTTCGACCCAGTCGACAGCGCCAACGCAGCCGTCCGCTCCCACAGGTTGGCTCCTTCCAGAGCCCCTGAGCAACGGTCAAACTGGATTGGCGCCTGCACCATCACCGATCGACCTCTCCGAACACGATGTCGAGCGAGCCGAGGATGGCCGAGACATCCGCAAGCAAGTGGCCCTTGCAGATGAAATCCATCGCCTGCAGATGGGCAAAGCCGGGAGCGCGGATCTTGCACTTGTAGGGCTTGTTGCTGCCGTCGGCGACGAGATAGACGCCGAACTCGCCTTTCGGCGCCTCCACCGCGGCATAGACCTGTCCGGCCGGCACGCGGACGCCTTCCGTATAGAGCTTGAAGTGATGGATAAGCGCTTCCATCGAACGCTTCATCTCGCCACGGCGCGGCGGGAACACCTTGTTGTCCTCGACCGCCACAGGGCCCTGCCCATCCGGTGCACGCAGCTTGGCGATGCACTGCTTCATGATGCGCACTGACTGCCGCATCTCTTCCATGCGGATCAGGTAGCGATCATAGCAGTCGCCGTTCTTGCCTATCGGAATGTCGAAATCCATCTCGGCGTAACACTCGTAGGGCTGCGCCTTACGAAGATCCCAGGCTGCGCCCGAGCCGCGCACCATTACTCCCGAGAAACCCCACGCCCAGGCATCCTTCAGCGTGACCACACCGATATCAACGTTGCGCTGCTTGTAGATGCGATTGGCGGTAAGCAACCGGTCGAGGTCATCGACGACCTTCAGGAACGGATCGCACCAGGCCTCGATATCATCGATCAGCTTGGGCGGCAGGTCCTGATGCACACCGCCGATGCGGAAATAGGCCGCATGCATGCGGGCGCCCGAGGCGCGCTCATAGAACACCATCAGCTTTTCGCGCTCCTCAAACCCCCACAACGGCGGGGTCAGCGCTCCGACATCCATCGCTTGCGTTGTGACGTTGAGAAGATGCGAGAGGATGCGCCCGATTTCGCTGTAGAGGACACGAATCAACTGCCCGCGACGCGGCACTTCGATGCCAAGCAGCTTTTCCGCAGCCAGGCAGAACGCATGCTCCTGGTTCATCGGCGCGACGTAGTCGAGCCGGTCGAAGTAGGGAATCGCCTGCAGGTACGTCTTGGTCTCGATCAGCTTCTCGGTGCCACGATGAAGCAGACCTACATGGGGGTCGACCCGCTCAACGATTTCGCCATCCAACTCGAGCACAAGACGCAGCACGCCGTGCGCTGCAGGATGTTGCGGCCCGAAATTGATCGTAAAGTTGCGGAGGCTCTCGCTTTGTTCGTTCATGATCAGACCTTTGGCCCCGCCTTCTCATCACCCGGCAGGGGGTAGTCCGCCCCCTCCCACGGCGAAAGGAAATCGAACCTGCGGAATTCCTGGTTGAGCCGGACCGGCTCGTACACCACCCGCTTCTCCTGGTCGTCGTAGCGGACTTCGACAAAACCGGTAGTCGGAAAATCCTTGCGCAGCGGGTGCCCCTCGAAACCGTAGTCGGTAAGAATGCGCCGCATATCGGGATGGCCGACGAAGATCACGCCATAGAGGTCGTAGGTCTCGCGCTCGAACCAGTCGGCGCCAGGGAACACGTCAATCAGCGACGGTACCTGGGTGGTCTCGTTCGCCTGCCCACTCAAACGGATGCGCGTATTAAGTGTCGGCGACAGGAGGTGGTAGACGACGTCGAAGCGCTTATCGCGTTCAGGGTAATCCACCGCCGTAATGTCGGTAATATTGACGAAGCGGCAGCCAGGATCGTCGCGCAGAAACTTTGCGACCTCGACGATCTTCTCAAGCTGCACCAGAATCGTGAGCTGGTTGAAAGCAACGGTATGACCGATCGCAGCGCCGGGAAGCGCGCTAACGATCGTCTGCCCCAAGGTGTCAAGCTTGCCGTCATCCATAGCAAAAAACCTTAGCGTTCGATGGTGCCGATGCGGCGGATCTTCTTTTGCAGCAGTAATACGCCGTAGAGCAGCGCCTCGGCCGTTGGTGGGCAGCCCGGCACATAGATGTCGACCGGCACAACTCGATCGCAGCCACGTACAACCGAGTAGGAGTAGTGGTAGTAGCCGCCGCCATTGGCGCAGGACCCCATCGAGATGACGTAGCGCGGCTCCGGCATCTGGTCGTAGACCTTGCGCAACGCCGGCGCCATCTTGTTCGTCAGCGTGCCCGCAACAATCATCACGTCGGACTGCCGGGGCGAAGCGCGCGGCGCAAATCCGAAGCGCTCGACGTCGTAGCGCGGCATCGACACCTGCATCATCTCAACCGCGCAACAGGCGAGGCCGAAGGTCATCCACATCAGGGAGCCGGTTCGCGCCCAGGTAACCAGATCGTCGGTCGCGGCAACAAAGAAGCCCTTATCAGAGAGCTCGCGGTTGACCTCCCGGAAATAGGGGTCCTTGGCTCCGATCGGTTGACCGGTTGCGGGATCGAGAATTCCTTTTGGGGCCGGAGCGACCACCGGCCCTGCAGCGGGTGTCGGGTTCAATCCCATTCCAGCGCACCTTTCTTCCATTCATAGGCAAACCCCACCGTCAGGACAGCGAGGAACACCACCATCGACCAAAACCCCGTAGCGCCGAGCTTGCCGAACGCCACCGCCCAGGGAAACAGGAACGCCACCTCAAGGTCGAAGATGATGAAGAGGATGGCGACCAAGTAGTAACGGACATCAAACTTCATGCGGGCGTCGTCAAAGGCATTGAAGCCGCATTCATAGGCGGAGAGCTTTTCCGGGTCAGGCTGCTGGAACGCCACGACGAAGGGGGCAATCAGGAGCACCAGACCGATCAGCGCGGCTATCCCGATAAAGACGACAAGTGGAAGGTAGTCCTGGAGAATGCCGCTCATTGGCGAGGCCTTCTTGCCGCGGCTTGGGGACCACGGATTCGTTGGAACTGCAATTGTTCTGACGCTTAGCGCAGTGCAGTAAGGGGCGCAAGACGCGCCATTTTCGCTGGCCTCAGGCAGCCCCAAGAAAGGTGAAAAGCTTGCAGGGCTGCGCAGCTCCTACAGGAAATATATGTGGTGGGCACCGCGGCAGGGCCAAGCGGTTCCGCAAGAAATCTACCATTTGGGCTGTTCGGCTGGTCCTAACGTCCCGGGGAGCAAGGTGGCCGGCGAAACCGCTACCAGGGGCGGCGAAACCAATTTTAGGGAACCGTGAAACGAACCGGAAATAAAGCGAGCGTAGACATCCAAGCCATGAAGGCGCTTCAGACGCCGGGAGGCTTGGATGAATCACTCCATTTATTCCGCGGATCGGACGACCCACCTGAAGGTCGTGGTGATGGCGCTGATAGCCAGCATTGCGGTAGCCTCCATCGGGATCACCGCTAGAACCAAGGTGGATTACAGCCAGAGCGCCCAGACCATCAAAGCTGGCAAACCGATTGTGATGACCAGTTCGGCGACCTCTACCGTGCAGTGACATCGTGAAGGGCCAAGGTTGTCAATCTTGGTGCTGGAGATAAGGCTAAGCCATTGAAATGATGGCGAGATGAGATCGAACCCACGACCATTAGTGAGATACGCCTGCCGCCAATCAACGTTTCGCGGCCCATGAGGCCCATTACGGAACATCTCGCCCGTACGGTCGAAGGTGCAATGCCGGACGATGGTTTATCACCAAGTGTCCACGCAGGGACGCTTACGGTCATTGCGGTGCGGTGGCCGGGGCGCCGAGCGGAAGCCTTTCACGATCCATTCGCGGGCTTCGATCGGGTCAATCACCTGGTCGATCTCCAGCACGGACGCAATATTGATGGCTTTTCCGGTTTCGTAGAACTTCCCGACCATTTCCTTGAAGAATTTGTCACGAGCCACCGGATCGGCAATCGCTTCCATCTCCTTGCGGTAGCCGAGCCTTACTGCACCCTCGAAGCCCATGCCGCCAAACTCCCCAGTTGGCCATGAGATCGTAAAATTCTGGGCATGAAAGCCACCACCGGCCATGGCCTGGGCGCCGAGACCGTACCCCTTACGCAGCACAATGGTGAAATAGGGCACGGTAATGCTCGCCGCGGTAACAAACATGCGCGAGACATGGCGGACCAGTGCAGCCTTCTCCGCTTCCGGCCCAACCATAAAGCCTGGGGTATCGCACAGCGACACGATCGGAATGTCGAAGGCATCGCACAGCTGCACGAAGCGCGCCGCCTTGTCGCCAGCATCCGCATCGATCGCACCACCGAGGTGCTTCGGGTTGTTGGCCAACAGCCCAAACGGGAGGCCCTCGATGCGCACGAACGCGGTGACGATGCCTACGCCGAATTCCGGCCGTAGCTCCAGCACTGACCCGTGATCCGCCAACGCATTGATCACGGTACGGATGTCGTAGACGCGCAAGCGATTCTCGGGGATCGCCTGCCGTAACAACCGCTGGTCCGGCGCGGTCCAGTCCTTGAGCGGACCTTGGAAGTACGACAGATAGCGTTTTGCTACATCGACCGCCGCGAGCTCGTCCTCGACCAGGACGTCGATCACGCCATTGGGCACTTGGAAGCTGGCAGGACCAACCTCCTCCGGCCTGTAGACGCCAAGCCCACCGCCTTCGATCATCGCAGGTCCTCCCATGCCGAGGGTGGTGTCCTGGGTTGCGATAATCACATCGCAGCAGCCGAGCAGCGCGGCGTTACCGGCAAAGCAGCGGCCCGAAACAACGCCGACGAGGGGCACGAGGCCGCTGAGTTTAGCAAACTGGCCAAAGGTCGGCACGTCGAGGCCTGTGACACCCAACCGTTCGGTGTCGCCTGGCCGGCCGCCGCCGCCCTCTGCAAACAGCACCACCGGTGTCCGAAGCTCCTCCGCGAGCTTGAACATGCGGTCCTGCTTCTTGTGATTGCGCTGGCCCTGGGTACCGGCGAGCACAGTGTAATCGTAGGCGATCACCATGCAACGCGAACGATCGGTTTCGAAATGCCTGCCGTTGACCGTACCGAGACCGGCCACCAACCCGTCCGCGGGCGTGTTACGAATCAGATCGTCGTGGGTGCGGCGGGCGCGCTGCGCCGCGAGCGCCA
>JGI24705J35276_12238237_pt1 | contig 17732 bp, 19 predicted proteins | sample TergutNt197P4_FD_35276 | JGI IMG/M metagenome (IMG submission 35276) | reverse complement strand
AACCTGCCGATAAACTCATTGGTCTTATATTTTGCTTCTTCAAAACCAAAGGTTATATCTATCATCATCACGGCTAGCAGTATCACTGTTACAGCGCTTCTTAGTAACCACCACGATTTTTTGCAGATATCAGCCATTACAAAACCTCCTTTGTTGGCATTTCCAGCATTCCTCCTTTCCATTATCCAACCTCCGTTTCAATTTATTTGAACAAAGCGACAACTACCTCCCTTCCGACGCGCACCCCTAATCAGGTGGCTACCGCTTTGCTAAAGCCTTAACTCTTCCCTGCACGCCGCCCCTTCCTGGTTTGGTAAACATTCCTCTAAGAGTGAATGAGAGTATCACACATAAACCGAACATGATAAACATTAGATGCATATTTGTTCTAAGATACATAATGGCGGCTCCAGCAGATGGTATGACTATTGTCACTTTACCCACTACATTGCTGGCAAAAACAATTTCCTGATCGGGGTTCACATTGTTTACGCCTTGAGTTTGGAACCCTCTAGCCCCGCTGTTCTGGTAATTCTCATATATGCCGACTATTTTATGGGTTATTGAAGTATGTGGATCACGCATATATGTTATATTGTCGCCTAGTTTCAATTTTGAGGGATTCATATGATGCACCAGTATGAATGAGCCTTTAGGTATTTCATTTTGCATACTGGAAGTAAGGACTGTAAAATATGAGTATCCCAGAATTACTTTAGGCGCTTTGGAGTCTGAACCGGCAAATATAGTTGCACTTAGTATGACAAAGATCGCTATGTAAAACAGAATGTCTGAAACGAGAGAAGCGGCGCTGGTTTTTTTCTTGGTTGCTTTTTGCTTTGGCAAAACCGTATCAACAACTTTTTCTTCATCATAATATAGTCTTTTGGAAGTTATTGATTTTAGATTTGCCAATTTCATTTTCATCTTGATTGCGCTTGTTTTCATATCCCGCCACCTTGCAACGCTTGTTGTATTGGGCAATTCTATATATGGCGTTGTGCTAGTGGGTTTGGGATTACCGCCATATGATAGCCGTTCAAATATGAACTCTCGATTGATCTCTTCTAAGCTCTTTAACGCCATTTATGATCCCCCCCGTCTTGATTAACATACCCTATTCGGCTTTAATGATTCTGATGTCTGGGGTATTGTATGACAACATATTTTGCACCTTACTACAAGTTTGTTCCATGATCTTGTAAGCTTGTTCTATGTTTTTTCTGGCCCGCATTACTATTTTGGCCGCCTCGGCATTGGCTTCGCTAAGAGATTTTTGCGATTCTGCTTTTACTTGCGCTGCCATGGCATTGGTATCTGCAAATACTTTTTGCGCTTCTGCTTTTGTTTTTGCCGCTTGTGCTTGAGCATCGGCGATTATCTTTTGCGCCAGCATTTCCGCGTACATTAAGAGGATTTCTGGATTCATTTCGCCTTGCTCTTGCGAACCTAATTTTTTGAAATCATCCAACAGGGCGTTGTATCTTTCTCTTATGGCTGTATTTTCATCGTATGCTTCTTGATACGCTTCTGAAAGCTTGCTGATGTATTTGTCTACTTGCTCCATGTCGTATCCTCTCATTACTTCTTGAAAAAAGATTCTTTCAGTGGTCATTTTTTTTACCCCCTTAGATTTTTTCATATGGTAACTTTTTGACTATTAATGATAAATTATTTATTAATTTGTTATTACGGTTATAATAGTAACCTATAAAGTTACTTTAATGTCAAGAGGTTTTTTGCATTTTTTTAAAATTTTTTTATTTAATTTGGTAGACATGTAGAATTATTACATTTTAAACTTCTGTAGCAAGTCTTTTAAAATATTAAAAAGACACAGTTCTTGTTTTCATTTGTTTAATCTTTTTTATCTTTTACAAGAAATCGACTTGTTTTATATAAAAAACACGCTAAAAACCTTAAAGCAACTTGAGGCTTTTAGCTATTATTAATAAAAAAAAGCAATCCACCAAGCCCAACTTGACTTGGTGGATTGCTTTTTTTAATAATTTTTTAAATCATCTGATACAGGCTTTACCCGCGCGTATCGTTATTTACATGCTGTTTACCACTAATACCGCTTAATGCGAATGTAACCGTTGGCGCATTCAAAGCTTGCTGATTGATATTGATAGTAGCGCTTAATAATTCTTCACGAAAAATCTTTATATGCTTAGGCGCATCTATACCCAGTTTGATCTTATCTCCTTCTACAGCCAGCAGGGTTACTTTAACATCATCGCCAATGAGGATGGTTTCATTTATCTTCCGCGAAAGTACCAGCATTCGCCTCATCCTCCTTGATCAGATTGCAGATGGCTTGAAAAACTGGGAAACGCACATTATATTCTCCGTTATTAATAATTGTTTGTTTAGCAGAACCGGTTCGATGATTAATGATGATAGGCGCCACTAAATTTGCGGTCATTTGCTCTATATCTTGCTCCGGTATAAGCACCACGCTGACCACATATACGTCTTCTGGCCCACTCAGCGACAATTCATCTACATCTTCATCACTAATATCGAAAACATACTGCGGATAAATAGCGAAGGTATTTATAATGGGCAAACAAACCTCTGGTTTATAGGTAGATTGCAACCAATGCAGCGGCGCGCTTTCTTCGAATTGCAAAATAACAAATTCCCGGCAATCTTCCAGTCCTGGCAAGCCGTTTTTAAAACATAGCAGTTTTTTCTTATCCACCGTAAGGCGGCCGAAACGCAAAGTATCTATTTCCACAATTACTTCCCCCTTATGCGGGCTAAAGCCCGCAGTAGCCAGAGGCCAGATGACAGAGTATATTAAATTTTTGTATCCATTTGGGGGCCGCCTATAGACGCAATTACTTCATCAGAGAGGGTGATCCTAATATAGGGTTTTTCGCGTAGATATATTTCTACAGAATGTGGTTCCACAGAAAAGCTGGGCATATAATCGTTTTTTTCCCACTCTATCTGCATCTGCGCTTTGCTCCAATTAATATTGATATAGCCGGCTTCCCATTCTATGCTGGGCATGCTTTGTTGTAAAGATTCGGCAATAGAGGCGCTCGTATAATCATGTAAAATCTTATTCATTTCTACAGCATTGTCATTTAGAGTAACACTATTGCCTTGTTTAGCGCTTTCGGACGCTTGTACAATAATATCGCTGTTGCGGCGCACTACTTTGTCGCGCTGCCAGGTTAAAGGCATGCCCGGGTTACTGGTATATGGCAAAGGTCTTTCCGGCCTTTTACGCGGCGTTTCCATTTTAAAAACCGGCGCTTTACGTTCAATTTCCATACGCGGTGCTTCTTTATAAATACGCATTCTGGTAGGCGGAGGGGTATTCACCATTAGTTTAGCATTGGTAGTATGAATACCGATACGCGCACATTGTTGCTCAATCTGTATACTGGGAATATTCGGCACTACTATCACCGTCCTTTCCTAATATAAGCCATCTTTAGCGAATAAAATCAACCAGTGATTTTTGAATGACCATCGCCCCGCTGGAAAGCGCGGCGTTATACACATTCATAGCCATGCTAAAATTCATTATTAGCTCCGCTAAATCTGCATCTTCCGCATCAGATTTCAACTGCGTATAGTTAATAAAATCCATCTCATAACGATTAGTCAACATATCCAAGCGGTTCATGCGGCCGCCCAATTCGGCGGATTTTGCCAATAAACCGCTTTGCATATTTTGCAATTGAGTAATATACGCGTTTTGTATATGCGGTACGCTTTGACCATGCATAAGATCATTATATAGGTTATCTAACATTGAATAGAGATTTTCGGGGCCTGTGCCTACCAGGCCAAAACTGCTCAATACGGCATCCATTTTAGTGCCCGTACCCACCCAAAACTCAATTTGTTCAACTTCCAGCTTTTCGAATAAAGCCTGATACTCTGCTCCATTTAACGCAAAATCTTCATTATAATCATCAATATATTGATCTCTCGCGTCTATATAATCGTTATACGCGTTCAGTTTATCTTTATCAAAACCCGCTTCTCCCATAAGCAGGCTGCTATTATATGTTGGGTCGTAGGCGGGAACCAGCTTCTGCGCAGCTTTTTCCGCCAGCAAGCGCACGTTCATACTGGCTTTTTCTTTAATAGCGTTATAGCCTATATCGGCGCGAGTTAAAGTAAGATCGTAAGCTGGGTCGTAATTTGGCACGTATCTGGTAATATTTAGCCCACTTAACCAGAGGTCTCCTGTAAGCTGATCCACTTTATAGGGCGGTTCAAGCTGATTACCAGGATAAGAACCGGTGGTATTGAAGCCGGCAAAAATATATTTATTGCCAAAAGTAGAGTTGAGTGTTTGCAATACATGATCGCGCAATTGCCCGATATAGGCTGCCATAATCCTCCTATCTTCGGGCGTTTTAATATCGGTGGCTGCATCTATTACTGTTTCGTAGGCAGATTTATATACTTCATTAAGATCAAAAACGCTGGTTTCCGCCTGAGTAAGCCAGCTTTTGGTCATTTTTACACTTTCTTGATAACGGGCTAGGTTGTCCAGCCTAAAACGCGCCTGCATACTATACATGGTGCTGACAGGGTCGTCGCTGATACTGGCAAATTTTCGCCCACTGGAAAGCTGTGTTTGCAGTTTACTCACTTTATTCATATTTGTGTTTAAATTATGCAAAAAATTACTCACAAGCATTGAGTTGGTAACTCTCATACTAGCCCCCCTATCTTCCTACCACTCCCATACGGTTGATCAGCGTTTCCAGCATTTCATCCATGGCAGTGACCATACGCGCGCTGGCGTCGTATGAATGCTGATATTTGATCATATTGGTCATTTCCTCATCCAAAGAAACTCCGCTGATAGAGGTACGGTTATTATCGATATTAAGTAGATTGGCGCCTAAAGAATCTGCTATACTCGCAGCATGTTTAATGGCGCCGGCTACTTCGACGGTAACGGTTGTCATAAAACTAAAAATATTACCAATAGTATCTAAAGTGGTGCTGTTGATCAACTCTTCCAGCAGCAAAGCAATTCTATTATTACCACCTTTGGCGGTTATGGGGTCGTCTAGGTCTATTGGCTCATCCGAACAAGCAATATTCCATACGCTTTCTAAAATATCTTCACTAAGCTTAAAATTGATATTGCCATTAGCATCGCAAATACCTTTAGTAATATCGAATTCGAAAAAAGCTACGCCATTATGAGATTTATCGAGAGCAACGCCATTTTCGCTGCCGGGAAAAGTATAGCCCATACTATGTATTGCGTTGATTTCTTTAGCTATGGCATTAGCCAGCACATTAAGGCGATCCATAAAATAGGGAACACCGGGATTACTGGCGCCGTCATTATCGCGCAGCTGCAAATGCCCGGCTAATTCGCCGCCTTTAACATTTTTAATGGTCAATTCTGTTTCGCTTGGCAAAGCAGAGTTAGTATCTACCAAAAAAAGCCGGTAATATGAATTGGCGTCTTTAGTAATAGGGTCTTCATCTAAGCGAGCTTCAATTTTATTAACATGAAGACCATTCACCAAACTTATGCCATCTGCGGTAGTAATATTCACATAACCATTCGCCGGCTCGTATTTAATATCGATTAATGCGGAAAGCTGATCTAACAATAAATTACGCTTATCCCGCAAGTCATTAGCCATATGCATAGGGTTTTCGTATTCATAATTGTTGATGGTTTTATTGAGCATGGCAATTTGCTCGGTAATATCGTTGATGGCGTCCGCCGTACCCTTAATAGCCTGGTTTTGTACATCTCGCTGCACCAAGAGATTGCTATAAGTTTGCTGAAAAGCTTCTATCATGGTAAGCGCCGCTTGGCGCGCGGCTTCGCGAGGTTCGCGGTCGGAAGGATTGCGAGAAAGCTCTGAAAAAGCGTCGAAAAGTTCTGTAATGGCAACCCGCAATGGGCCGCCACCGGAAAACTCGTCGTATAATGGTTCAATATAGCGTAAACCCTGAGCTCGCGTAGCCCATTTTGAATAATCGCTTTGCTCATTTCTAAACTGCCAATCTAAAAACTCATCACGAATCTGATCTAAAATCTTTAGCTCCACACCTCCGCCTACCTTATAAGTATTGAGCGGTTTTAAACGGTATAAAGCATTGAATGGGTCTATAGATTGAGTGACCACCCTTTGCCTGGTATAACCGGGCGTATCTACATTTGCTATATTATGGGCCGTTACATCCATACCCAGCTGACTCATATATAAGCCTGTTTTTGCTATCTCCAAGCCATAAAAAGTAGGTCGTATCATAAAATGAGCTCCTCCTTCATATCTGATGATCGAAGAGGCTGGGCTCTACCGGCCCTTCTTTTGCTTCGCTGCCATCTCCACAATAAAGATTATTTAAAGGATCCACATTATCTGTTAAGAGGCTTAGCATTAGGTCGTTCAATTCTATGCCGGTTTGTAGCAATAGTTTATTGGTATTATTGATTTCTTTTAATTCATTTAATAGATCTGTAAATTCGCCCAGAAGGTTTTGTAGAAGTATTTGCTGATAAGGTTGGGCATAGGGTATCAGCTCGTTTAAAGTAAGAGCTTTGCTGGGTATTCCAAGATCTGCCTGTATAGCGGTAACAGCCGCTAAACGTTTCTTTTCTAAAATCGTAAGCTGCTTTAATTCCCCAAATTGCCTGCGCACAGCATCGTCCAATTTATCTGTTTCATTGTTAATTATACTTTGTTGCTGCTCTTTTGCCAGTACCAGCAACTGCCGGTTTATATTCATTTGCATATTGAGCAAGCTGAGCAAAGGCTCTAAATCTGCAGGCATATATTACTCCTTTATTAGTTAGTTTAGTTAAGAACTTGATGTAGAATTAGGAAATAGATATTCATCTACTATTTTAGCCGCCACTTTACTACTTTCTACATGGTAAGAACCACTTTTAAGCAGTTTGGCTATTTCCGCTATACGGGCCTTTTCTTCCGTGCTATGCATATCCATCACTTCTTTCAGTTTATTGATGGTGGAAGAGACAGCAGCCACATCTTGAGAAAGAAGAACCTCGTCTGTGAGAGGTTTTGTCTCATTAACATGGTTTATAAGTCGTCGTGTTTTATAAACGCCAATGGCTGCTTGATTAGTAATAGGATCAATTTTCATAATAATACCTCGCTTTGCCGTATAATAATATAAATTAATAAAACAGATTTAAACTATTGGCATAAACAAATAATACTCTTTTGCTGAAAACTACATAAAACTATAAAACTACTTTAAACTATTTAAAACTATATAAATTTAAAATAATGATAAATAAGGCTAATGCTGATTTTCAATTTTTGCTTTTTTTGCTGTATTCTGACATTAATGTTGTTTCGCGGTTGCCGCGAGTTCTGCTGACCGTTGATTTGACAGATTTTTTTTCATCGTTTAAAGCATTGACAGCAGCGCCTAAATCTTTAGTCAAAGAAATTTTGCAGGATTCGCAAATAGAGCCGGAGCTGATATTCCTGCCGCAGATTTGGCAACGCAGCAGAGCGGAAGTTTCCAAAGCGCCTTTGATGGCAAAGCGGTCTTCTTCCAGCAAATAAATTATACTCTTTTCATCCACACCGGTAGCTTCGGCTATTTTTTCTACGCTGGCTTCGTTAGGGTTATCATATATATAATCGCGCACTGTTATAAAATCTTTATCCATTCTTTCTTGACAATCCTGACAAAGACGGCTGCCATAACTAAAAAACGGCGCGCGGCATAATTTACATTTAACAAAATCCATCTTATTCCCTCCTTATAAGAGCAATTAATAATTCTGTATAATATCCCATTATCTTTTCATATTATTGGCTATACCTTCCATATCGTCGGCTGTGGTTAAGGCCCTGCTAGCTAGGGAAAATGCTCTTTGAGTACGAATCATACGCGTCATTTCGGTAGCAAGATCTACATTCGACATTTCTAATACACCTTGACGCAATTTATATCTATTTGTGCTTTGAGCTTCCCCGGAAGCTACCGTGGGTTCATAATAGCTTAAGCCGCGAACTTTGAGCCCTTCGGGATTAACAAAAGAGCGTATGCCAATTAAACCTCCCGGCGCCATAAAACCGTCTGGGCCATAGAAATTGATCTCCCCTGCGGCGTTTACATTAAGGCCGCTCGCCTCGGCAGGCAGAATGATAGGTGATTCATCATCATCGAGTATAAAATGCCCACGGGAATCTACAACATACCATTCGTCGCCCACTTCACTTAAATAGAAATTGCCTTGTCTCGTAAAGCAGATATCCCCTTCGGTTGCCATAGCCATAAAAAAGCCTTCACCTTCTATAGCAAAATCCAGCTCCCGTTCTGTTTCACTGAGGCTGCCCACAGCAAAATTACGGGAAATAGAGGCTGTCAGTACTCCATGACCTTTCTGCTGATTTTGCGCGGTTTCTCTATAAGGATAATGTCCTTCTACATATAACAAATCTTGAAAATTTAGGCGGGAACTATTAAAAGCAGCCGTATTAACATTGGCCAAGTTATCTGCTATGGTATCGATACGCCTTTGCTGCCCCATCAGGCCGCTGGCGGCGGAAAGCATCGCTTCGAACATAAAACATCCTCCCCTAAGTTATCTTAAACGCGCTATATCATTTACGGCTTTACCCACTGTATCGTCGATCATCGTCAATATGCGCTGATTAGTTTCGTATACCCGGTATACCATCATCATATCTACCATTTCACGAGCAATTTCTACATTAGAACCTTCCAGTGTATACTGGCGCACCTGATAATTCGTTGCCGGCTGGGCGGTATTTTCGGGGTCTTGATACAGATTATGCCCTTGCTTACGCAAAGCATTTTGATCAGGAAAGCTCACTAAGTCAAAGGTATCTACATACTCGCCTTCTACATTAATATTACCCAGTTCGTCTATGGAAAAATTAAGCCCGCCGGTATAAATGTTGCCATTTTGCCCCTGAACATAATAGCCCTCGGGGTTGCATAAATACCCTTCAACATTTACGGTCAAGGCGCCGGCGCGGCTATAACGCAAGCCAGCCGGGGTTTGAAGTTTATAGTAGACGTCTCCTATTAAGGCAATATCGGTGGGTAATTCGGTAGTTTCCAGATATCCTTGAGAATAATCGGTATCTATATAATCCACATGCACGCCAAAATCCAGTGGGCCCACATTACGCTTTTGGTTAATAATATTATACGGGCGTATAATATTATTATCGTGAATACGTTTTATCATTACATCATCGAAACTTTGAGAAATCAGATTATCTCTTTTATAGCCGCTGGTTTCAACATTAACAATATTATTAGTAATGACCTCCATTTTACGGCGCTCTAGCAACATGGCGCCTGCGGCTATATAATGGCTGCGTATCATGGATAAACCTCCGCTTTGGCATACTCTAACTTTACCTTACGCTTATAATAACGTAACTTTTGCAAAAAACTTTAATTTTTTACAGCTAACTTCTATCAATAATGCTAACTTTTTAAGCAATAGCCTGCTAAATAGCAAAATAAACAAAATATAAAAAACCGGCGCCAAAAAAATTTTTTTAGAGCCAGTTTACGAATGCAGGTACTATTTTACGAGGAGTCAGGAGCCGGAAGTCAGCAAATTACTGGATGCGTACTCTAAAGGTAATCAAATCCATCCTAACTCCTTGGGTTGCGGGCAAAGCCCGCCCTATGGCATAATGCTATTTTATTTTTTTTGCGCCGCCAAACCCAGCACCAAATCGACTTCACCTACGGTTACGGCAAGTTGCTTGGCTATATGTACTTTATCCAACCCCTGCTTATGCAGGGTTAAAATACGGGCCGGACGTTCCATAATACGTTCGCTTTTTTCTAAAGCTTCCGGTATAAAAGCCGCTATTGATTCCTGTTTTACCGGGGATTTAGGTAAAGAAGCTTCTTCATAAAACGGTACGGCAATGGGAGTAGTAGGTTGATTATATAAATGCGCAGGCGCCAAATTCTGAGTAGCCCTAACAGCTGTTTGCGCCGGTGGGGCTATGGAGTTTTTGTCAGTACGCATCTCTTTTATAGTGCGGGCTATTTCTTCATTAGCCGCTAAAGCCGTATGATTAAATTCATCCATCATCTCTTCCATAGTACTGTATAAAGTCAGCAGCTTTTTTTCTTTTTCATCCATACTTAATATATGCTCTTTATTATTACCCACAAATAAACGCCTACATAAAAGAGCAAAAAAGCAGAGCAACATGAAAATAAAAAATGCAAAACCATAATAAGATAAATTCATAAAAACCTCCTTCTCTCGCCCTCCAGCTCTTTTCCCCAAAGAATCACTTTTTTTATAATTACGCATTATACCCTAATATCAATAGTGGTATTACTATCTAAGGCGGGCATGGGGTAATCTTCTTCCTCTAATGCAAATAAAACTTCATCGTCATTTTCTTGTTCTTCCAAATCTTGCCGGTTCCTACCCTGTTTATCTTTATGAAATACCACAGATTGCGCTTTTGGGGTATGCGCTACTTGCCCTTTTTCCAACTCAGCCAGGGCCTGTGTTTGTAAAGCCAAATAATCGCGTACCAGATCGTTTTTGCGCAAAATTGCATCGGCGTCCCGAGCTAATTCCGCCGTGCGTGTAACCATTAATTGCGCTTCTATACCCTTTAGCAATATAGTCACACCCTTCTTTATGAACTACCCTTCATATGCGCCAAAGGCAATTTCTCCATTCGCCATTTTAAAAGTACAATGCGGTGTTTTTTCCATTACGCGGTAAGTGGCGGAAGCAATGGTTAAACGGGCGCCGGGATATACAGCTTCCGTAATATGCACTTTGCCATTTATGGCATTAGCCGATTCCTCTGAAAGCTCTGCAAATTCTTCGCTAATATCTTCTAAAAGTTGAGTATTATGAGCCAAACTTTGATTTACAGAAAGAGCCATCGCCTTTTTTTTCGCATCCTCGCTGGGGTTGGCCAATAAATAGTTTTTTATAGTATTTAGCTTTTCTATCTCTTCCGGTAGAGTTTTTAATTTCTGCTGCAGCTCCTGCATACGGGAACGCTTATGTGGAACCAAACCCATAACTACTTCGGTAGGCGTTTCTGTGGGGCTACCGATGATATTTGCTTTAAGCATATTAGAAACTACGGCTTGCCCACCTAATAAACTGCCTTTTTTACCGCTAAGCACCAAACTGTTTCCTGCTTCCACTGTACTAAAGGCGATAATATTGGCCTTAACATTTTCACCGGCAATAATAGTAGCGCGTTCTATAAAACCAGCAGAAATAGAGCCGCCTGCCTCTAAGCGGCCTCTGTTCATACCCTGCATACCATGGCGTAAAGTGATATTGCCCCCGGCAATAATTGTGGCGCCTTCTACTACCATACCTATATCTATATTACCGCTGGCCTTAACAGTAAGCCCGGTTATAACATGTCCTTTGACAACTACCGAGCCGTCGAAATCGATATTTCCTACTGACATATCTACATCGCCATCTATTTGATATACATTAGAAACAATAATCTTGCCTTCCGCATAAACCACCATACCGCTTACAGCGGAGTACATATGAAGGTTTTCTTCATCTATATAAGTGTTTTTACCCTTAGGCATAATCACATTTTTGCCCGCCGCGGCAGACATTTCTTTACCTTTAACAGAATAGCCCAAAATTCCTTCAGTTGGCGGTGTGAGAGTTACCAGCAGTTGCCCTGCCGCAACACCTTCAAATAAATCTAATTCGCGGTAATTAACCCGGCCATGCTCATCTTCCTTGGGGCGGGATTCAAATTCGCGTCGAAAATGAAAAGTCAAATGACCATTTTTACCATGTTGCGATTTTGTAGCATGGGCTACGGTATAATTTTTATAGGGTTTCTTTTCCTGATATAATTTTTGTAAAGCAGCTTCGTCTATACCGTGCACCACGCCAGCTTCAGCTAAAGCGGCATGTAAATCGGCTATTGCCAACTTTTTTCCATCCTTATCCGCCGGCCAAATAGTAATAAAAGCCTTATCTTCCGCCGCATCTACGCTAACCAGCGCTTCTTCATTTAAAACTAACTCTTGCTGCGGCGGGGCAATATTGGCAAAACCCCAGCCTTTGCTTAGTAAAATTGGTAATTTGGTATTATTTAAATCACTAAGCGATTTGCGCTTAAGATACAAAGCCAATTCATCTTGAGAGAGTTTTTTGCCATGACCATGATGCTTAAATAATTCCAATAATACGCCTTCATCTGTATAAACAAGATTAAAAAAAGCTTTCATATTTTCTAAAGAAGCAGGCCCCGCCGGGCCGGCGTCTATAGCTAATAGCACCGAAGAACCATCATTTTCAGACGGTGCCAAACGGCAGTATAAATTCTCCCTCGATGTAGAAAAATACTCTTCGGCTGCTACATAGCAGCTTTCGGCATCTAACCCACTAAAATACTTACCACGCATATAATTCCTCCTATAATGCCTTTTTTAAGCGGGCGCGCATTTTTATCAATACTTTTGAATGTATTTGCGAGATACGCGATTCCGAAACATGCAATAATTCTGCTATTTCTTTAAACATCAATTCTTCATAATAATATAGGGTTATGATCAATCTTTCTTTTTCCGGTAATGCTTCAATGGTATCGGCCAAGATTATTTTTAATTCTTCTTTTAACAGCACATTTTCCGGTTCACTGCCTTCACCGTTGCCGGAAATTTCATTTAAAACAAAACCGCCTTCAATGGAGTTATCAAAATACACCAGATTAAAGGCATGGTTTTTGGACATAACTTTACGAACATCGCTCACATTAACACCCATAGCCGCTGCTACCTCTTCATCGGAAGGTGGCTCACCATTAATACTTTCATAGCTCTCATACACATCCGCAATGGCGTTGATTTTTTTTCGCAGGCTGGAAGGGGCCCAATCTTGTTCACGCATATAATCTAAAATTTCCCCGCGGATACGGCTAACCGCATAAGTTTCAAACTTTACCCCATGACGCAAATCGAACTTTTCCGTCGCGTCTATCAAACCTATGATACCGCAGTTAACCAGATCATCATATTCATTATAATTGTTATAGCGAGGCATCATACGCCGCACTATTTGCCTAACCAAAGGAGCATAATGTAATAATAAACGTTCTTTAGCTTCGGCGTCTTGCCCGCTTTTATATTGCTGCCACAATTTATCTAACTCGATATTATGCACAATTTCCACTAATGCCTGATTCTGCATTTTACCCCACCCTTATAACTCTCTTTAAACAACAAAAAGTTCATTGTAAAGAATCGAAATCAAGCTCGGTACGTATTATTTGTTGCTGCTTTTTAAGTAAATATTTAGCAACGATACTACGTAGTTTTTCCGAATAAGGCAAAAATTCTACACCAAGACGGTACAGGGCGCCCAAATACTCTATAGATTGAAACTGGCGGATAATACCAAATAATTCTATTTGTTCCAAATGATCCCGCGCATGGTCTAAAGTTATTTTAAGATGCAAGAAATCGCCAATATTATGTGGAACTATACTATTTAAAGAAACACCGGTTTCACTTAAATTATTGGTTAGAACCTCTTCCCAAGGTGTAATATCTTCATCTTCAAAATAGAAATCTGGAATAAGGGTATTGCCACTATAAGGACGAATAAGAGCAGATAAACCAATACTTAAACGAAAGGCGTTACGGCGTTGCTGCTTATGAGGTTCCGAAAGCGGTAGAAGTGAAATAAGGCGTAATGGTCCATGAAGGATAATTTCTTCTACCTGTACATCGAGGCAAAAGCGCCCGTTATCACGAAAGAAAAAAAACTTAACATGCTGTTCCAACTTTAAAATTATAGGTATGCCTCGATATAAAGGTACGGAAACTATTAATCGCTTATCTTCTGTTATATCTTCCAACAAAGTAGGGTAAAGAGTATCTCCGTCCAGGGAAATACCAATTTTTTCCCCTATTTTCAAAGACATTGAAATTTCGGGGTAAGATGTTTCTTTCTTTTTCATAAACTCTCTCCGTCTTTAAGCTTGATGGAGCCAGCGGGAAAACAATTGGGCCAGTTGCCCGGAAGGTTTTTTTTCCGTTGGCAGATCGATCAAGGTTTCGGCTATGGCGTATATATTTTTAACAATGGCGTTTTGGGGTTGGCTAATCAGCAATGGTTTTTGTTGCTTAATAGATTTACCCACCTCATTATCAAATAAAATACTACCCAAAGGTTCTATTTGCTTATCAAGATACTTTTTGGTGATATCTAAAAAACTGTTGGTGGCGTTTTCCGCCTCTTTTTGCGACATCGCCTTATTCATAACCAAGCGTATCTTAGGTGTATCGTTGTTTTGATTCAGAGTTTTCAGCAAAGCATAGGCATCGAGAATAGCTGTGGGTTCCGGAGTGGTAACTAAAATGATCTCGGTGGAAACGGCAGCCAAGCGCAGCACTGTTTCATTTACCCCTGCTCCGGTATCGCATAAAATGATATCTAAGGGCTCGTTAAAAAGCAAAACTTCATTGATGGTCTTAGTCAGTTGTTCTTCATTCATATTCAACAATTCGTCTATACCATTACCACCAGATATGAATTTTATACCTCCCTGCCATTCTTGCACAATTTCTTCCATGGTATGCTTATGACTTAACAAGTGACTAAGATTATAACGCGCCGGCATGCCCAGCATAACATCTACATTAGCCAAACCGAAATCCGCATCTATAACCAACACATGCAAACCTAACTGCTCGAGGGCTAAAGCCAAATTAACGGTAAGGAAAGATTTACCTACGCCGCCTTTGCCGCTGGTAATACTTACCACCTTAGACGTGGTTGGCGGCCTTTTCATAACCCTTTTTGCGCCGCTTTCCGCCTTCTTAACAATTTCTCTTAACGATTGCGCCTGATCGCTCATATTTAAAGCTCCAGCATTTGTTGGGCCAGCGACTCGCAATCGGCTATTTCCAGATCATCCGGAACATTCTGGCCGATAGTTACGTAGGCCAATGGCTTTTTAGCATAATTCACAGTATTTAGCACCATTCCATGATAACGAGTTTCATCCAATTTGGTAATTATTAGTTTAAAATCACCGGTAAAGGCATAAGTATCCACCACTTCTCGTATAGCGGTAAAACAGGTGGGCGCGGCAATGCAAAGGAATATCTCATCCGGCTTAGCACAAGAAATGATTTGACTGATATCTTCTTGATGCTGCGGGTCTCCTGGCCTTTTGCCGGCAGTATCTATGAAAATAAGATCACAGTCACTCATATCATTAAGCGATATTTCTACTTCGGGAATACGGTAAGCCAAGCCCAGTGGGATATCCAGAATATCTGCGTAAGTACGTAATTGTTCATGGGCGGCAATACGATAGGTGTCTGTATTTATTATACCAACCTTATTTTTATTATTTATAACAAAAGCCGAAGCCAATTTGACCAAGGAAGTAGTTTTACCCACACCTGTTGGCCCTAAAAACAGTATAACTTTTTGTTTATATTTTTTTGTGGCTATTGGCGCAGGTACGCCTAAATTATCTAAAACCAATTGATATATCACATCATAGGCTTTGGCATCTTTGCGCGCTTTTAAAACCGCTTCTGTTTCCCTGGCTAAAGAAAGCGCCAATTCCTCACGAACCTGATTTTCACATAGGGTAAAAACCAGCTTTTCTACCTCGGGCGAAAAATCGTAGGTGATATCGCGTTTTATATGATTGAATCTCGTGATAAAATCGCTCAATACATGATCCAAAGAATCGATGCGATCATCTATATTATGAAGTTTGGTAATGGTAGCCGGTGATAAGCTAACACTCTCTGGTACAGCATCCAAAACAGCGGCGCTGCTGGGCACGGTATTAAAACGCGGCTGCGGCGGCGGCATTATAGGTGCCGGAAGAGAATGCGCCTTTGCCTGAGCAGATTGCGGGAAGTAGGCAGGTTCAGTATTTTTTGCTGCACCCGTATAAGGCGCATAGGCTTCGCGGGCGACGCCACGCAGCGCTGCCGGAGCCTTACGTAGATTTTCTGAATATCTACGCGGCTCATACGCCACCATAACTTCCACCAATGGTTTGGCAAATAAACTAACCAAGCCCTTTTTGCGTATTTTACGGCTATTCAAAATAACAGCTGTAGAGCCAAGTTCTTTAACAATATCATCCATAGCCTGCTGCATATCTTTGGCTTCATATTTTTTTACCAGCATAGTATACCTCAATTCATCATACATGATCTAAAATTACCAAATCCCTATAAATGCACCACTCCTTCGGAAAAAACTTGTACGTTTTGCTCAATTTCATTATAAGAAAGTACTACCAAATCTGGAGATATTTGTTCGGCGATCTTACGAAATTGACGCCGTACTAAAGGCGAGGTCAAGATTAAGGGTATGCATCCCAAATTGCGGATACGTTCCACTAAAGCGCGCAAATTATCGAAGATGATATGTAGTTGTGCGGGTTCTAACGCTAAATAAGAGCCTTGCTCGGTTTGTTTGGTATGTTCTGCTATTAATTGTTCCAATGAAGCGTCGAGTGTAATAACATGCGCTGTATCATCTATAATAAAACGTTTGGAAATAGAGCGTTTAAGGGCTTGCCTTACATATTCGGTTAAAAGATCGGTATCGCGGGTTATATGTCCATAATCGGCCAAGCTTTCTATTATGGTAGCCATATCACGAATTGGTATATTCTCGCGTAGTAAATTGCCTAATACTTTTTGTATTTCGCCCAAAGAAAATGTTTTGGGCACAACCTCTTCTATTAAGGCGGGCTGGAAACGTTTTAAATTATCTAAAAGAGTTTGTACTTGCTGACGGTTTAAAAGCTCATGTGAATATTTTTTAATTATTTCGGTCAAATGAGTTGCGATGACCGAAGGGGGGTCGATGGTAGAATAGCCTAACAATTCGGCGTGTTCGCGTTCTTCTTTATCTATCCACAGAGCGGGCAGGCCAAATGTTGGCTCCACTGTTTCGATGCCATATATTTCTTCTTCCGGTTCACCTGTAGAAAGAGCTAATAAATGGTCGGCCATGATCTCGCCATTTGCCACTTCCACCCCTTTTATTTTTATAACATAACTGTTATTGCCCAGTTGAATATTATCACGTAAACGTATAGAAGGTACGATTATACCTAAATCTAAAGCGCATTGACGCCGTATCATAACTACCCGGTCTAAGAGATCGCCGCCCTGAGAAACATCTACCATCGGCACTATACCATAGCCAAACTCCAGCTCAATAGGGTCTACCTGCAATAATGAAGCAACATTTTCCGGTTTTCGTTTTTCCCGGGCTACTTGCTCGGCATGTTCTTCTTGAGGACGCTGCGCCTCTTTAGCGGCGCGGCGGCGGCTGGTCAAACCTGTGCCGATCAATACGATCGCCAGTGCCAGCAATATCGGCCAAGGTAACCCCGGAACCAGTGTCAGCGCCAATAACAGCGCTCCGGTCAGAATCAGTACTGTGGGCTGACCAAAAATCTGCCCTGCCGCTTCGGAACCGAAAGTTTCGTTATTACCGGAACGAGTAACAATAATTCCGGAAGCCGTAGAGACCATTAAAGCCGGCAACTGCTGTACCAAACCATCACCTACTGTGGCTAAAGTAAAAATGCGCACCACTTCGTAGGGAGTTTTATTCATTGTTAACATGCCGATGATCAAGCCGCCTACGATATTGATTAAGGTAATGATGATTGCGGCAATAGCGTCTCCTTTGATAAACTTGGCTGCCCCATCCATCGAACCATGAAAAT
>JGI24705J35276_12238236_pt1 | contig 17732 bp, 15 predicted proteins | sample TergutNt197P4_FD_35276 | JGI IMG/M metagenome (IMG submission 35276) | reverse complement strand
ACTGCCAATTGCTCCGCGAGCTCGATCTCAAGCTGGTAAAGGCCGTCGACAGCCATCTCCATGCCGACCACGTCACCGGTCTTGGTGAACTGCGCGACCGCACCCAATGCGTCACCATCATGGGCGACCAGAGCAAGGCGGATGTGGTGGCGATGCGGGTGTCCGACGGTGACAAGGTGACAATCGAAGGCCTGTCGCTCGATGTCATCTTTACGCCTGGCCACACCGACGACTCCTACAGCTATTTGTTGGGCGATCGCGTCTTCACCGGCGACACGCTCTTGATCCGCGGCACCGGCCGCACCGACTTCCAGAACGGAAGCGCGCGAGCGCAGTACGATTCGATCTTCAACCGACTGCTCAAACTCCCGGACGAGACGCTGGTCTTCCCGGCGCACGACTACAAGGGCGACACCGTCTCTACCATTGGCGAGGAGAAGCGCTGCAATCCGCGCCTGCAGGTGCGCTCGGTCGACGAATATGTCGAACTGATGGGCAACCTGAAGCTGCCCAACCCGAAAATGATGGATGTGGCGATCCCCGCCAACATGCATGTCGGCCTGCACCAGGAAGAACTGGAGAAGGAAGGCCGCGCATTGACTGCGCGCGAGGCGATCCGCTCGCTCGGCCAGCCCGATATCCTTCTGGTCGATTTGCGCGAGAGCAACGAGCGCGCGAAGCACGGCACGCTCGAGGGCGCCTTGCACGCGCCCTATCCGTCCATCCGGGAGAGTCTGCAACCCGGCGGTATGCTCCGCGAGGTAGCCGCGGCCACCGGCCGACGGATCGTGTTTTTTTGCGCCTTCGGCGAGCGCTCGGCGATGGCGGTTGCCGCCGCCAAGCAGGCCGGGCTTATCGATACTGCCCATATCGCCGGCGGAATCGACGCCTGGAAAAAGATTGGCGGACCGGTCGTGCGAAGCTGACTCAGCGGCCAACTCGCTTCATCTTCAACCAGCCCGTCCAGCGCATCGGCGAGCATCACGCCGCCGCAGCCAGTGAAACGCGTCATGGTCCCGGCTGAAGAGAAGCTGCCGCAAGCAGCAGGATTGCGCTCTCGCCGACCTGTTCGAACGCACCCAGTATATCACCGGTCTGGCCCCCGATCTGGCGAACGGCAAGCCGCCCGATGATCAGCCCAGCCAACAATAGCAGGATCAGTCCGATCATCGCCCTGTTCAGCCCGAGACCAATGACGAGGCAAAGCACTCCGAGACCAAAAGCGATAACTGCGCTCTGTCCCGGCGGCCGTCCGGCTGCAGCCGAAAGACCGTCCGATCGTGCCGGCCTGACCAGCCACATGAATGCTGGCACGCCTGCGCGCGAGGCCACATGCGCCACCGAAAGCGCAGCCGTAATCGCCCAGGGATCGGCGATGGCCGCAAGCGCGCTCCATCGTAAGCCGAACGATACCAACAGCGCACATGTACCGTATGTGCCGATCCGGCTGTCGCGCATGATTTCGAGCTTGCGCTCGCGCGTGCGGCCGCCGCCGAGCCCGTCGGCGGTATCGGCAAGGCCGTCCTCGTGCAGCGCGCCAGTCACAAAAATAGTTGTTGCCAATACGAGTACGGCAGATGGACCGGGCGTCAGCCCCAAGGCATTCGCAATCGCATAGATCGCCGCTCCGATCAGCCCCACCAGCAGTCCTGCCACCGGCGTTGCCCAGATCGCGCGCGCGACCTCGCCGCCTTCGACAGGCTGTGACGGTCCAAGGGGCAAAATCGTAGCGAACGAAGCGGCGATCCTGAGATCAACAATGATGCTTCTGAGAAGCTTGATGTAGGTCATTACTTCAACTTCATCGGCAATCCCGCCACAACAAGCTCCACCTTGTCAGCGGCAGCTGCAACGGCCTTGTTCATGATGCCAGCTGCATCGCGAAATGCACGAGCCAGCGCGTTATCAGGCACAATGCCGAATCCGACTTCGTTGGTGACCATGACGACCGGGCTGCGCTGGCGGGACAGGGTGTCCGTGAGATGCGCGACCTCCCGCGACCAGTCACGATCCGAATGAAGCAGATTGGAGAGCCAGAGCGTCAGGCAATCTACGAGCCTTGCGCCCGCGCCGTCGGTCTCGATCAGCGCCTGCGCGATGTCGAGCGGCACCTCCCGCTCGATCCAGTCGCTTCCGCGCCGCTCACGATGCGCAGCAATTCGCGCAACCATTTCCGCATCAAGTGCCTCAGCTGTGGCAATATAGACAGGCCGTCCCGGAAAGGCGCGCGCATGTTCTTCGGCGCGGACGCTTTTTCCCGATCGAACACCGCCCGTGATCAGCATGACGACCATAATTGTCTCCCGTCGCGCCAGTAATCACAGATCCCAGCCAAAGACAAAGCCGAACTCACAAGCTTGCGTTCGCTCGTCTTGAGATACTTCTTGACGACCCCGCCGTGATCAGAGGACGACTCCATCCGAAGCTCGTAGCTGGAGGCGTTGGATGGAAGCAGAAACTCAATTTTGGCTCATTCGCCATGCGCCCGTCGATGGCGCCAAAGGAATAATCCACGCTTCGGACGCTCCGGCGAACCTTCGGGATCAGGCGCAGCTGGATGCAGTGCGACGACACCTGCCGCAGGACGCCGTGAGTTATGCGAGCCCGTCGCGGCGGACCGTCGATACGGCGCGCGCTCTCAAACTTGACCCGATCCTGATGCCTGAATTCAAGGAACAGGATTTTGGGGACTGGACCGGGAGGCGCCACGACGATCTCGCGGCGGCTGGCGGCGAAGATTATGTGCAGTTTTGGAAAGATTCCGCTCGTTCAAGGCGTCCGGGCGGCGAGAGTTTCGAAGATCAGGTTGCGAGGGTTCGCGAGGGTCTTCGTCGGATAGAGGCTGGTTCGGCAAGCCTTGTGGTCCACTCCGGCACTATTCGCGCCATCCTGAGCATCGCACTCGACATCGCACCACAGGCTGCCCTTTGCTTCGTCATCCACCCGCTCTCCATCACCCGGATTGACCGGCTGTCTGATAGTTGGCGGATCGTATCGGTCAATCAGGAAATACATGACTGCCCAAGGGGGGATTGATGGATGGCACTGATACGTCTCCCGTAGGGCCACGACATTCACACATTTCGTCGGCCACTCACTCCGTCGTCATGGCCGGACACGTCTCAACCGAGACCGACACTTGCTGACTGTAGATTAAAAGCTCTTGATCGGTGGCCTTGCGGTACCAACGCAGCAGCTCGTGCCCCGACTTGGGCTACACCAAGCCGTTCGCGTGCATCACGCCGGGATGGAATTGGTCGTGAGCGAAGCTCCGTTCAGCGGCGAGCGTCCCGCGAAACATCGGATCATCCGCCATGTATGCGGTCTCCCAGGTCGCCGTCGCAAACCCCACCAACGTCGCCGCGATCATCACGGCGATCGCAACCCCCACCCCCACCGTCGCGATCATCACGGCGATCCGAAACCGTTTCTGCCGTCGCAGCAGGAAGGCAGCAAGGCTGAGCGCGATTGCCGTGATCCCCGCGACCGACAGCACCAACTTGAGCTTCGCGCGGTTCACCGGCCGAGCCCTCTGGAGGTCCGCCGACCGAAACTCCCGACTGCACGGCGCTTCCCGGTCCTGGTCGAAGGCCTTGCGGTACCACGCTAGAGCTTCGGCATCGTCTTGCAGGACGCCACGGCCACTTCTGTACATCTCGCCGAGACTGCATTGGGCATCAGTATTTCCTTGATCTGCGGCCTTGCGGTACCACTCAGCAGCCTGCGCATAGTCATGTGCAACGCCCCGGCCTTCATCGAACATAAAACCGAGCCTGTTTTGGGCGTCAGCGTTCCCCTGTTCGGCGGCCCTACGGTACCACACAACGGCCTGCGCAAAGTCTTTTGCGACACCATAGCCACCTCTGTACATCTCGCCGAGATTGTATTGGGCGAGGGCAAACCCCTGTTCGGCAGCCTTACGAAACCAATCCACGGCCTGCGCATCGTCTCGCCTGACGCCCCAGATTCGCCTAACGTTCCACATATCTCTGTGGATCTCGCCGAGATTATTCCATGCTTGCGCGTTCCCCTGATCGGCGGCCTTGCGAAACCACTCGACAGCCAGCGCCCCGTCTCGCACAACACCGCGACCGTTTGCATACATCTCGCCGAGCTTGTTTTGAGCGGAGGGATCACCCCGCTCGGCGTCACGCAAGGTCGCCACAAGCTCCTGGTTCGGTGGGACAGGCGTTGCCGCGCACTTCACGTTGTCGAGGATTTGAAACGCATACTCGAAAAACGGGCCCGCTTGCGTGGATTCGGTGACCAGGACATGTTTGTCCGAACACAGTTTCCACGCTGTCAGCGTATATGCAGTATCGCCGGATGCTCCCTGATCGTCATCTTCATCGATCTGGTAGTTTGAGCGAGGCTGGAATAGTCTGAAGAAAGCGGTTGTCCAGCGCGGCCCGGGACCGTAATTCAGCTCAACATGTATTACCTGCGGGTATCGGACAGCGCGTTCCTTGTTTAAATCTATTTCATATCCAGTCTGCGTCTGCATTACGGGGAATCTTCCGTCGGTGGTCAATATGAGGCCATTGGGATGCGTAAAAGTTTGCATTGTTGTTTGTATCGTGGCCCTTTCTTCCGTTTCGGGAGCCAACCAGAGCCATATGATGTATATGCTCAACAGCAGCGTCAGGCACGCCAGCAGGAAATAGCGGATCCAGCGCACAAATATGACAAGCGCGCCCAACAGCAGGATCAGGCACGCCAGCAGGAAATAGTGCATTAAAACACTCCAGTAGCCAGTATGTCTCGTTGAGAGGCGTAAATTGGGAGATGGCGGACTTGAAGTCCCTTATTGGGAATCCGCGACGGTTCTTCTCTATTCGGTGCGTTCATCGACGCGAGGCGATCGGCCCGCGTCCCTATCAATATTCGGCGGCCAGTGCAGTGTCCGCGATTTGTGCTTTTCGAACATGGACTGTCGCTCTTAATCTCGCTCCAGAGCATGAGTACCCAGGAGATGAGACGAGGTCGCAACGCGATTCCTTGGGAGGTGGCAGACCTTTTCTCGATTCCGGCTTCCCTGAACGCGCTCATTGGCAAAGTCTGACCCTGCGAGGCCAACGCGGACGGCGATCGAAACTTCCGAGAGCGTGCCCCGCGGTTAAGCGCTTTGGCTTCACGGACCCGTGAGGGATTGGTTGCACGGCAACGGTTCTACGTCCACGGGGGGAGCAGTATCTGAGGGACACTGGCAAGTTTGCCTTTACACCCCTGGGGCCCGCCATCGAGCTCGGAAAGCAGGCGCAGCGCTTGTTGGAGCGGGTAGCGGAGCAGGGTTGATATCCCCTTGTTCCGTTCGTGTGAGTGGAAACGGGCGAAGGGAACGAACTTATTTCCCTCGCCCAGCAGTTCGATCAGCACAGGATCGGCCACACATCCCAGAACATCGTCGACCACGGCACTGTCTGCGGCGAGCAGCGTTGCTGGGACCTGCCGGCGGGTAGGATTGCGTCCGTCAATCCACCACGATCTTGACGCGGTCCTGGGACTTGACCTGGGCGCGGGCATCGAGCTCATTGAGCATGCGGAAGCGTTCGAGTGGCCGATCGACGCCGGCCATACGGCGCGACAGCGACTCCACGGTATCGCCGGGCTGCACCGTGATCACCTTGATGCGCAGGGGCTGAGCAGCCTGGATCTCCTCCGGCGTGAGGCGACGGAACGAATTCACGGTCTCGCGCGCGTTGCGCTCACTCTCGGGGGTCTTCTGACGGCTGGCAAAGATAAAGCGGTAGACGTCGCTGCCTAAGCGCAGCGCATAGATCTTGAACTGCCACTGGTCGCCCTTGGCGAAGGCAGACGCCGCCGGGGAGCCGTTGATGGTGAGGTCTTCGGTGGAAGCTTTGTCGACGCCCTCCATCCAGCCGGAATTGAGGTAGTCGCCGAGCGACTGGTCGGCTGGCACCCGCACGACGTCAAAGCGCATCGCTTGCAGGCCGCCTTCGCGCACGCCGATCACCGCCTGCGCGGTGTTGTCGAGTGTGAATTTCTCGGGCGCCTGGAATGTAAAGCCAAGTCTGGGATGCAGGAAGCGTCGGCCGCGCACGAAGCCCTCGCTGGGATCCTCGCCATAGACCATGTTGTCGATGGCGGCGAGATAGCTGTCGCGCTCGCGCTCGGTACTGTCGGGAGAGCTGTATTGCCGCGCGATTGACTGCGCATTCCGGATGCGCTCCGGAGTTGCCGGATGCGATGAGGTGAAATCCTGTCCGCGTGGATCAATCGGCTTGCCGGCCTTGAGTTCGGCATTGCGCTCCATCGCTGTGAGGAAGCGTGCGGCTCCAAAGGGATCAAAATGTGCGCGTGCTGAGATACCGACGCCTTTTTCGTCGGCCTCCAACTCCTGCCGGCGTGAGAAGCTCACCATGGTGAGCTTCTTCTTGGCCATCACGCGCTCCGCCTCCGGATCGCTGCTCATGGTAAGAACGCTGCTGACGATCGCGTCCTGCCGCGCCTGATCCTGGCGCATTGCGGCATGTCTGGACAGGACATGCGCCATCTCGTGGCTCAATACGGACGCCAATTCCGAGGTGTCGCTGGCAAGCGCAATCAATCCGCGCGTCACATAGAGCTGGCCGGTCGGCAACGCAAAGGCATTCACCGCACCGGAATTGAGGATCGTGACCTTGTAGCCCTGGTCGGGACTATCGGAGGCGGCGACAAGTCTTTCGACCGTATTCGTGATGAGTGCTTCGAGCTTCGGGTCACTGTAAGCGCCGCCATAGGTTGCCAGGATGCGCTCATGCTCCGACTCGGCGGCAGCTGGGGTCTGTTCGGCGACGGTCTCTGGCCTGGGCAGTTGCTCCGCTTGCGGCGCCGCAATCTCCAGGCGACCCATGTCGCTGCAGCCAGCAAGCACCGTGGTCAGCGCCAGGCAGACCAGCGCGGCCCTTCTGGTCGCAAACCTGCTCAGGCACAGTAAAGTCGACGCAGCCCGAAAACCGCGGCTCACAGCAAGGCTGTGGCCCCCAGTTTTCTCGCGCTGTCCCAAAACCCCACTCACGTCGCCTACTCGCGGCTAGTCCTGCCGGCCAGAGCGTGATCCAATCAAATTGATCCGTATCACGCCGCTCTTAATCGCTTTGTCGCGCTGCAAAACCGGTTCCCACCTTTTTGCGAATCACGCAAATTTTCTTTTTGTTGGAGCGGGATCTTTTCGCCGGTTTCCACTCTTGCAGCGTTAAACGCTTGGCGTTTGCGCCGGGATCACCCTCTAATTGGCGCCCAGCACCTCGATCTGTCCCACTCGCAGCACTTCAATGCGCGGACCCGTAGCTCCCTCGACCCAGCCGCGGACCCGAATATTCTTGTTTTCCAAGGACTTAAGAACGACCCCGGCTCTTTCAAGCGTCGGAGTTATCCGCTTTGGAATAGTCGCAGCAAAGCCTCGTGTCCAGCTTCGCCCGAAATTGAGATACGTCGTTGCCCCAACTTGGCGCACAGACCGCACCTTGCCTTCCACCACCATAAAATGCCCGATTCCCTCCCGAATGTCGTCCGATTCCGCGTTTTTTATGACCAACGAAGTTGCCCAGGCTCCCTTTCGCGCCTGATGGGCCTCGGCCTCTGCGGTCAGAAGGGCGGCCGCGCAGTCTTTGTCCGCGATCTCGGCCGAAACCAGGGCCTCGCCCTGCGCGAGCAGGAGGCTCTGCACAGAGGTCTCCCGGCCTGCGGGAAACACCAGCGCCGGCGTGCGGCCGTAACGGTCGGGCATGTCGTCCGGGCCGCGCAAGGTCACCGCTCGGCCAATCAACATCGCCGTCAGAACCTGCTTCGCCGTCGGAAGCGGCTCAATGCCGAGGAGACGGATTTCGCGGTCGTCATCGAGACGCAGGCTGCGTGCATCGACAATCTCGGCGACGCGGCCTTCGCCCTGTAGCTCGAACAGGCAGGCGTCTGCCGACGCAGATTGAATCTTCAGTACGAGCGCGGCAGCCAGGCCGGCGATGAGGACGCGGCGCGTGCGGTTGTTGCGGAGGCTGACCAACGAGACCATGTCCGGTATGTTCGCATAGATGACGTACGCGGTTGTGAAAACGCGGTGATCGAACGCTGTATCAATTGTACCGACAGATTACTCGGGTGACGTCATTGTATTCGGCGCGAATGCGCCATGCTTTCCCGACGGCCCTTTGCCTTCGTTGGACCAGCAGGCCCTGTCGACCAATGTGAGAAGTGGTACGAACACGACGAAATAGGCGAAGTAGAAGAGCGTCAACATACGCGCGGGAAAGAGCAATTGCCAAAAGGATTCGCTGCGTCCGATCGTCGACAAGGCTACGAAGGCGATGATCAACAGGCTCGTTGCCAAGGTCAGGATGATGCGAGTCGGCAAATAGCGAGGACGCGGCAGAGCTGCGACGAGGAGCGGCAACAACAGCCCTATCCAGAGGATGATGGATACTGCGCCCTTGGAGGGTACGGTTCGGAGCATCTGAAACCATGGAGCGGTGTACCATTCGGGAATGATGTGCTCAGGCGTTCGGGTGAGATGAGCCACGAACAGATTGTCTGGATTGTCAAGCGGAGCAGGCCAAGCCATCAGCCACGCGGTCACTGCGCTGCCCGCGAGGATGACAGCACAAAACGCGACCCGCATAGGCCACGATATGGTGGACAGCCTCGCCACCACACGACGCCGGGCGGCCAGAAGTACGCCGCAACTGAAGGTCGCGACTGCTCCCGCCACTGCGCCGTGCAGCAGTGTCAGTTGATGCCCCCGTGGGTTCCAGATCACCAGGAACAGCCAATTGCTGAGTGACTGAAACCAATATGTGACCACCCCGGTCGTCACCACCCCAAACCAGAAGTCACCCTGCAGCCCGGTCGCCATGGTGCCGCTGAGTGCAACAAAAATTGCCGCCCATAGCCAGCTCGCCCAACACAGCCAGGCGAGGCGACGGCCTTCTCCGAAGTCGAGAGCCAACAGGGCGAGCGCAAGGCGCAGATAGGTGAGCCCGAACAGGGTCGTCACGGCGCGGGAATGCACATAGCGGATAAGCCAGCCATCATCGCCTCGCGGGATGAGGGCGTTGCTGTCTGATGCGGTTGGAACTACAGCATATTGCGTGGCGGCCAGCCCCGTGACCACAAGAACGATCAGCGTCAACGCCAGCAGCGCGATGAAAACAGCGTCAACGTTCAAGATCATGGCTGCAGCCATTTTCCGGTGTGTCGTTTCTTTCAATTCCATGCTCGTCATATTCACAATCTAAAGCCGGCCCACTGTTGGCAGGTGCTGACCAAGCAAGGATACAGGCAGCAAGAAAGGAAACTATCTCATTTAACAAATAACCAAATTACTCAAACCGCCAATAGCCCTCCGGATTAGCAACGATAGAGCGGATCATGTCAAAGAACTGGACCGCTGTTTTTGGATTCTTGCCCATTTCTATATGAAGTTGCCACCACTTCACGAATGCCTCATTGAGGCAGTCACGGAATCGTTGCGTGAACTCCTCCATGTCGCGCAGGAGCTGTTCCCTATCGGCTGCGTGTGAGCGCGCGTAGTTTGCGATCACCTCTGGAATGGTGTCGGTCTCCATATTCCGATCTTGATGGAGATATGCCAACATCAGACGTGCGAGCGCCGGATACTCCTGCTGCTTGCGACTTTGTGGATACAATCTCAAGAACCTCAGAAGCCGCCCGAACATCAATGTAGCCTTACTACTTGAAACGCTCGCACTTCATATCGCCATGAACGAATTCGAGCAACTGGAATGCAATTGAATGCCGAGAAACGCTGCAATTCCGCTGCGCATTTGGTTTCGTATTTGGCGAGTTCATGGCGCACCATAACACAATTTCGGCTTGCCGCTGTGATAGGAGACTCTTTTTCAAGAGGCCCGGCAAGCATCTATCACGAAGCCGATTGTCAGTATGGCGCCACCATGGTCGATGATGAGACGTCAAGACCGAAATACATGTATGTGCTGGCCGTTATTGCGGGTGTGACGGCTTTTGCCGTCAGCTCAATGGTCAACTCAATGCTCGTCGACTTGCTGCCGTTGCCGCCATTTGTCACAGATGTCTTACTCCTTGCTTCTTTCGTCCTCGTAGCGTGGCTCTTGGCGAAGCTATGGCCACAACAGCAAAGTAAGTAATTAACTCTACCAGCAATCGAACGCGCGGCCCGCTTCAAGTCATCGGCATATCCCGCCCAATAGCGCGCCGTCTTGATGTGCTCATCCTTTGCGACCTTTCGCAGCACCGGCTGGAAGGTCGGACTGTCCGGGCCCACGGAACGGAACTGACCGTGAGAGCTCGGCGCCACTGCCGTTTTGGCGCAAAATTTGCGCGTGATTCGCAGGGCAGCCTTCCAGAAATTGCGCTCCTGGACTATCTATATGAAAAAGCAGTCAAATTTTGATTGACCGGCGGGCTTCTGCCGCGCCTTTGTCTCTGATAAGTTGGAAGGTAGCACCAGGGCGCGATTCCAATCCAAACGGATTTGGATCGAATCATGCTCTCATCCCTTTGTTGGAGCGTGATCTCCGCGCAAACGTGTACGTTTGTCGCGAAGCAAGACCGGTTCCCATTTTTGCGGATCACGCTCTAGCCGCAACCAACGCGTGAATAATCGGTTTCGGGACCGCCCGGGACCTCGGAGGATGAATGACGACCGCTACCCTGTCAAAAGTTGAGGAAGTTGACGGTTTGCCCGACATGAAGGTGTCGGTCCGTCAGGTTTTTGGGATCGATAGCGATCTGGAAGTGCCGGCGTATTCCGAAGTCGATCCACATGTACCGGAAGTCGATACCGACTACCGATTCGATCGCGCCACGACGCTCGCTATTCTCGCTGGCTTTGCCAGGAACCGCCGCGTCATGGTGACGGGCTATCATGGTACCGGCAAATCGACCCATATCGAGCAGGTCGCAGCACGGCTGAACTGGCCCTGTGTGCGCGTCAACCTCGACAGCCATATCAGCCGTATCGATCTGGTCGGCAAGGACTCGATCGTGATCAGAGAAGGCAAGCAGGTCACCGAGTTTCGCGACGGCATCCTGCCCTGGGCGTTGCAGCACAATGTCGCGTTGGTGTTTGACGAATATGATGCCGGCCGGCCCGATGTGATGTTCGTGATCCAGCGTGTGCTGGAAGTCTCCGGCCGCCTGACACTTCTCGACCAGAACAAGGTGATCAAACCGCACCCGGCCTTCCGCCTGTTTGCGACCGCCAACACCGTCGGTCTCGGCGACACGTCCGGCCTCTATCACGGCACCCAGCAGATCAACCAGGGTCAGATGGACCGCTGGTCGATCGTCACCACGCTGAACTACCTCGGCCATGACGAGGAGGTTGAGATCGTGCTCGCGAAGGCGAAGCACTATCGCACCCAGGAAGGCCGCGACATCGTCAACAAGATGGTGCGGCTTGCCGATCTCACCCGTAACGCGTTCGCCAATGGCGATCTGTCGACGGTGATGAGCCCGCGCACAGTGATCACCTGGGCAGAGAATTCCGATATCTTCGGCGATATCGGTTTCGCCTTCCGCGTCACCTTCCTCAACAAGTGCGACGAACTCGAGCGGCCCCTGGTTGCCGAGTTCTATCAGCGCTGCTTCAATGCGGAGCTGCCGGAATCGGCAGTCAACGTGGCGCTCAGCTGATGCTCAGCGGATACTTGGTATGCTTTTGCCTTCGAGCGCAGTAATTGTAGGGTGGGCAAAGGCGCGGGGCGCCGTGCCCACCGCCCTTCCGCAATGATGTCGAACGGTGGGCACGCTTCGCTTTGCCCACCCTACGATAGCCGTCTCCGAAGTGTGTCGCGCCATTCGTTTATGAAATCGCCATGAGCATATCCAACTCCAAGTTTCGCGGGACCAAGGAAGCGCCGACCGAGCCGTTCAAGCGAGCCGTGGCGGGATGCATGAAGGCCGTCGCCGGGACTCCGGAGCTCGACGTGAGCTTTGCCGCTGAACGCCCGGGCCTTGCGCCGGGCAAGGCGCGACTGCCCGAACCCGCGCGTAAATTGACCAAACGTGATGCGGCGGTGCTGCGGGGATACGCCGATTCGATGGCGCTCAAACTTGCCTGTCATGATCCCAAGCTGCATCGCAAGCTGATGCCTGGAAATCCGCAGGCGCGCGGTGTGTTCGAGGCGGTCGAGCAGGCGCGGGTGGAGTCGATCGGCGCGCGCCGCATGTCTGGCGTGGCAAAGAATCTCACGGCGATGCTCGACGATCATTTCCATCGCGGCAAGTTCGACGAAATCACGGACCGCGCCGATGCGCCGCTCGCCGATGCGCTTGCAATGCTGGTGCGGGAACGGCTGACCGGCATGGCGCCCCCGGCGGCCGCGAAGAAGATGGTCGATCTCTGGCGCCCGGTTCTGGAAGACAAGATCGGCGCCAGGCTCGATCGGCTTGACCGGTTGGTCGAAGACCAGACCAGATTTAGTGACGCGGTGCATGATCTCTTGTCAGCGCTCGATCTCGCTGACGAAAGTGACGCGGACGCCGAAGAGGATGGTGATCAGAGCGACAACCGTGATGGTGAAACCGACCAATCCGGTGCCGAAGGCTCGCCCGATTCCGATTCCGCGCAGGAAATGAGCGCCGAGGAGGCGCAAGGATCGGCCGAGGAAATGAGCGAGGGCGCCATGGAAAGCGCCCAGGCTTCGACCTCTGACTTGGATGATGCCGAGTTTGGTGACGATGAGGCGCCGGGCGAAGCAACGCGGCCGCACCGGCATGGAGCCAATGAGCCGCGCGGGCCGGAATATCATGTCTATGCCCCGAGGTTCGACGAGGTGATCGCGGCCGAAGACCTTTGCGACCATGACGAACTGGAGCGGCTGCGCACCTATCTCGACAAGCAGCTCGCGCATCTGCAAGGCATCGTTGCGCGGCTTGCCAACCGGCTGCAGCGGCGGCTGATGGCGCAGCAGAACCGCGCCTGGGACTTCGATCTCGAGGAAGGCATTCTCGACCCCGCACGGTTGTCGCGCGTGGTGACTGACCCCTTCCACCCGTTGTCCTTCATGCATGAGAAGGAGGCAACCTTCCGCGACACCGTGGTGACGCTGCTGTTGGACAATTCCGGGTCGATGCGCGGCCGCCCGATCACAGTGGCGGCGACCTGTGCCGATATCCTTGCACGCACCCTGGAACGATGCGGCGTCAAGGTCGAGATCCTTGGCTTTACCACCCGCGCCTGGAAGGGAGGCCAGTCCCGCGAGGCTTGGCTTGCCGCCGGCAAGCCCGCAAATCCGGGACGGCTGAACGACCTCCGCCACATCATCTACAAGGCGGCTGATGCGCCGTGGCGTCGTGCGCGGAAAAATCTCGGCCTGATGATGCGCGAAGGCCTCCTCAAGGAGAATATCGATGGCGAAGCGCTGGATTGGGCGCACAAGCGTCTTCTGGCGCGGGCGGAGCAGCGCAAGATCCTGATGATGATTTCCGACGGCGCGCCGGTCGACGATTCCACGCTGTCGGTTAATGCTGGCAATTATCTCGAGCGGCATCTGCGCCACATCATCGAGGAGATCGAGACGCGCTCACCGGTGGAACTGATCGCGATCGGAATCGGCCATGACGTGACCCGCTGGTACCGCCGCGCGGTGACGATCGTGGATGCCGAGGAACTGGGTGGTGCGATCACCGACAAGCTCGCGGAGCTCTTCAGCGAGACGCATGTTGCGCCTCCCGTGACGAGCCGCCCACGGCGCAAACTGCACTCGTGACGACTGGTTGTTCCCGCCGTAACTTCCTTGGCCATGTGGTGACAGGACTCTCCACCGTCGCCACCATCGGATTTGCACGCGCGCAGTTCGCGCCTCAACCCAAACCTCAGGACAAACCGTCGTCGAGGCCTGAGGCGCAGGCCGGGCCTGCTGCCGAACCGGTCTTGATTGAGGTCAAAGCCCGGCCTATCCCGGCGTTCGAACCGCGCGACCGCTCGCGTGTGCGCTTTGGCCGGCTTGAGTACCGAAGCGGCCTGGTGCTGACATCGGGCTATCGCGGCTTCGGCGGCCTTTCAGGCATACGGCTCGACGCTAAGGGCGAGCGCTTTATCGCAATCTCCGATCGGGGTTTCTGGTTCACCGGGCATATCATCTACTCCGGCCGCGACATGGTGGGGCTCGACGGCGTCGAGGCGGCGCCGATGCTGAACGCGGAGGGCCGGCCGATCACCGAGAAACGCAATTGGTATGATTCGGAATCTATCGCCCTCGATGGCGCCCACGTCTATGTCGGCTTGGAGCGTGTCAATCAGTTGATGCGATTCGATTTTTCGAAGGGGCATACGCGCGCCCGCGGTGAGGTGTTGCCGCTGCCGCGGGCGGCGAGGAAGTTGCCGAACAACAAGGGACTCGAAGCTCTCGTCTTCGTGCCGAAGGGGCTGCCGCTCGCAGGCACCTTGCTCGCTTTCTCCGAGCGCGGGCTCGACCAGGACGGCAATCTGATCGCGTTCCTGATCGGAGGACAAAAGCCCGGCCAGTTCAGTGTGCGCCGCACCGAGAATTTCGACATCAGCGACGCGGTGCTCTTGCCATCGGGTGAATTGTTGATCCTCGAGCGCAAATTTTCCTGGTTCACGGGTCTTAACGTTCGCATTCGCTCAATCGCACTTACTTCGATTGCGCCGAAAGCGCTGGTCGACGGGCCCGTGATCTTCCAGGCCGACCTCGGCGAGGAGATCGACAATATGGAAGGCATCGACGCTCACATCACGGCGGGCGGTGAGACCGTACTGACGCTGGTCTCCGACGACAATTTCTCACCGCTCCAGCGCACCCTGCTCCTGCAGTTCACACTGGTGGAGTAGTCGACGCCTGGCGGTTCCTTACGGCAGCTTGTCGTAACCCTCGGCAAGCCCATTCGTGCTGAAGGGAAAGCCAATGCCCTCTTCAGGGGTTTTATAGATGATGAAAGTCGCAGTCTTGGCGGTGCGGAGCTGGCTCAGAAGCTTGTCGTCCAGCACCACTTCGGCCATGCAGCCATTGGGCAGGCAGCGAACAAAGCCGGCACGGCCGACATCCTTGTCGTCGAGTTTCAGCCCCAGACCAGCTGGCAGCAGCACCCCCAGGGGCGCAACCACACGCAGCAGGCGGCTCTTCTGGTCGACTGTCTTGAGGAAGATCACCATCAAGGTGTCATTGGAATCACCCACCACGCTCTGCATCAAGGAGCATTGCTCGTTCTGAGCGCCAGGAGGGGTGATACAACGGATCTGCCAGTCCCCATGCTGTGACCGCACAACACCCTGCGCATGCGCCAAGCCCGGCAGGGCGAAGCAAAACATGGCGAAACAGAACATGCCAGCAAGAAAGCTTGCGGAGGCGCCAACGGGCGCACCAAGGCGGCGAGCCGGTTTTTCTCTAAGTTTCGAAAGCCCCATCCGGGTCCCTTCATTGCGTCAGATCGATCGGGCCACCTCGATCCTGGGTTGGATTGATAGGAAATGACGGCGGCTTGAAGGCAAATTTTCGGCAATCTCGCCTCTCGCCGCCGCATTTTACCGGATGAATTGAATCACGTCCCGGCACAGCCGCCCTGAGAGTGCCTACAGCGCCTAATCCTGCTGTCAAGCGGCCTGCGCTTGGTGGGTGCGGTATTCCTGCCTAGTGTTTGCCTAGAAATATTTTTCATGCAACTATAAGCAGAATACTCCATTGAGATAGGTCAAAAGTCGTGGTCCGAAACGCAGATTTCGGCGTTATATAATTCGGCCTGAAATATGTTGCGCCGATAAACGGTATTCTTTGCAGGCCATTTGGCGGAGAGGCGGAGCCGCGGAATGGGCCGAAGCCATTTCGAAGGGAGCGCGAACGGCATGAGAATGTCCAAGGGCAGGATGGGCAGGGGGGTACTCGGTTTGGCCATAGCCGGCGCAACGCTGGCGGCCAGTGGTGTCGCGTTTGCCGACCTGGGGCAGCCGGCACCGTGGGAATACAAACTGCAGGAATCCGGTTCACCGGTGATGGACAACACCATCTGGTTCAACCATTACCTCCTGATCATCATCGCCATCATTGCCGTGCTCGTCCTGGCGCTGCTCGTGACTGTGGCGGTGAAATTCAACGCACGTGCCAATCCGCTCCCGTCCCGAACCACCCACAACACGCCGCTCGAAGTAGCCTGGACGCTGATTCCAGTGCTGGTCCTGGTCGCCATCGCGGTGCCGTCGTTTCGCCTGCTCTTCCTTCAGGTCGACGTGCCGAAGGCGGACCTCACCGTCAAGGCCACCGGTAAGCAGTGGTACTGGTCCTACGCCTATCCCGATAACGGCAAGTTCGAATTCGATTCGCTGTTGGCCCAGGACAAGCAACCGCGGCTGCTCGGCGTCGACAACGAAATGGTGGTGCCGGTCAACAAGGTGATCCGGGTCCAGACCACCGGTGCCGACGTCATCCACTCCTTCGCGCTGCCCGCCTTCGGCATCAAGATCGACGCGATCCCCGGACGGCTGAATGAGACCTGGTTCAAGGCAACCAAGATCGGCATGTACTACGGCCAGTGCTCCGAGCTGTGCGGCAAGAACCATGCGTTCATGCCGATCGCTGTTCGCGTGGTGAGCGATCAGGACTTCGCCTCCTGGGTTGAGACGGCGAAGAAGAAATTCGCAAGCAGCGGCTCGACCACCTACGCGTCCATCGCCGATGCCGTGCGGTAGGCGCCGCCAATGGAGTGGGCGAGGGACCGGCAAGGGACCCTTCAGAAAAGTGGGCGGAACCTTAGAGGCCTGATTTCGGTTGCAAGGTGGGATTTTGAGACATGGCAACAGCGACATACAGCGATCACGATGAGCACGCCCATCCGACCGGATGGCGGCGTTATGTCTATTCAACAAACCACAAGGACATCGGCACGATGTACCTGGTGTTCGCAATCATCGCCGGGATCATCAGTGCGGCGATGTCGATTGCGATCCGCGCCGAGTTGATGTTTCCGGGTGTCCAGATCTTCCACAATTCGCATACCTATAACGTGTTCGTAACCGCGCATGCCCTGATCATGATCTTCTTCATGATCATGCCTGCGATGATCGGCGGTTTCGGCAACTGGCTGGTGCCGCTGATGATCGGCGCGCCGGACATGGCATTTCCGCGGATGAACAACATTTCGTTCTGGCTGTTGCCGGCTTCGTTCGCGTTGCTCCTGATCTCGACCATGGTTGAGGGCGAGCCGGGCAGCACCGGCGCCGGCACGGGCTGGACCCTCTACGCGCCGCTGTCGACCTCAGGTCATCCGGGACCGGCGGTCGATTTCGTGATCCTGTCGCTGCACCTTGCCGGCGCCGCCTCGATCCTGGGCGCGATCAACTTCATCACCACGATCTTCAACATGCGTGCGCCGGGCATGACCATGCACAAGATGCCGCTGTTCGTGTGGTCGATCCTGGTGACGGTGTTCCTGCTGCTGTTGACGCTGCCGGTGTTCGCCGGTGCGCTCACGATGCTCCTCACCGACCGCAATTTCGGCACGACTTTCTTTTCGGCCGAGGGTGGCGGTGACCCCCTGCTGTTCCAGCATCTGTTCTGGTTCTTCGGTCACCCCGAGGTCTACATCCTGATCCTGCCCGGCTTCGGCATGATCAGTCAGGTCGTCTCGACCTTTTCGCGCAAGCCCGTGTTCGGCTATCTCGGCATGGTCTATGCCATGGTCGCGATCGGTGGCATCGGCATGGTGGTGTGGGCGCACCACATGTACACGGTCGGCATGTCCGCGACGACGCAGGCCTATTTCGCCGTCGCGACCATGGT
>JGI24705J35276_12238239_pt1 | contig 17742 bp, 14 predicted proteins | sample TergutNt197P4_FD_35276 | JGI IMG/M metagenome (IMG submission 35276) | reverse complement strand
TATTGTATATGGTAATTTTTATACGCAATCAACATTTGTAAGTGGCTCAAATAATAATAATATATTTCAAGATAGTTCAGGAACCTCTATACTTGAGTTACATGGTAACTTCTATCAAATAGGTGCTAATACTATGTTTACAGGATCGACAAGTTCATCAACTAGAATAGTGTTTGTAGGCGAGAATGAGCAATTCGTATCTTTTGACAGAAATGATATTAAAGCATACTTAGGTAACGTAGAAATTGCAAATGCACAAAATAGTATTACATTATTGACACCGGTTTATTTAATTAAAATGCATAATGATGCAACAATTAAAGGCAATAACGTACAAATTTATTCTTTTGATATTAACAGTCGAAACGTAACAATAGATGGAGATTATACAGTTGTAGGTGCAATTGGCAACAATACAGCAAGTAGGTTAACAGTTACAGGAGATACGTTTGTTAAAGGCACATGTAGTTGGTATGGTATGTTTAATGCAAAAAATAACATGGTTATAGATACAAATGGAGTATTTAAACTGTCTAGCAATAATGTTGCAACTTTATTAGTTGAAGGAGACCTGCGTATACAATCAAAAAAGCTAGATGGGACATATGGAGAAACAAATGGAGCAATTACGGGAATCTATGGCAGTGGTGTTACTTCTGGCAAGTATAAAATCATTGTATATGGAGATTTTTATACACAATCAACATTTGTAAGTGGTTCATATTATAATAATCCATTCCAAGATAGTTTAGGAATATCAATACTTGAGCTACATAGAAATTTTTATCAAATAGGTGCTAATACTGTATTTATGGGAGGACCAGGAACAGGAAGGATAGTATTTGCAGGAGGAAATGAACAGATTGTGTCTTTTGATAGTAATTCTAATGTATCATTAGGTGGAATTATTAAAACTAACCCTAATGGCGTTATTTCATTTCCTGCAAATAAAAATATACCAAGCATCACCCTGTACAGTGATGCAAAAATTTCAGGAAATACCGTTAGTGGAGTTATAAATATAAACGGAAATGTGGCAAAATTCCTTGATCCTGTAAATGTTGTTGGATCAATAAGTGCGAATTGGGGTTTGGCAATTTTTGATAATAATTTAACAGTAAATGGAACGTTATCTTCAATCAACGGCACTATAATTGCTAATCAAAATCTCACATTGGATACTAATGGCTATATTTCAATGGCTACTGATGCGAATATGGTTGTTATAAAAGGTAATTTCACTAACAATTCTACAAAAACTCAAAATTGGACAAAAGGACTATTTGAGGTACGTGGAGATTTAATACTAAATAATGCTATTTCAGCAAGCCAGAATTGCATAGTACAACTTACAGGAGACCAACAAAACATATCACTTTCAGATTCTATTTCAACATATAATGATGTTAGATTTACTACATTACTTACTAAGAATGGATTAGGAGATTATACCATAACAAGACCAGACAATGGAGTAAGCCGTACTTACATGTTCTCTCAAGCTGGAATAGGATGCATAAATTGTTTAGCTTATCATCCAGGTTGCACAGGATATCATTATCCTTCTAATGGTCAATGCTTAGTTACTTGTGTACACTGCATAGAGTGTAGAGTATATAAAACAATTTGGTATAATATCTATTCTGGATATACAATCAACACAGACCCTATAATCAATGAAATTTCATCTAGATTTTTTGGTGGATTCGGTGGCAATGATGGCACATATGCTCCTACTGGAAATTATTCTCATAGTGCTACTGATATGACATTGCCAAGTGTTATTGGAGATATTACTATTAGCCATACATATAACTCGCTCGATACATCTACAGATACAGTATTAAGTGAAGGATTCTCATTTGGTTATTCTATGCATATCGATACAGAGATAGTTTCAGAGCTAGTTGGAACAACAATCCAAAACGTAACATATAAAACTGTTGTTCTGCCTAAAGGTCAACGATGGATATTTAAACAACTTTCAAATGGCAATTTTGAAGCATTAGATTCACGTGGTGTTCTTACATCAGTAAATGGTGGTGGATATGAACTTAAAACCATTGACCAAATGACCTACATATTCAACCAAAATGGTGCAATTATTTCTATTTCTAATAATAAAGATAATACAATTTCTATTAATACAGGAGTAAATCGAAGAGTAGAATCTGTTACTGATGCTAGTGGAACCAATATTATTTTTAATTATAACGGTAATAACAAACTTGTTAATGCTCAGTGGCTTGACAATAGCAATGCGGTTATTTCTTCATCAATATATAGTTATGATGGCAATGGCAGACTTTCAAGTGTAACAGATATGGGTGGACGTGTTGCAACTTATTTATATAATAATGAAGGTTTGCTTAGCGAAGTAAAAAACAACCTAAATCAAACAACAGCTCAAATGACATATTATACAAGTGGAGATAACGAAGGTAAAATTCAAACTGAAACAGATATTGCAGGAAATATAAAAACATACACATATTATCCTGCTGATTTCAAAACAGTAATCAACGATTCCAACGGACATGAAACAACTCAATACTATGATCGTGAAATGAGCATTACAGGTGAAAAAAATGCTGAAAACATGACAGAAAGTGTAAGCTACCTTTTGTCAGGTGGTAAAAATAAATATAATGATGTGCAAACTGTTACAGATATTCACGGTAATACTACAAATTATACTTACGATTCAGAAGGAAATATAACAAACGTACAAAACCCAGATGGTGGATATACAACATATACCTACGATTCATACAATAACAAGATAAGCGAAACTAATCCAGAAGCTGGTGTAACTTGGTACATTTACGATGATTACGGAGAAAATCTTATGAGGGCGGCTTGTGTTGTAAGTGGTACACCATCACGTCCATCAACTGTTGCAGCATTTGATACTGCATATGCAAATAGCCCTAGTACATATGAGGTAACAAAATATACCTACTATCCAGATAATACCTATAATAGAAAAGGACTTGTTCATACTGAAACAGGCCCAATGGGAGATAATAACAACTATATTGAATATACATACTATAACTTTGGTGGAGTGAACACTAAAAAAGTATGGATTAACGGTGTAGGATACACAACCACTTATCAATATGACTCACTTAGACGTGTAATAAGTGAAACAGACCCAGATGGAGTGGTTACAACATATGCATATAATAATTCTGGCGAGCAAATTCGTAAAACAGTTACTGGGTTAGAAGGTACTTCGATTACACGTACACTATATGACAATCTAGGGCGTGTAGTACAGGAAATAGAACCAGATGAATATAATGTAGCATTCGACTCAAATAACGGCTATTCTGATTCGTCAGCTGGGACAAGATATACTTATGATTCAAAAGGATTTCTTGCAACAAAAACCGATCCAGAGGGTAATGTTACTACATATCTTAATGATGATTATGGGAATGTAACAAAAGAAACAATGGCAAACACATCATATATTCGTACAGTATATGACAAAATTAACAGACCAATACAAGAGTATTTTAACGACCATACAAAAAATACAGGAGAAGTTCTTATAAGGGAAACAAGTTATACTAGAGCTGGTAAAGATTTTATAACCACAATAACGGAATATCCAATTAGCAATGGAACACCACCTATTACAATAGAAAAATATGATTATGCTAACCGCCTTATAGAGCATATTGCATCAGATGGTATAATTACAACAAAAACTTATGATAAAAATGGCAATATTAAAACAGAAGGCACAACAGCTGGGGAGAAGACAACATATACAGTTGATAAGTGGGGACGAATTACAACAAGAACCACTAGATTTGAAGATTCTGGAGATGCTGTTACAACATATTTGTATGACAAAAATGGCAATATTACTAAAGAAAGCATAAAAAATAACAGAAGTGGTCAAACTGCAACCAACCGAGTAACTGATTATAGAAATGACTCATGGGGCAATGTTATGGCAGTTATATATAACGATGGATCAAACCCAGCAAATTATATTATTTCAAAATATGATTGGGCAGGACGAATTATAGAACAGTACAAAGGGCTCAATGGCAGTGAGGTTAATTCTACTACTTTGGCTATTACTGCAAATGCGAGTGATTATTCACAACTGAATTATGAATATGATTATATGGGTAATGTAAAAGAAGTTATAGATGCATTGGAAAACAGTGAAATAATGAGTTATTATAAATCTGGATTTCTTCATACTATGACAGACAGAAATGGAACAGTTCATACAGTTGTATATGACAAAAATAGTAACCCACTTACAAAAACAAGCGTAAATGGATTGGAGACAATAACCAAATCTTACACTTATGATAGCATGGGAAATCTTGCTACAGCCAATGATGGCAATGGAACAATAACTTACGGATATGACGGCATGGGTAACTGTATTTCAGAAACAGAAGGTACAATTGTAAAATCTATCAGCTATAATAACATAGGTAATGTAACGTGTTATACTATAACTGAAGACTCAACAACTCTGCAAAATGTAATAAATCAATATGATAATTTTGGAAGGTTGCAACATGTTAAAGAAAATGGCAGCACTGTAACAACATATATTTACAGCAATAAAGGACGATTAGAAACAACAGAATATGAAAATGGTACTACCGAAACAGTTAAATATAACTATGCAGGGCTACCTACATCAGTTGTGAATAAAGATAATGCAGGAACTGTTTTATCGAGCCATACATACACATATTATTATGATGGTAACCAGTATCAGAAAATTGAACCAGCTGGAACAACCACATATACATATGACTATATGAACCGTTTAAAAACAGCACAGCTGCCAGACCGGAACACTTCAAACATATGGCTTTGATGATAATTCAAACAGAAGCACATTAACAGAAACAAAAGCAAATACACCTACAAGAGTAACAACATATACTTACGACCAAAACGACAGGCTATTAACAGAGACTTTAACAATTGGAGGAGCAACAGAAAGTGTTAAAAACTACAATCATGATGATAATGGTAATATAACAGAAATATCGGACGGCACAATAATAGTATTGCAGGAATTTGACTTACTTAATCGTATGGTACATTATTCAGATTGCACAACAATAGCAAGTTATGATTATTACCCAAGTAATATGCGTAAGTCGAAAACAGTAGGTATAGTAGAACCAAACATATCGAATTCTACTAAGTTAGAAGGAAAAGTAACAACAGAAAACATACATGGAATATATAATGCAACAGTACAGGTAATAGAAAATAATACAGTAATAGAAGAAGTGCAAACAGAAGATGATGGAACATACGAAATAGAACTGCCAGACGGTACATATGATGTGAAGATAAATAAACCATCATATTTGAGTTATACTATAAAAGATATATTGGTACAAGGAGAAACGGAGATACAACTAAACACAATAAATCTGGCAGCTGGAGAGATAGTTGAAGATGGAGTAATAAATTTATTTGATGTAGTGAGAATTATTAGTTATTTTTATGATGGACCACATACTCCAGAGGGTGATTTAAAACATGACCTAAATGAAGATGGGATAGTAGATATGTCTGATGTAGATATAGTAATGAACAATGCACTTGTAAATCCTGTATCAACAGAGCAAGAAGAACAATATGTACCAGCATCACCAAATATACAAGGAATTACAACATACCAGATATGGCTTGGTGATGAAATTGCAATTGACAAAACTGGGAACAATATAGTAAGCTATATTCATGGATATAAACTGATTAAGTCAGATTATGGTTATTATCATTACAATGCACATGGTGATGTAGTAAATTTAACAGACAATAGTGGAGTAGTGGTGAAAGCATATGGCTATTCTCCATATGGAGTGCAGTTGCAAACACCAGACAGTATGGATTTAAACCCATATAGATTTTGTGGAGAATATTATGATGCAGAAACAGGATATACATATTTAAGAGCTAGATACTTTGATCCGAACATAGGAAGGTTTATAAATGAAGACCCAGCACTAGATGGATATAACTGGTATATTTATTGTGGAAATAATCCAGTAAATCGATGGGACCCTAGCGGTGAAGCTTGGTACCACTGGGCAATCGGAGCAGGGATTGTAGCAGGATTAGCTATTACAACACTTGCTACTGCAGGCACCTTTACACTAGGAGCAGTGGCATTAGGAATGGCAGGTTCAGGTGTGTCAATTGGAGGAGCTACAGGAGTATTTGCAGCTGCTACATTAGGCTCTGGAGTGATGCTCGGTGCTATGGCATTTGGAGCGGCAATGGATTCAAGAAATATTAAAGATTTTAACAATCAGGGTAATTGGGGAACAGTTGCATGGACAGCAGGTGGAGCATTAGTTGGTGGCGGATTGGAATTTGCAAGACAAAAATCTGTTGAAAAAGCTATGGCAAATAAAGTTGCAGGCACAAATGGAAAGGGATTTAATACATTTAGTCAATATAAAAAAGAAATGGGTTCTGCAGGCAAAGGCAATGAGTGGCATCATATTGTTGAGAAAAATCAAATAGCAAAGTCTGGGTTTAATCCTCAACAAGTTCATAATACAAATAATATAATTGCTATTGATAAATCTACTCATACAAAAATAAGTGGATATTATAATAAGTCCACGTTACCATTTACAAATGGATTGAAAGTGAGAAATTGGTTAGTGGGGCAAAGTTTCGAAACTCAATATAAATTTGGAATTGATATTTTGATGAAATACGGGGTGATAAAATGATGAAACAATTAACACCACAAGATATTATAAATCAATATGTTGAGTTCTGTGAAATTGAAAGGAAATGTACATTGAATGGTGATTATAAGACAAGTAATAAACATGGAAAAAGAATGCTTAAAGTCTTCAAAGAACTTGAAAAAGATAAAAATTTAGCTATTGAATTATTACCTAAGCTATTTAATCACCAAAATGTTGTGGCACGAACTGATGCTGCTGCACATTGCTTATCACTAAATATTTGTGTTAAAGAAGCTATAGAGTGTCTCGAAAAAATAGAAAAATATGAGGCAGAAAATATTTTTGGATTTAATGCCAAAATGACATTAAAAGTGTGGCGCGAACAAGGATTTTTGAAGATGTATCCAAAACAAGAATCTAATAAGAATATAGGAAGGTGAATGTTATGGGATTAATAAAATTATTTAAAAAGGAAAAATCAGTACTATATAATATTGAGATACCAAAAGGTAGAGAAGTTCTAACAAGAGACTTTTTATTAAATACTCCAATGGAACTTAGACAAGAAGAAATATTTTATCATATTATTAATTATCGATTGAACAGAGCAACTGTAGAAAAATATGAACAAGTTATTACTATACAAGAAGGATATCAATTAATATATATTATTTTGCATTTGCAAGGAGAAGTAAATAACGGTGGCTATGTACAATTTTTTGATAATTTTGAAAACTGCAACACGATTGTAAGTCCATACTATGATTTAGTTTCTAAATATCTTAAATTACTTAATTGTGATGCTTTTTATAAAGATTTTTTAAAAGCAAAGTCTATATATAGAGAGTTGAGGAAGACAACAAATGAGGAATTAGAAAAAAAATATGATGAAGAATTGGACGAACTGGATAATAATTTTTATAAAAATGAAAAACTATTAATAGAGTCTATAAATGAATATATAAATATTAACATAGATAGTTTTGTGACTAAACTTGGAGCATAATGGAATGTATGAATATATTGTGGACGCAAATGGCTTATGCAACCATAGAGTATTTGTTTTTAAATGAAGATGGGATAGTAGATATGTCTGATGTAGATGTAGTAATGAATAATGGACTTGTAAATCCTATATCAACAGAGCAAGAAGAACAATATATACCAGCATCACCAAACATACAAGGGATTACAACATACCAAATATGGCTTGGTGATGAAATTGCAGTGGTGAATATTATGATGCAAAAAACTAGAATTAAAATAATTTGTAGATAATGGAGGAAATTTGATATGTTTTGTCAAAATTGTGGGAAAGAAACAGATAGTAAAGAGACTAAATGTGGTAACTGTGGAGTGGAAGCCAATAACTTTTCAAATGTAGCGGGAAAGGGAACTAAAGAAACAGATACTAGAAATTCAGCATTCCCGAGTCTTATGATGGCAATTGTTTTTACAATAATTAATATATTGCTTTTTGTGCTTGGAGGCAATGTGTATTTTTTATTTAGTATTTTTGTACCATACATGGTTCCAATTATTGCTTATGAATTTATACCAGAACTGTATGCTGTTTCGATAGCAATATCAGGAATTATGTTAGCAGGATATATTGGTATGGCATTTTTGGCAAAAAAACATATTGCAGGATATATTGTATCATTAGTACTATATATTATTGATACAATTTTATTACTACTATTAACTTTGTCAGGAGAGATGGTGCTGGATTCTATTTTTGATTATGTATTTCATGCATGGATTATATATATATTAATTACAGCAATTAAAAACTTTAATAAAAAAGAGCCTACTGAAGAAATACCTGTTAATTCTACAGAGGCCGAACAAGAACAGATTGCTGATGAAAAATAAAAAAGCAAATAAATTATGTAAATGAGATTGCCTTGAAACAAGAAATTTAAAGCCACGAATGGATGTAATAAAAATCTATTCTAGAACAGCCTCATTTTTTTATATTTTCACTTGTAAAAAATACCCAAAAATGATAGAATAATTATTAATTATCAATTATTAATTTTTAATTAAATAAAGGATGGAGTAATTTATGCAAAAGATAAGTTCTAATTCAGGAATAACGCTAATAGTACTGATAATAACAATAATAATATTACTATTGATTGCAGGAATATTTATAAGGCAAAGTATAACTGGCTCATTGCCAATGGTACAGGAAACAATGATGCAAAATGAGCTAAATATTATACAACAGGCGATTGTTCAGCAATATGCACTTGCAAAGGCAAAAGGAGAAATAGGCATAAAAACCAGTGAAACAAGGCCGGCATCCTTTTTGGGAGATATAATAATTAACACTTCTTCTATAAAAACAGATAAAATAACAGATATGTATAATGAAGCAAGAGGGAGCGAAAAATGGTATGAAGGAGATTATTCTTCAAATGACTTTGAACTAAAAGAAATGTATTTTACATTGGAAATTGCAAACACATATACTGGAACTTCAGGTTTAACTTACGATAAATTATATTATAGATTAACAAAAGCTGATTTAGAAGCATTAAATATAAGAAAAGATGTTAAAAATATTCCTGGCACTGGATATGTTGTAAACTACAGTACCGGTGAAGTATATAGCGAATATGAACAAATAGTTAAACTGGATTATACCGACTATATGAATGAAGAAGGTAGCCATTTTAAAGAAACCTATCATGCTAAAATATTATATTTGCCACCTATTGCTATATATGAAGAACAAGAGCCAGAAAATGAGTTTTCAGACGATATCTAATTATTAATTATTAATTAAAAATAAGGGGAGATTAAATGCTAGATATTTATAAAAAACTGCAAGAAAAAATAGATATTAAAAATATTTTAAAAGATGAGCCAATGTCGAAACATACATCTTTTAAAATTGGAGGAAATGCCGATTACATAATAAAAGTATGTTCAATAGATGAACTGAAATTTGTATTAGAGCTATCTAAAACACACAATATACCTGTTCAAATAGTAGGAAATGGAACAAATCTATTGGTTTTGGAAAGTGGTATTAGAGGATTTTCGGTAAAATTAGAATTTAACGAAATTAAAATAGAAGAGAAAAACAATGAGCCATACATAACAGTTGGAGCAGGTTTTTCAGTATGCAAGTTATCTAACATTGCAGTTAAAAACAGCTTTTCAGGTGCAGAATTTTTATGTGGTATACCAGGGACTGTTGGTGGAGCTATAAGGATGAATGCAGGTGCCTACGATTCAGAAATAAAAGATATTGTTGTATCAACAATATGTATGGACGATATTGGAAATATTGAGGAGCTTAATTTAGAAGAACACCAATTTGAATACAGAAACAGTATTTTCTCAAAAAACGATCTTATGGTATTAGAGACAACAATTAAACTAAAACATGGGAATATTGAAGAAATAAAGAACAAAATAAATGAATATACGAAACTAAGATTAGAAAAACAGCCACTTGAGTATCCAAATGCAGGAAGTATTTTCAAAAGAAAAGATGGAATAATAACAGCAAAGCTTATAGATGAATGTGGACTTAAAGGATATTCAATAGGTGGAGCAGAAATTTCTACAAAGCACGCAGGATTTATAGTTAACAAAGGTAATGCTACAGCTAAAGATGTTTTACTATTAATAGAATATACAAAAGCAAAAGTAAAAGAAAAATTTAATGAAGAAATAGAACTGGAAATCTTAATATTAGGAGAGAAATAACAATGAAATCTTTTTTTAGTTGGTTTAAGTCAAGTGTGAAAATAAAGAGATGGATATTTTTAATTTTATTAGGAATATCGCTTACATGTTTTGGACTTGCCCAAATTTTAGTTACAGAAGAGATGTTAATTGAAGATTTATGGAAAATAATTGCAGTATTTGTTGTAGGATTTGTGTTTATTATGCTTGGCATAATATTTATCCAAAAACGAACACTAGAGCTAATAATCGAGGCAAATAGCGATTATGAACTAAATGTTAAAGGAAAACAAGCAAGATTAGATATAAGCTCTTTAATATTTAATAAAAAAGTGTATGAAGAAGGACCCAAAATAGTTGTAATTGGAGGCGGGATTGGCCTTAATACAGTAATAGAAGGACTAAAGAAATACACAAACAATATAACTGCAATTGTAACTATGTCAGATTATGGAACAGACACAACCAAGTCGAGAGAAGCATTGGATTGCTTGCCTGTAAAAGATATAAAAGACAGTATAATAGCTTTATCTGATGAAGAGAAAATGATGGGTAACTTACTTAACTTAAACTTTAAAAACGACAGATTAAAAAACTTAAATTTTGGAGATATATATTTAACTGCAATGAGTGAAGCATACAGCAATATTTCAGAAGCCATACAAAAAAGTACAGAAATATTGAATATTAAAGGAAGGGTAATACCTGTAACTACGGACGAGCTAGCAATTTGTGCAGAACTTACAGATGGAACAGTTATAAAAAGAAAAGATAAAATACCTGAAATTGTTTCAGAAAAAATAGAAAAAATTAATAGAATATATATATCACCATCAAACTGTAAGCCGTCACCAGGAGTTATAGAGGCAATAGAAGAAGCAGAGGCAATAATAATAGGGCCTGGCAGTTTATATACAAATGTAATACCAAACCTGCTTGTAAAAAATGTATCAAAAACTATTAGGGAAAGTAAATCAATTAAATTATATGTATCTAATATAATGACAGAGCCTGGGCAAACAGACAACTACGATATGTCTGACCATTTAAATGCGATTAAAGAACATGCTGGAGATAATTTATTTAATTATTGTTTAGTAGATACTGGAGAAATAGTACCAGAGTATGTAAGAATGTATAATGAGCAAGGGTCTGAAGTTGTACAGGTGAATTCAGATAGAATATCTTCATTTGGAATAAAGTTTTTACAAAAAAACATGTCTTGTATTAAAGGGAATAAAATTTGCCATAATCCTAATATACTGGCATCAACAATAATAGAATTAATATGTAATGATTTAAGATTTCATGACAAACAAAATGAAACTGAGTATTTGTTATTAAATTCAATATTAAAAGATGAAAAGAAACTGGAAGCAAAACAGGCTAAAAAAGCAGATAAACATAAAAAGATTGTAAATAAAGCAACTAAAAATGTAAATTATAAAAACAAGAAATCCAGCAAGTTTTCAGAGAAATATAAAGAAAGAATTGAAGGAATACAGAGTGTAGATGCAAAGGCAGAAAAGAACAGAAAAATTGCAGAAGAAATAGAAAGACTGGAAGGCAGTAAAAAAGACGATGATGTTGAAGTTGCAAAAGATTTATATGCACATATAGAAAATTTTAATGAGACAAGAGAAAATACAAAAGCAAAAATTAAAGGTAGACGAGCAAAGAAGTAATTAATAATTAAAAATTAATAATTAATAATTATTGTTGAAATTTGCAGAGCAAATTTCTTCCCTCATTATTAATTATACATTATTAATTATTAATTAAATTAGGGAGGAATAACAAATGAAACTAAGTAAGAGAGAATTAAGCTTAGAAAATGGAATGACAAAAGAATGGATAATAACAAATGGAATAGGAGGGTACAGCTCAGGGACCGTTATTGGTGCAAATACCAGAAAATATCATGGATTGCTTGTAGCACCACTTTCACCGCCAGCCAAAAGGCATCTTATATTTTCTAAAATAGATGAAAGTATTTGCATAGAAAATAAGACCCATAACTTAGCTACTAATTTTTGTAAGAATTATATATTGGAAGGCTATAAGCATTTAGATGCTTTTAGTAAAGAATATATACCTGAATTTAATTTTAAGCTAGATGATATAAAAATTACAAAAAAAATATGTATGGTTTATGGGCATAACACTGTAGTAGTACAATATACTGTTCAAAACGGTAAAAAAGAAGCAACATTAAAACTGGCTCCAATAATTAATTTTAGAGATTTCCATTCAGTTAATGAAAACCATCAATTTGACTTAACCCAAAAAATAAAAAATACAAAAGTAAAATTAGAAATGGAAAATAAAACAGCATATATGTTTTTATCTCACGGAAATTACATAGAACATAGTAATGATGTTTTTCAAAACATGTATTATTTCAAAGAAGAAGAAAGAGGATTTTACCCACTTGAAGATTTGGCTGTGCCTGGTAGATATGAAGTGTTAATAAAACCAAAAGAAAAAAAAGTAATTACATTTATTGCTTCACTAGAAAGCAAAATAGAAGAAATTGATTCTAACGAAGTAATAAAAAAAGAAATTAAAAGATTAAAAAATATTGTAGATAATTCCGATTTAATAAAGAAAAAAACAAGATATTCAAAAAAAGAATTGGAATACAACGAGTTTATAAATGACCTAGTATTGGCAACAGATAATTTTATAATTAGCAGAAATAAATTAAATTCAATTATAGCGGGCTTTCCTTGGTTTTTAGATTGGGGAAGAGATACCCTTATATCTTTTGAAGGATTATTGTTAATTACAAAAAGATACGACCTGGCAAGAAATGTGCTATTGTTTTTCACAAAAGATATAAAATCTGGACTGGTTCCAAATGGATATTCAGAACATGAAAACAAACCATTGTATAATAGTGCAGACAGCTCACTTTTGCTTTTTGAACAGGTAAACAAGTATTTGAAACATACTAAAGATTATGATTTTATAAAAGAAAATATTTATAGTAAATTAAAAAATATTATAGAATGTTATAGTAATGGAATTGACCTCGATAATAATAATATCCATTTTGAGAAGAGTGGATTACTACGCTCTGGGACAAAACAGACTCAAAATACATGGATGGATGCAAAAATTGGAGATTATGCAGTTACTCCAAGAAATGGGGTAAATGTAGAGCTTAATGCATTATGGTACAATGCATTAAAAACATTAGAAAATTTAGCAGATAAATTTGGAGAAGAAAAATTATCTAACACATATAGAAAATTGGCAACAAAACATAGAAAAGCATTTGAAGAAAATTTTTATAACAAAAAGAAAAAAGCATTATATGATTGTTTGGGTGATGAGAAAATAAGACCAAATCAATTGTTTAGTATAAGTACAACTTATCCGGTTATAAAACCATCTTCAGATATCGGAAAAGCTATTTTTAAAACAGTAACAGATAAATTATTAAACAGATATGGACTTCAGACATTGGCAAAAGGTGAAGAGAATTATACAGATACATATTATGGAGATTCTGTAAAGCGAGATATGAGCTATCACCAGGGAATTACATGGGTGTGGTTATTGGGGTTATACTTCGATGCATTTACAAATATGAAAACAGACGAAAAAGATAGATTGAAAAAAGAAAAATTAAGTATTGAATACAGTGCTTTTTTACAAAATGTTTACTCAACATTTAAAAGAGAAATAAATGAAGAAGATGCTATTGGTTCTATATCTGAACTATACGATTCTAAAGCACCGTTTAGGGCAGGTGGAGCTTTTGCACAGGCTTGGAGCATAGCTGAGGTATTAAGAATAGTGGTGAAAGTATGAGAATACTTGGGATTGACCCTGGTTTTGCAATAGCTGGATATAGCATAATAGATTATACAGGGAATAAATTTAAGTTAATAGTTGCAGGTGCTATACAAACAGAAGCACATGTTTCTTTTCCTTTAAGATTAACTAAAATATATAATGAACTGGAAACCATAATTAATGAATATAAACCAGAGGCAATAGCTGTTGAAGAACTGTTTTTTAATAACAATACAAAAACAGCTATAAATGTTGCACAAGCAAGAGGAGTAATTCTTTTAGCAGGCTCGAAATTAGGAATAAATACTTTTGAATATACGCCACTTCAAGTAAAACAGGCAGTTGTGGGATATGGTAGAGCTGAGAAAAAACAAGTACAGAAAATGGTGCAATCAATTTTAAATATAGATAAAATCCCTAAACTGGATGATGTTACAGATAGTATGGCGATTGCTATTTGCCATGCTCATTCAGCTAGGTTTGCAGAGAAATTGTAGGCGTTGGAAAAATTTTGACGAACAAGGAATAGATATGGAATTAAAAAATTTAAAAACAAAATTTATAGGAAGAAACATTGTGTATTTTGACACCATTAATTCAACTCAAATGTATGCTAAAGAATTAGAAAATACAGAAGACGGCACAGTTATAATAGCAGACTCACAGACTGATGGTATTGGCACACATGACAGGAAATGGTATACAGGAAAAGGAGACAATATAGCAATAACATTTATACTATACCCAAACTGCAATATAAACAAACTGTCAAATTTAACAAAAATTATAGCTAAATGTTTAAATAAAGCTATAGAAAATTTATATGGATATAAATTAAGTATAAAAGAGCCTAACGATATTGTTTATAATAATAAAAAAATAGGTGGTATTTTAACAGAAACTATAACAAATGCAGAAATAGTAAAAAAAATATTTATCGGGATTGGTCTTAATGTGAACCAAAAAGAATTTCCAGAAGATTTAATTCAAATTGCATCTTCTCTAAAAAACGAATTTGGAGTTAAGTTATCTCGCGAAGATATTGTTTCTGAATTTTTTAATATATTTGAAATTCATTATGGGAGGTTAATATGATTAAAATTGAAAACATTTCAAAATCGTATGTGAAAGGGAAAAAGTCTGTTGACAATGTAACACTAGAAATAAAAGACGGAGAAATATTTGGATTCCTTCGGACCAAATGGAGCAGGAAAAACCACTACAATAAAAATGATAACAGGAATATTGGATATTGACGAAGGAGATATTTTCATAGATGATGTAAGTATAACAAAAGCTCCTGTAAAAGCTAAAAAAAAATTTGGATTTGTTTCAGACAACCCAGATATATTTCTTAAACTTAAAGGAATAGAATATCTTAACTTTATAGCAGATATATATAATGTAAGCTCATCCGATAGAAAAGAAAGAATAGAAACATTGGCAAAAAAATTTGGAATATATGAAAATTTAAAAGAACAGATGCAGAATTATTCACATGGAATGAGACAAAAAATAATAATGATTAGTGTATTGCTACACAACCCTAAAAACTGGATTTTGGATGAGCCTATGACAGGATTGGATCCTAAATCTGCATTTGATTTAAAAGAAATAATGAAACAACACAGTGCTAAAGGAAATGTAGTATTTTTCTCAACACATGTATTGGAAGTAGCAGAAAAGCTATGTGACAGAATAGGCATAATAAATAAAGGGAAATTAATTTTTGTTGGTACATATGAAGAAATGAAGGGAAAATTTAAGGAGAATGCAACATTAGAAGAGCTGTTTTTGGAAATTACTGAGTAATATCAGAGGAGGGCATAATGAAAGATATAGTACATTTAACAAAAGTTCTATTAAAAAACGTGTTCCAACGAACAGGAACTAAATCAAAAAGTATGATTATTGTTTACATTGTTGCGTTTTCATATATTGCTGGAATAATGGGATTTTTGAGTTATGGCATAATAAAACCACTTATTGAAATACATCAAGAAGGTGTATTTATAACAGTAATTTTATTAGGATTGACCGGTTTTGTTTTGGTACAAACAATATTTACAAGTTTAAACACTTTGTTTTTCTCAAAAGATATAGAATACATATTGCCATTACCAATTCATTCTGCAAAAATATTAGCTTCAAAATTTAATGTCCTTATAATATCTGAATATATAATCGAACTGATAGTAGCATTGGTTCCGTTATCAATTTTTGGATATTTAACTCATGCAACACTTATGTATTATATTGTTATGGTTATAGTTTTGGCAATATACCCAATAATACCAATATTGCTTGCTTCTATTTTAATGATAATTGTAGTAAGATTTACAAATGTATTTAAAAATAAAGATTTTGTTCAATATATCTCTGTTGGGCTCGTTATTGCTTTGTGTATAGGTGTTCAGTTTATAGGAGGTAATGGAAACAGCGAAATATCAAGCCTTGAAATAGCAAATAAGTTAGTGGAAACAAATGGAATGGTTAGTATTTATGAAGGTTATTTTATAACATTAGGGCCAGCCACAAATGCTATGTTAAATTATAATAACTTTGAATGTATAAAAAATCTTGGTATATTAGTAATGGAGACTTCATTGGCATATGCATTTGTAGTATTTGTTGGCTCAAAGTTTTATATAAAAACTGCAACAAAAGGACTTTCAGGTGGAGGCAAAAAGGGAAAAAAATTAAATATAAAAAAAGACTATATAAAAACAAGTAAATTGAAATCATATTTAAAAAAAGAATTCAAAAATTTAATTAGAAACCCAATATTTTTCATGCAATGTATTATGCCTGCAATTTTGATTCCAGTAGTATTTTCTATACCATTCTGGACACTAATGAAAGACCCTCAGGCAGGAGAGATGATGGCTCAAATAAAAGATGTAATGGGAACTACTTTTGGTTTTAGCATTTGTTTTGCAATTATATCGTTTTTCTTTGTATTTAATTTTTCTTCAGTAACTGCAATATCAAGAGATGGCCAAAATGCAACTTTTATGAAACATATACCAATATCGTTATACAAACAATCTATATATAAAGTATTGCCAAGTATAATTCTAAATATAGTGCCAATTGTATATGTAGTTGTATTAATAAAAATAATTGCATTAGGTATTAGCAATACAATGATATTACATATTGTTATAATTACATTCCTTCTAAATATTTTGCAAAGTTTTGTTATGCTTATTGTAGATTTAAAAAGGCCAAAACTAAACTGGTCTTCAGAATATGCAGTGGTAAAACAAAACTTTAATATGTTTTTTGAGATGTTGTTTGGGTTTATAGTAATTACAGCAGTAATGCTTTTAACAACTGTGGTGAAAGACATGAATATATATGTAGGAATTATAATAACATTCCTATTACTGGCGATTTATATTGTAAATAGATATATGTATAAAAATCAGTTAAAATTATTTAAAAAAATCATATAAAGTATACAAAAGGGACGTGTTTTTTTGTATACAAAAAGTACGTGTTTTTTAGTATATACAAA
>JGI24705J35276_12238240_pt1 | contig 17744 bp, 22 predicted proteins | sample TergutNt197P4_FD_35276 | JGI IMG/M metagenome (IMG submission 35276) | reverse complement strand
TGGAAGTTTGAGTGGGTTTTTATGAAAAAATGTTGGTTTTTGTGTCGTTAATTTTGGTCAGGGCAAAAAGGCTTTTTCCATAGGAAAAGATAGTAATTGTCCTGAGGTGTATTCTCCTTTAAGTACTGATGCATTTTGGGGTTTAAGCATCATTGAGATAACTGCGTGAGCATTTTGTACATCTAAAGATTGTCTTTCCATAGGAATAAAAAGTACATCAGCATCTAAACGGGTAATAATAAAATCCGCTGCATTGGCTAGAACTGCGTGATAAAAAACTGGGTCAATGTCAGGAGCTGCAGGTCCAGGTTCACGAACAGAAATACCGATTAATCGACGACCCGGTTGAATCTGTTCATTTTTTAATGCTTCAGGTGGTAGGGGTTCGGGTTCTAAAAGCATAGCAGGATCCGCGGTTTCAATAATTGGACATTTTACCCCGATTAATTCTAAAAGTTTTTTTGCTTCTCTGTCTCTAACAGTTATTAGATCCACTTTACTTAATGCTGTTTTTATCTTTTTTTGTGTGCTTTCATTTTTTATTGGTCCAGCGCCAACAGAGTAAATCATCGTTGGGACATCTAGGTCAGAGGCAATTTCAAGTTCACGTAGAAAAATTTCGGCTTCGGTATCGAAAAGTAGGCCTCCGCCGCCTAAAATGAAGAGGTCAAGTTTTTTTATTTCAGGGGTAATTTCCATAAATGTTAGTTCTCGAGGTGAGACAACATGTTCTACTTGATGTCGTCGAAGTGTGTCTTCTGCGTTACGTGAAAAAACAGTTATGTTTACTGGTAGTGATTCTCGAAGTTGAGAAATTATGCTTTGTAGGATGGCTTCATCTCCAAGGTTTAAGCCACCGTATGAACCAGATATGCCTATAGAATAAGTCACAAAAAAACCCATTAAATATTTGGCTACAACAAGAATAAATAACTTTTTAGTTTTAGTTATGCATAGTTTGGTTGTTAAGTTTTTATGTTTTGATTCTGTTGTTGTGTTTGTGTAGTCACAAATTTTTAAGTGTTAAGCGTAATCAAGCAATATTAGCGTTTAGACTCTTTTTTATGGAGGTGTAAAATTTTGCCTGAAAATAGTATGATGGAGAGATTACAAAGAATGGGACAAACAGCGCAGTCTTACAAGGATGCGGTGGTTAACCAGTTTAAAGATATGGAAGTAGACGTTAAAGATTGGAATTTTAGCGTAGGAAAAATGGGTGATGAATACACTGTGGAGGTAAATGTTAAGCTGGGGATTCATTCTAAAGGTGTCTAAGAGTATGCGTTTTTTGTTTGTTTCATTTATTTCCAGTTTTTATGTTAGGGTTTGATTCCAGTAATAAATTTGGCTATATTTGTCGTTTATTGAAAATTGTGGGTCGTCATAGATTATGTCTATGTTTATGCCGTATTGGTCTATTAGTTTTTGGGAAATGTTCCAAATTGTTTGGCAATGTTCATCTGGACCCCAAATCCAAATGCGGTCCGCTACATGTCGCATGCCCCAGCCGTAATTTTGTGGAAGCACTAAAACTGCCTCAGTTTGAGACCCCTGATTTGTTTTTGGTTTGTTTATATCTGTCCAAAGTTTTTGAAGCGCTTCAAAATGGTCTTCAGTAAGAACACCATACGGGTTACCTTCAATTAAGGGGTAGTCAAAGATTATGATGTATTTTGCTCCTGCTTGATATGCTAAGGACATTTGGTTGTAGATTTCTTCGCCGTTGTCTAAATATGGTGCATTATCATACTTCCAAGTTACGATTACGCCCCAATCTTTGTTTTGTAAATGTGCCGCGCCTTTGGTTAGGTTAATTTCTTGTATTATGCTTGCATTATTTCCGAGCTGCGTTAAGACAACATCATATCCACCTAAGTAATCCCACCAGTAAAGAGCATAATCAGAAACAAATGTGGGGATTGAACTGTTTTTTAAAAGTGAAAGGTCATGATCATGTTGTGTGTAGTTGACATAGATTTGGGCTTCTGCGGCATAGTCTCGGATGGTACCGTTCAGGTAGCCGGTTATTGAATCAAGAGAAACACGATAACGTGTATGGTTAGCACCGAATTCTTTGAGACGGTTACTCATGTTTATGAAATGGTTTTCCCAGTCATAATCAAGCTGAATGCCGCCAGGTTCGTCATAGTAATATACACCTAAGAATTTATCGCCGTACCGTTGTGGCGCATTTTGCACCCAAGGATACTGCCAAGGGTAATTAGGATTAAACCATCCAAAATAGACAATAATGCTTAAACCTTGAGAAGTGGCATAATCGCAGATTTCCGTGGTTTCTGTCATATTGAGGCTAATTGGGCCTGATTGCAATACGAAAAGATTTGTATAGTCTTTAACTTTGTCAATTAATAGTTTAGCCTCAGCTATGGTGCTTCCACAGAAGCTTACACCGACATACGTCTGTTCAGGAGGTATGCTACTTGTTGGTTGAGGTGACAGAAGTGCCACTGTCAATAAACTAGTAAGCAGTAGTAATGCAATGAACAGAATGGAAATACGCTTTATTGATAGATTATGACCCAGAACTTGAAAATATTTGACCATTTCAATTCCTTCATTTAGTAGTCAACCTGTTCTAAATCTAAATTGATTTCAATAGGATTTAAGTGCTTTCCCAAATCGGTTTAACATCTGAAAAAAGTAACATCTATAATGAATCTAACAACACCAAAACAGATAAAAACTGGCTTTACATCCATCAAAGCGTTAATAAGAGGAAAAATTAGTATGCCATCAGAAATAACTGACGTTGAAAGTTTTGTGGCGATGAGCGCCAAAGCAAAGCATTGTCAAGTTAAAAGAAACAAAGACAACGTTAAACTCAAACTTCACACTTCAAACCAGTTGTACACGCTTAAAATTGAGCCGCTTCGAGCTGACGAAATCATCAAGAAGCTCAAATGCGAAATAAAGGAAAAAGAAGAATAAACCTTCTAATTTTTAACATCTTCCCTTTTAACTATTTTAATATTTTTTAGAGAGACCAAAGTGAAACTAGCTTCTATGTTTATTTAGGAAAGTTCAAGTAAAATTCGCAGAGCTGTACTATTTGAGTTAATATTTGTTGTATACAAAAGCATCAACCAAACTCATTTTAAACTGTTTATAAAGGTTAATTGTTGTCTGTTTTTTTGTGTTTTACATGTTAAGGCGTTATTTTTATAAGCTCTAAGTGTCAAGTTAGATTTTTATGCAAGCAGAAATTGGGATAATAGGCGGAACAGGTCTTGATGACCCAAAACTTTTCAGTAATATAACAGAAGTTACAATAGATACACCATACGGAAAACCCTCCGATGTAATCACAATAGGTGAGTTAGGGGGCAAATCTGTGGCGTTTCTTCCAAGGCACGGAAAAAAGCACACGATTAGACCAACTGACATACCCGTTCGGGCAAATATTTATGCGCTTAAACAGTTGGGTGTTAAATGCATTCTCGCGCCCTCAACCGTTGGATCCTTACGCGAGGAATACATGCCTAGTGACATTGTTTTTGTTGATCAATTCATTGATAGAACAACAAGACGTGAACAATCATTCTACACCCAAACAGAGGGTAAAGTTTGCCACATTGGTGTTGCAGAACCCATGTGTCCAGAGCTTAGAAAAACCGTTATCAGCGTCACCAAAAATTTAGGTATTAAAATGCATGAAACAGGAACATATGTCTGTATTGAAGGCCCACGGTTTAGTACTAAAGCCGAATCTAAAATGTATCGTGGATGGGGCGCAGACATTGTTGGCATGACTCTTGTTCCTGAATGTGTTTTAGCACGGGAAGCAGAAATTTGCTATACATCCATTTCAACCATTACTGACTATGACGTATGGAAAGATCATCCAGTATGCATCGATGATATCGTTACAGTTATGCGTGCAAATATAGAAAATGTAAAGAAAATCATTGCTGAAACCGTTAAAGCTATCCCAGCTCAACAAGGCTGCAACTGTAACAACGCTCTTAAAGGGGCCTTCGCGTAAACAATATCCTAAGTAAGGGAAGAAAATTGAGCGTAAATAAAACAGACCAAAAAATTGACCTAAAAACTAGACTTCGCAGCACCGACTTTAAAGGCGTATGTTTCTGGGATATCGCTCCAATTCTTAAAGACCCCGTTTGCTTCAAACAAGCAATACAACAACTCGCAGAACATTTCAAGAACAAAGGAATCGATGTTATTGGTTCAAACGAGGCAAGAGGTTTCATTATTGGAGCGCCGCTTGCATATGAGTTGGGTGTTGGATTTGTGCCAATTCGTAAAAAAGGGAAACTTCCCTTCACATGTATCGATTTAACCTATGAAAAAGAGTATGAGACAGATGTGATTCAAATTCAAGAAGATGCAATCAGTAAAGGTCAAAACGTTTTATTGATTGACGACTTGTTGGCGACGGGTGGAACAATTAAGGCAAATATTGATCTCATAGAAAAGCTCGGTGGAAATATTGTTGGTTTAGGTTTCCTTATCGAGTTGGAGTATCTTAATGGTAGAAAAATCATCGGTGATAAATACGATATATTATCGTTGATAAAGCTAAAAACCACAGAACTTTAGAAAATAACTCTTTATGTTTGAGTTGGGCTTGGCTTTTAGTGAAAGCACGAGTTAAGCTTCTTTTTTTACTTTTTTGTTTGTGAAAAGAGCAGTGTATGAGTTTGTTGTAGTCTTAGCACAGTAACTTAGCTTTAATAGGCTATTTGGAGCAAATATCTTTACAACGGAATTTTGAGAAGTGATTTTATGGAAACTGATTTTTCTCGAGAGATTTTTCTCGATACTGGTTTAGAGAAAATTAAGCCTCAAAGGCATGCATATGTTTTTATTAATACTGAAACTGAAGCATATGATTCAGCCATAGATGACATACGGCGGATTGAAGGTGTAAGCGAGGTTTATCCGTCTAAGGGGGCTTATGATATTGTAGCAAAAGTAAGTGGAGAATCCATAGACTATTTAAAAGAACAAATTTTTACACGTATCAAAAATCTATCGAATATCAAATCAACATTAACTTTAATGGTTATTGACCAGTGAATTGGCAAGCAATAATTATAGTGAAGCTGGAGCAGTAGTATCAGTGGCGTCAGTGGCGTCAGTGGTGGCGTTTATACCCTTGTTTTTAGTAAATTTTGGTGTCTCGACGTCAAGTAGTGAACCCATTTTTTGACAAATTAATTCAAGTGAGTTTTCGGTAAGGCTAAGTATGCTATGGCCTTCGGTGGTTAAACTGTAAACTTTTCTTGGGCGGTCACTTTCCATGTTCCAGTGGCTTGAGATGTAGGTTTTCTTTTCTAGTGACGCTAAGAGAGGATAAACTGTGCTGGGGCCAAAATAAACTCCAAATGTTTTTTTGACTTTAGTTATTAGTTCATACCCATGCATGGGTTGTATGTTTAGGAATTGGAGGATTATAAGATCAAGTAAGCCCTTTGCGAGTTTTACTTGAACTTCCTTTTGTATGTTGACCATTTTTTAGCCTACTCGATTAGGGACTTTTATAGGTAGACTTCATTTAAGAGTTGATGCATACAATAATAATATTGAAGCATAAAGTCGCATATTAAAAATTAAATAAAACATAGTTAAAAAAATGAAAAAGGCGTTACTACACCAAAAAAAAGTAACTTAAACGGAAGTGTGCAACATAACAACAAAAAACGTAACAGGTAATTCGAGGCACAACACGGCTATAACAGGCCATTTTTATCATTAAAAGTATCAAATTTTAATGAATTAATCTAAAGGTAATAAAGAAATCTGCAAAATACCGTTAGAAAATAGCCCCTTATTTACCTGTAGAACAATTTAATACCAAAATAGCCCGAAGACATCTAAAAATAAGGTTACATTGTTGTGTTCAATGGTTCACTTAATGGTTCATTAGATGAGTGAAATTTTATAGCTGTATTTGCCTGCATACACTCCCTAATGTGCCACCAAAGCATCAATCGGGTTCGCCAACTTGACTGTTTACAGAATGGACATGTAAGTATTGGGTCTTTCAAGCACATCACCTTAACCAGATAGGACATTGTGTAACTTATAATAATATGTGACTGCAACAAAACACCAACAAGTTCTGGGAAAGTTAGAGCCTACGTAGGATAAATACCCGCAACCGTTGATGACGATCTAAATACTTTAAAATAAAATGGCAGACTTTTACTATAGGACCATCAAAATAGCGTGAAGCCATTAAAGAGACAATAAAAGCAAAAATACCTAAAAGAATCAAATCAAAAAAATTAGTTATTCCAAAAATACTAATGACCGCGTAGGTTAACAAACCTGTCATTAAACCCATAATTGATGTGCGAATAACAAAATACAAGCGTTCAAGACAGACGGAAGACGAAATTACGTTTATTATAGCATTTTTGCGTGTTTTACATTCCTGATCAAGTTCTTCAGAACTTTTTTCTTTCACTTCTCTGCTATGAGATTCATAAACTGCATCACATACTTCTTTGCTTACAATTTGGTCAAGCTTAACCTGAATTACCCTTATCAATTCATCTTTAGTTTCACCGCTATCTACATCATAAGTCAAACAAAAACACTCCTACAAAATCGTCAATAAAACAAACAAAACAGGATAAAAACAACAAGCTGGCACCTTTTTTCAGAAATAATTAACTCTAGAAATAATACCTAAAGTCACATATAGCATTAATCCAATCAAAAATCTCCAAACAAATAGTAATCATAAATTATTTGGATGATTTCATACTCCAAGATTCACTTTTTATAGCAGACAAACATTAACATGTAACGTGTTGGGATTTAAGAGGAGCACTTACAAGAACACAACTCTCCCATAACAATACTTAAAATTACGTGCCTTAGCGTGAAATGTATGATTAAACCCACAGCTTATAAGGAATTGAAGAAGCCGCTTCTCACCAAAAAGGATGAGGAATATGAGATACTCGTAGAGGTTGCAGAGGATTACATTAAACAAAAAGTGGATAAAGCCCTAGAGAAAAGTGGCACCGCTGTCGAAGTAGTCATTCGTGAACATCTACTTTACCGAGGTTTTAATGTAACTTTGAACCCTAATCAAAAATTGGAAGGTTCAGACGTTAAAAGTAGTATGTTTTTGCTTGAGCCTATTGCTAATCCTAGTCAAAAAGAATATGCTTCAAGTGAGGTTAAAATGGTTATTCAAATTCTAAATAGTGCTGATGCTGATTCTTTAAATAAAGTTAAAGTTCAGTTTGATGAACTTAAGCGGGTCGGTAAGTATTTGCAGTTTGCAGTAGTTATTCTTTCTGAAAAAATTGGATATGCACATGAAATTACCACTGATAAGCTGGGTGATAAAGCTTATCGGGCTTTTACGTTGGTTTCTAGAAAAGCGCATCCTAAAGCAGGTGGGTTATATAATGAAACTGCGGTTAATGAGATGTTTAAAAAGAAGGAATTAAAGAAAACTGGTGAATGGGCTGTTTTTATAGCTGCTATAAAGGCGGCTTAATCTTTTTTGTTTTCTTCTTCAAGCCAGTTTCTTGATTTTGCCACGGTTTTACCTGCGAATTTGATTTTTAAGGTGTCCTCGTAGGGGCATAATTCTACACATCGGGCACAGAGTATGCATTTAGATTCAGTTACATCGCCGCCTTTTTTATTGTACATATCGGTTGCTTGTGTTGGGCAGGCACGTTTGCAGACGCCGCATTTGGTGCATTTGTGCTCGTTTTTCTCTAATTTGGTGAGGGCTATTTGTTTGAACGGGGTAAATGTGCTAAAGAGCCCGGTTAATGCTCCAAGGGGACATATACGGCACCAGAACCGTCTGTATGCTAGTGAGAGGATAATTACAAGTGTTAAGACGATTAGGTTAATGCTGGAGTAGTATCCGCCGATTATTCCAAATGGTCCGTATACGATTTGGGAAATATAGCTAAAGTTTATAGATCCTATGCCTGCTTGAGTTAATGAGCATAATGGTCGCATGGGGCATATGAGGCAAAAGGGTTCATTAATGCTACTTACAATACCCGCTTCAGTTCCTCCGGGGCCCCCTGCTATAGTGCCTGGAATAAGTTCGGTGCCGAAAATGTAGTAGGAACCAAAAATAACACTTAGAATTAGGAAAATAGCGATAACTATGTATCTAGATTGGCTGAGTTTTTTGCTTGTTGACTCTGAAAATGTGCGGTGTCGTCGTTTGGTGACTTTACGTATTCGTGTGAGTACATCTTGGAATAATCCAAATGGGCAAAGCCATCCACAGTAAGCCCTTCCAAAAACTAGTGCTGCCACAACTAAAGATCCTATAACTACACCTATTTTTTCCAGTCCAGTAGTGGAGTAAGTGACTTCATATCCTCGGGGATGACTCCAGAAAGGGAAAATGTATGCTTGTAATTGCCAAATTGGGCATGTAACTGTTCTGCCGTTTGGGTAATAGCAGGCGAGAACGGGAAAAGGTATGCCGTCAGGCAGTTGATTGCCTAAAATTTCGGTGCCTATTAAGTGATCACGGGGTGAAACACCTAGGGGTGCCCAACGTGGCTGGTCAAAGGGGCCTAAAATTAAGCCCATAAAGATGACGACTACAGCTAGTATTTGAACGTAAAAGCGTAAGTTGCTGATTTTTCTTGTTTTATTTTTTGAGAGTTTAATAATTAAGGCGATACCGGCGATTGCTGCAAAGAAGTAAATAGGTAAAACTATACTTGCAGGTATTTCCCAAACCATTAAGGTAACCTCTTAGTTTTTAATTTAATAACCGTGGCAATTGTAACTGTGGCAACAACTGCAAGGGCAGTTAAGATGATTATTGAGTGTCGCAAGTAGAATGGTCGGTTATCTACGGTTAAGCCGTAATTATAACGCATAACTGTCAAGGTGCCTGAAAGGCCACGAATAATCATTGTATTATCCGATAGTAGCTGCCAGTTTTTTCCTTCAGCAAAAAATACGCTATCCTGATTAACTACAGTCCACTCACTTGGATGCGAGGGTTTTGAAGAGTCAAATCCTAAATTCACCACTTGTTCACCGACGCCTTCAACAGAGTAACGAATGTAACCGGATTGCCGTGAATTATTAGCACTTGAAGAGATTGTATATATGGTGACGTTGCAATTTTTGGCTGAAAATTTCAAATCACCAAGAGAACGAGTTCCAAGTGTTAAATTGTTAAAGACCCACATGTCGTTTTCTAATGTAGCACTGGTATAAGTGCCATTAAATGAGAAACGGATCATTCCATTAACTGCAGGAATCTCAAAGGTGTCTTGAGGCGTGAAACGTGTAACATTTTGAGCTTGAACAGCCTCTAACACGCTAAGAAGAGAAAGAACTACTAATAAGATTGTTAAGACTAACGAGTATGTTTTATTTTGGATTATCAAATCACTACATACCAAGTATGATATGGTAACATGTTTAGTTATAAGTGTTTCAGTCATATTTCTATGTTGATGGAAACTCTCAAATATCGAAACAAAAAGTTCTCGTTAACTAAACATATCAAAATTTAGTATGTATTTAGTTCATTATGTAGTATTGTCGCAATATCATTGTAATAATGTTCCAACAACCAAAACAAGGATAAGTGAAGTTTCCCACTGGACTCAACTATAAGGGTTGTAAGAGAGGGAGAGGAGTTTTAGGAGTTTTAAACATGAAAACACTTCAGAACATTGAAGGAATAGGTTGCTCCCTCTCACTACTTGATAAAGTTGTTCTGTTATAAAATACTTTCGTTGTTTGTGGGATGTTGCTGAGAAAGGGTAATGTTGGTGTCTGTACGAGTTTTCCATGTGACCCTGCAGGGTCGGGTTTAAAAAGAAAAAAGTGGGCAGATTAGCTTTAATCCCTGTTTCGTGTGATAATTGTAATTCAGCAAGTTTAGCTCGAAGTTACTAGTCTTTAGCAACTAAGGCTTTGATTGCTACGTTTATTTGGTTTACAAGTTTTGTCGCTTAGCATATTAGAACAAGCGTTTGCAGATTAGTTAACACTAGCGCACAACGACATTTTATACCATGAAATGTTATCATTGGTGATTAAACTTGTCTACCCGTTAGGGACAGCCTGTGTTATTGGTGTAAACACGTACGGCTGTTTCATTTTTTGTTTGGCGTTTAGTTTATGCTTGCACTGTCCACTAGGTGTACTGTTCCATCTGGACAATAAACTTTCTCGCCTATGTTTACTCGACGGTAACGTTTCAGGCAGGGTTTCTGCAGTCCACAACCGTCACAATCTCGCGAAATCACTCTTTTTCTCACCCCTCTCTTCGCGGATGTTTCATTATAATAGTTTTTTAGACTTATAAGGTAATTTACGTGCAGGTACTTGGTATTTTTGTTGCGCAATCAAAAATGCAAAATGTTTAATGAGTGTATTCTGCTAAAATATACAAATTTCATACAGGTTCATGCATTGACCCATTTCAAATACGTAATCCCACGGTTTCAAAATATTCTAAGATGCTTAGGTTACCCAATTAGTCTATGAGTAAAAGGGCAAATGAATCCGCATTCTTGGTAACGGGAAACGTAAACTCTATTCCTGCGTTAGCAGCAGTTTTTTTCATGTTGACACCAACTGCATCATTAGACCAGCGTGCTAGTTCAGGATGTCGACAAATTCCTGTTTGAGTGTTGCATTTATCGCATAGTTGGCAGTGTCCCGAAGCAAAAGATACCGCTAGGCTGTACCCTTGCTTCATGGCAGCTTTTTCCAAATCTACTACCGACTGTAGTATTCTGTATTTGTCATCTTTCCAATTTTGCCAGAATTTTGCCGCTTTCTCTTTTATGTCTTGTGATATGGCGGCGTCGGTTTGATATGTCATGAGGTGCTTGTAGACTTTGGTGTCCACGGAGACACTAGTGGTGAACTTTATGAACAGGGCATAGCTGTATTCAGAAACGATTTTGCGGAACTGTTCTGCTGTGGGTGTGTAGGGTGGGCAGGCGAGAGTTTCTCCGTAGTGATTGCACCCTACTCTGCATTTGAGGACCACACGGTCTTCAACGACAACTTTATCAGTAGTTATGATTTTTGCATATGATGCACCTTTTTCGATAGCTAATTTGATGAGGAAATCGAATTTTTCTGCACCATTCTCAGACATATACTTCACAGCTTCTGGCTGTAAGTATCTATTTATGACGTTTAAGGGTATCCCCAAACGATTTGTCATAACATTTTAATGTACAAATGTACAAATCGTTGTTCTTTTTCGAAACAGTTTATGGTCGTCAAAGTCACATACAAATTCAAAGCCAGACTCAATATATAGACATGCTTCAGTCTCTGTTTTTGCGTTTTTGGAGACAAAGTCTTTTTCGACTTTGAATAGTGCCTCAGCGAGTTGCATGTAAATTAATGTGTTTTGTTAGATTTTCAAATACAATTCAAATCTCTTATTTCATGCTCTTCATCCATACCTAAATCCACCGCCTAACGAGTTTTGCGGCTCGGGGATAATAGCGCCAAATCCACCAGTTGCGTTACGACTTAAGCCGAGAGTTACCTTGAAACGGTAAAAAAGACTCATAAACAGCGACGGTTTTGAAACTTTAACCTCTTTAGAGATGCCATCATCACCACATAAGAAAATCGTTATACCCTGGTCTTGATAACGCAATAAGATATGTGATAAATCTTCTTGAATTCTTGCAGAGCGCACAATAATTTTGTTAATGCCGTTTTTTAACAGAAAAGACGCAGAGGGCATATCCTGTGGAAAAATACACCAACGGTTATCATATCTGCCCGGCTGCTTTCCTTGCCCTGTCATTCTGTTGGAATCCAACATGAATACCGGAGGAGCATCCGCTCTGATATTTAATGAAGATAGTATGTCAGTTCCTTTTTGCAGCGCCTCGGCAATGCTCTCTACATTGACAATCATTGGAAACTTTGTATTGCCATATACTCCGTTGTATAAAGGGACCGGTCTATATCCACGCCGTGACAAGACCAAACCTTCTTCAACGCTTTCTTTTTCAGGTAAATCCACTATAATAACTGTTTTATAATCAACAATTTGCATATAGTCTGCATTGGGCGTTGTCAATTCGCAATCACCCTTGCACGGCAAGCTCGTGAAAAGCACAGGTTTTGTCCACTGTGTCCACAAAGCGTTGTCCGGAGCCCAAATTTTATAGATGCTCAAACTATCTTTCATGGTACGCTCTCCTTTGATACCAATACTGGAATATCCTCTGCTTTAGAATCTATGCACGGATACAAACTGATTCTTCCATAAAACCCCGCAAATTTTCCATCTACCGTGAACACTCCAAGACACAAATGATAATCTTCGCCGTTTGATGATTTTATAGGCGCGCTTTCAAACATTTGCTGAGAAACCCAATTTTTCGGATCCCTGTGTGCTGCTTTTTCAATTTTTGAAAGTTCTTTTTTACTTATTGCCTCTTTGATTGAAATTCCTTCTCCGACCCGTCCCAATGCCGGTTTATAAATCCAACCAGCATCCTGCGAATTCACAGCCTTTGGAGCTTTCGTTTCTGGCAGCAATTCTTTCCACAGGGGAATTTTTACATTAAGCTTATCCCAAATAAGCGGTAATCTTTTGGATTGGGTCAATATGGACGCCGGATGATTGCAAGATACCGTTTCACTGTCATAATATCCTTTCCATTTCGATGTTCGCGGTAAACTAACCAGCCATTCTAACGGAAAAAACCGAATAATACCGTCTATTTCACATTCATTTCCTTCCAAAATGCTAAACGCCTTTTTATCCACCCACCGTATATGATCAGGTGCGGCAAAAATCGTACTCATACCATTTTCTATGAAACGGTCGCTTAAAAACTGCATAACCTGTCGGTCATCAGAGTAGGAGGTCGCGTGAACAAAAGCTATATGCGCGGCAGCTTTAGTTTTACTTTTAAAAGCTTCAACCATTATGTTTGAAAAGTTTTCAGCGGGAGCGTATCCAGTAAAGTATGTATTGGCGATTTCGGGCAAAATAGATGCTTCCGCAAAACCGCCTGGTACATCGCTGTTTACCTCCGATATTGCCCACCCTGTTTTAGTTGGATGAAAATCAAACCGCATTAGTCTGACATTTTTATTCCGGTTATAATTTGATGCATAGTTAAGTGCTTTTCTTATCTTACCGGGTAATCCAAGTTCTCTTGTCAAAAAAAGATTTTTTAGTAGTGCTTCTTCCATAAGCATTGTTTCGATTGACAACTGTTCAGCCCATGATTTTAATTGTTCAACAGTTTTTGGGTCTAATAATACAACGTGCTTTGAAATAGTGTTTTTATCTTCAAACTGCGGATCCCATTTATACCCTTTAAAAATGACGTTATAACGATAATCAGAATATCTGTCCTCTGGTATCAGTTCGAGTTTAATTGAGTGCTTCATACATGTAGGCTCCTATTAAAAAGTTCAAGAGCCGCCCTATACATTGGGTTTTCAGTTGTTGGTGGCAATAGATATACAATCATGATTGCGATCGTTATAAAAATAATGCCTAAAAGAATTGAACCAAAAATGGCGTTGTTGTTTTTGCCTGATTTTGCGCTGTAAATATAGTACCATTCAACTAAAATCAAAAGCCCTGCTAAAGTGAGTACCGACCAGCCATCTGTAAATTCAACTACGGTCATAGAAAAAGAAATCCAGTCTCCGGCGCATGCTCTCGCTAAAATGATTCCGCTTGCCAGCAGATAAGCCCCGAACCGTATTCCGCATCCAATATCCCTTTCAACGGTAATGCGCTCGAAATTTTTTGTGCAAATATTGATTATAAGTCCAAGAATAATCCATGCAACAAGACCTAATCCTCCGGTAAAAACAACACACCACCAACCGGGTCCGTTTCCAATGTTTGCTCCGGAGTAAATAAGTGTTAATCCAAGAAATCCTCCCGCGACTGCTATTAAAGCGGCCGTATTATTCAAATTTAGCGCGTCATCAAGCCATGATAAATCAAAAATGCATGACATAAGCGTTATTCCAAGGAAAAGCCACGCTCCTCCTAAAAACATATACATCATAATATAAAGAAAATTGCCCACAACATCGAACGAAGCTAACATTTTCAATGTAACTAAAATAATACCGAAAGAGACTACTGGCAGTAAGCCTAATATGTATTTAGCCGTTTTGCTTCTGTTGAGCGGGCGCTTCAGAAACAAAGGCGTATACCACTTATCCAAAAATTTATATGAACAATATATTGAGACTATACCTACTAAAAATTCCAGTATAACCAGTATATCCATTCTATATATTTCATCCACATTTTTAGTTCCCTATTAAATCAGATCCCTCTTAAAATCTTTGTTTATAATCTTATGATAAATTTTCCATATATCCATAACCCGCATACAAGGTTGTTGGGTAAGTTTGGGTTCAATAGTTTTCTTTGTATCCAGTGGATGCTTTAAGTTTTTGCGAATACATACGTTATGAACAGTACGAACATCTTTGATACTCTTTAAAACTTTATTGTTTTTTTATCTTTCCCGAATATTTCCATTTTTTAAACTTACGTATTAGTATGGCAAAGTTGAAGGATAAACGAAGCTTCTTTGGTATTTAAAGCAGTTTCATGAAGGAAAAGTGAGTTAAAAATGGTTCAAGTTATGTTCGTGATCCCTTTGGGTAATCAAAAAACACATCCTCAGTTTGCATAACAGAACAAATCAATCTATTTACCGTAAACAGCTGAATATCAGTAGTTAAGTGGACCGGGGATTTGAATCCATGTCAGTGATGCGATTTCACCCAGTATTCCCTTTTGTGTCATTCAACTCTGATTCAGAAAACTTTTTGTGTGTTTAAGACGAGTTGCTTCTCTAAAGAGCAGTTAAAAAGATCAAGAGCTAACGGCCGATGAAAACAACTCACAAAATAATATTATCTAACTCGTCGAACATGAAAGAAGTTAGAGATGCCTCTGTTGACTTAATGATTACTTCGCCTCCCTATCCGATGATTGAAATGTGGGATGAAATATTTGGTAAACAGAATCCCGCAATAAAGCAGGCTTTAGAAAAAGAAAACGGCAATTTAGCTTTTGAATTAATGAATAAAGAGCTTGATAAAACATGGGGAGAGGTCTATAGAGTTTTACGTGATGGAGGATTTGCCTGTATCAACATTGGTAATACGACTCGTAAGATAGGTGATGAATTCAAGCTTTATTCAAATCACTCAAGAATTCTTGAATATTGCATTGGATTAGGATTCAGTTCTCTACCAGAGATTCTTTGGAGAAAACAGACAAATGCACCAAACAAATTCATGGGTTCAGGAATGCTTCCTGCCGGAGCTTATGTTACCCTTGAACATGAGCACATACTGGTTTTGAGGAAAGGAAACAAACGTTTGTTCAAAACAAACGAAGAAAAACTTAGACGTCAAAAAAGCGCCTTTTTCTGGGAAGAGCGGAACATCTGGTTCTCTGATGTATGGGACGACCTAAAAGGAACACGACAGACGGGACTTGATAAAAAAATAAGAGACCGAAGTGGGGCGTATCCGTTTGAACTATCTTATCGTTTAATCAACATGCTGTCACTTAAAGGAGACACTATATTAGACCCATTCTTAGGGACTGGAACAACAACTTATTCAGCTATGGCAACAGGAAGAAACAGTATTGGTTTTGAAATTGACCCTAATTTTCAAGAACACTTTAATGCTAGGTTCCAAGTCGTTGTTGATTTTTCAAACGAGCTCATCAAAAGACGATTGGATAACCATCTAAAGTTTGTTCAAGATCGTATCAAGAAAAAAGGTGCCTTGGGTTACACAAGCAAGATTTACGGTTTTCCAGTAATGACAAATCAAGAGACTGAAATCGAATTTGATGAATTGAAGAAAATTAATTTCGAAGATCATCTCATTGAGATTGAATACAGCGATTCGCCTTCATGCACTTTCATTAATGAAGAAATCTAGATGGTAAAAAGTTGGATAAGTTAGAAGTTATATTCCACTTTTATTCCGTCTTTGAGTTTTTCGTAAAAAACAAGTTTCACATAAAATTTTTTCATGTAGCATGCTCTTAGTTTTGTAGGTTATAGGTTTGATTGAAACAGGCGTTTTACCAATATATCCGTCAATGCCGTTGGACTCTTCTTCAGGAGTTGCTCTTTGATATTTTTCATGCCTCTGTTTAGCAATTATCTTTATGATACTTTCTTGAAAGCAAAAACCCGCGAAAGTCTTAGTTAAAACTAAGTCTTCAACCCACTTTCTGACAAGTTCTTTATCAATTTGTGTTATGGCAGATTGAAGGCATTGTATCATTTCATAGACTTTCTTAGTTGCATCTTCAACCGCGGCAGGCATTTTATCAGTGTACCAATTTACCCAATCTTGGTAGGAACCTTTTGGGCATTCTACAATTAGTTCTGACATTTGTCCTACGATTCTCGGTCGCGTCCCTTGGCATTTTGATTGGCGAGGTTCATGATTTGAGTAGTATATTTTGGAAAAACATTGGGTTTACCAATGAGGTCTTGAGTTATTTGAACGTTCTATGACTATTTGCATGGTTGACCAACAAAGTATCACACCTGCTTATAATTCTTCTCAATAGTAACTTGTCGCTGACATTTATTGCATATTTTTCCGTTTTGATGGGTAGTGCGTGTTTGGCTTCAATAAGGTATCATCAACGGTCAGAGTGCAAGTCGGCGTAAAGCCGTAGCCGTTTCCAATTTCAGCTTTTATTTCTTCACCGCTCTCTAATTTGCCTATAAGCGTAAGCGTTGTCCAATTCCTTTTTTTGTCTTGTAATTGTCCATTAACATATAGGCTACATAACCACCAGATGTTAATAGACACTTCAAGTACATCTTCACCATAGTGGTATGTAAATTTCACCATCAAGTATTCACCGAATTTTAAACTCGATTTAATGTATCATATCAACGTATATAAAACAGCTATTAATGCTTTTTACTTTTTTGGTTCTGCTAACTTGTTGAGAGAGTTTTTTGTTAACTCATGGTTACTAAATCATGAAAGTTGCCGTAAATTTGTTATGGACATATTTTTAGATGTAAGTGTACTTGATTTATTGATGTTAATATGATGCCTCAAAACCAAAATTTTGAGGACAGGAACAGTATTCAGACAGGCCAAACCCATTTTCGGAATTATTCTCATAATGGATTGTATGAAGTTGCAATTATATTTGTGATAAGATGTTCAACCTTAACATAATTTGTCAAAAATGATTGTAAATTATTTTTACACATTTGCAAATTTTATCGTGAATTAAATACATACAGACTGTACAGAAATTGTTGTATATCTAAGCGCAATAAGAAATAAAAAATGGTGAAAATTTAGCTTCTCCAAAAACTAAGCACAAATACGATGGTTTTAGAGAAACTATCTGAATGTGTTCTTTCTTTTTCCTTTGTTTTTAAAAAAGAACAATAAAGATACTGCCATAGCAACGGCTACAACCGTTCCAACTATTGCACCTACAAGAACCAGATTATCCACAGGAGAATTAGTATCTACAGGCGAGTCAGAATCAGAATCGGAGAATCCAGCACCGTGATAGCCAATGGGCACATACTGCTCATTTACAGCTAAAGCCTCTCGGTCACCTTTTGTTCCTAAGAGTGCTACTCCTCCGATTACATATAAAACATCATCAAGAATTAGCTTATTTAACAATTTAGTTTTTGATGTTTTTCTTTTAACAGTTCAAATTTTAAAAAAGTTGATTGAGTTTTAACACC
>JGI24705J35276_12238241_pt1 | contig 17746 bp, 16 predicted proteins | sample TergutNt197P4_FD_35276 | JGI IMG/M metagenome (IMG submission 35276) | reverse complement strand
TGGGCCTCGCCGGAGGCTTCCGACAGCGTCAAGCCCTATATTGATCCGGAAATCTATCGCTGGATGTACCCGGCCCGATCGATACTCGATGCGGGCGGCACCATCGCCGGCGGAAGTGATTGGCTCGTCAGCTCACCCAACCCGTTTCTCGCGTTTGGTGTCGCGGAGACACGATCCGCGGGGCAGAGTGGCGTGCTCGATGCGACACAGCGCATGCCACGCGAGGCAATGCTCTACGCCTATACACGCAATGCGGCAGTCGCATTGAATCAACTCGACGAGATCGGCTCGCTCGCGCCCGGTAAGCGCGCCAATCTGATATTGGTCGATCGTGACGTGCTCACGGTTCCGGTCGCAGAGCTCAATGACGCCAAGATCGTCTGGACGATGTTCGGGGGCAAGATTGTCTCAGGACAAGCGCCGTGAGCTGTAGCTCGCTCCCGACGACCGGGACTGGTGGACCGCGCTCAGCCCCTTAGAACTGGATGGGCAGGGCGACCCGCCTCAGGCAACGGCTCTCCGACGACGAGCCAATGTCGCTCTGACCTTAAAGCCGCCACCATCCAGGTCTAATCTTTGATGTGCGATTGTCGCGCCGCCTCCTTGTTCTCCTGTTGCGCGCGCGCAACGCACGAGGGCTGCTGGATGGTGCGAACACTCCGCAGCCCTTTTGTCCGCTCCCCATCTGGCGCACGCTTGACGTCAGACCAAGCCAGTGATGTCGATTTTGATTGATCGTGCTGACGCGCTGGGGACCGCGGCGAGACTGACTGGCGGGTTGCCGAGGGGGCTGCCGTTGAAGAGCTATTTCCTCGAAGAACTTGATGACGACGTGGCAGCTCGTAAGGCTCTGACCGATGAGCTTCCGGGACAGAGGGAGCCTTGGCTCCCGCTGGATTCCAGTGGGCGTGATGTCATAGCCTATTTCGATGTGGACGAAGGGAGAGAGGGCGAAACCAGAGGCCCCTTTCTGATTCAGGCTGACATCAGTGGCCAACATTACTAAGAAGATCAAAAAGTGATCGATATCCTGTGTCGCCTGCAGGAACGCCTTGGCGGCATCATGCGTAACGACAATGATGAAGTAATCAGGTGATTGCGCCTTTTGGGGGCGGAATCAGCATTGACGGTCGCTACTTCTCGTCTTCGAAGGTCACGGCCACAGACGCATTGGCGGAAAGGCGCACCTTGTTGCCCTCGACACCGGCAACGAGGCCCTTGTCGATGAAGTGATGGTGGCCCCTGTGGCTGCCTTGGCCGCTGTCCTTCTTGGTCAGCTTGATACGGTTACCTTCGACCCTGTCGACGGTTCCGACGTGGACACCATCGGCGCCAATAACTTCCATGCGCTCTTTGATTTCTGACATCGGGGAATCCTCTGTGGACTCCCCTCAACGCGTCAGCGCCGTTTCGGTTCAGGCTGTGCAGCAAAGCGCGGTAAAGACATCAGCGAATTGAATTGGCAGGCATGCCGCCTCAAACAATGGCTCTCCGATGAACCGGAGCCACTGACGGTCTGACCAAGAGCAACAAAGGGTCGGCGCTTATCGAAAGGCCGCCGCCCCCTTTGCATGTGCCCTGACTGGAAAAACAATGCGTGCCATGCTGCATATCGCGGTATTTGCCGTGCTCGGTCCTTTGGTGGCTACTCTCGCCGCCGTGATAATAGGCAGGCTGCTCGGTCCGGGCACCATCGGCGTGCGCGAGGTCAGCTTCTACCTGGGCAAGGACATCCTTGATCCATGGCCCTACTATGCCGGCTACAACATTGGTGTAGTTCCCGCAGCGCTGACCGGGATCATCGATTACAATCTTGCTAGACGGCAACGCGGCGCCAAATCTACGGTTCTTCTGATCCCCTTTATTGGTTGGGCGATCAGCCTGATAGCGTTTGGCGTCTTGTACGGTGTGTCCACGTGGGGGCCAATGTGGTGGGAACCGAAACCTCCCCCATCTTCATTCGTGTGGGCCCCGGGATGGGCCCCGGAACTTTCCACCTTTCTGTTGGCCGGCGGTCTCTATGCTTCGTCCGGAGCGGTTGCCGCAGTCGTGTGTCATGTATTGATGCGCATTCTACTCCGGACGATGAAGGCATAACGCACACTCTCGCCATCGACCGGGCGCGGCTTCCGGCCTGACACGCGATTGCCGAAGGGGGCTGCTGTGAGCTATTTCCTTGAAAAACTTGATGACGATGTGGCAGCCCGCAAAGCTCTGACCGAGGAGCTGCCACAACAGAGGGATCCTTGGGTCCTGGATTCCGGCGGAGGTGATGCCATAGCCTATTTCAATGTTGACCAAGGAAGAGAGGGCGAAACCAGAGGCCCCTTTCTGATCCAGATTGACGTCAGCGGCCGACATTACTACGAAGATCGAAAAGTGATCGATATCCTGCGTCGCCTGCAGGAACGCCTTGGCGGCATCAATAACGATGAAGTAGTCAGGTAACTTGTGCCTTTGCAGCGTTTGACGCCCAATGGCATCACGCAGATTTCTAAGTGTTGGCAAAAACGCGATTGGCTATAGGCAATCCCTGGTAGTCCACCTCGACTGGGTTATCCCCTGCGTCCGTCGACCATTTGATGAGTTCTGCGACGGTGCGGGGAGTGGCGACCGGACCATTAACCACAACGGGGCAACGAAAGCGCCGATGAGAGCCTCCGCAACCGGAAACACGAAATCTCCTGCCCATAACGGTCAGGTGACAAAGATCGGGAAGCTGCCCAAGGTAGTATTGGACTCCGAACTCGCCACAGTCATCGACGATCATGAGTGACTGCGTTATTCCGTTCGTCGGGACGTACACGGCCCCATCCGGGAAAACCCACCAAAGATAGGTGCGTCCATCGACCACAATCGGCCGCTTTCCTTTTCGACTCACCGCCATCGCAGACGCCCTCAGCCCTTGCCGACTTCCTTCGCAAAGGTATCGCGCAGGCCGATGGTTCGGTTGAGCACGGGGCGCTCGGCCGTCGAATCCTTGTCGGGCACGAAATAGCCCTGCCGCTCGAACTGCACGACCTCGTCGGCGTGACCATTGGCAATCGCGGGCTCGATCCGCGCGTCGTGCAGCACCTCCAGCGACTGCGGATTGAGATCGCCTGCGAAATTTGCCGCATCCGGATTGGGCTTGGCAAAGAGCTGGTTGTAGATGCGGATCTCTGCCGTGCGCGATTGTGCGGCCGACAGCCAGTGCATGGTCGCCTTGACCTTGCGGCCGTCGGGCGCATTGCCGCCTCTGGTCGCGGGATCGTAGGTACAGCGCAGCTCGACCACCTCGCCGGCCGCATTCTTGATCACCTCGCGGCACTTGATGAAATAGGCATAGCGTAGCCGCACTTCGCTACCTGGCGACAGGCGGAAGAACTTCTTCGGCGGATTCTCCATGAAGTCGTCGCGCTCGATAAAGAGCTCGCGGCCAAATGCGATTTTCCGCGTGCCGGCCGCCGGATTGTCGGGGTGATTGATCGCCTCCAATTCCTCGATCTGGCCTTCCGGGTAGTTCTCGATCACGACCTTCAGCGGCCGCAGAACGGCCATCCGCCGCGGCGCAGTCCGGTTCAGCTCCTCGCGGATGCAGAATTCAAGCATGCCGACGTCGACAACACTGTTGGCTTTGGCTACGCCGATCCGCTTGACGAACTCGCGGATCGCTGCTGGCGGCACCCCACGCCGCTTGAGCCCCGCAATGGTCGGCATACGCGGATCGTCCCATCCGGCGACATGGCCGTCACGCACAAGCAGCGTGAGCACGCGCTTCGACAGCACCGTGTAGGTCAGATTAAGGCGCGCGAATTCATACTGATGTGGTGCCGAGGGCACCGGAAGCTTCTCGATCAGCCAGTCGTAGAGCGGGCGATGATCCTCGAATTCCAGCGTGCAAATCGAGTGCGTAATCCCCTCGATCGCGTCCGACTGGCCGTGCGCGTAATCGTAGCTCGGATAGATGCACCACTTGTTGCCGGTGCGCGGATGGTGCGCATGCTGGATCCGGTAGAGCACAGGATCGCGCAGGTTGATGTTCGGCGAGGCCATGTCGATCTTGGCGCGCAACACGCGCACGCCGTCGGAGAACTCGCCGGCCTTCATGCGGCGGAACAGATCGAGGTTTTCCTCGACCGAACGATCACGGAACGGCGAGTTTCTGCCAGGCTCCGTCAAGGTGCCGCGCGCGAGACGAATCTCCTCCTTTGTCTGGTCGTCAACATAGGCGAGCCCGTCGTGAATCAAGCCTTCCGCCCATGCATACAGGCGATCGAAATAGTCCGAAGCATAGAACTGATTCTCACCCCAGTCGAAGCCGAGCCAGTGCACGTCCGCCTGGATGGAGTCGATGTATTCCTGCTCTTCCTTGGCCGGATTGGTGTCGTCAAAACGCAGGTTGCATTGCCCTGCGAACTCCTGGGCAATGCCGAAATTAAGCGCAATCGACTTGGCATGGCCGATATGCAGATAGCCGTTCGGCTCCGGCGGGAATCGAGTGACGATCTTCTCGTACTTGCCCGCGTCAAGATCGGCCTGGACAACGTCGCGAATGAAATCGCGTCCAACCTCTGCCGCCAACGGTTCTGTGCTCATCACTAAAATCCTGTCCAGAAATCAGCGGCCCTTCTGCCAAATTCGGCAGGCTGAGCCAAGTCCCACGCTGCCGCTGTCAAAGTCCGGCAACCCGTGCACGCACACGTTCGACAAACGCCGCCCGGGAGGCCGGCGTGGAACGATCCATGTCATAATGCGCCAAATAGAACGATTTTACACGGGCTCCGCACATCGGCTACAGGGCGCGAAACAGAACCTTGCGGCCGGGATCCTGCATCACGACGCGCGTCAGCCACCACGGCGAGCCGCAGGTCGTCGCCGGGATTAGCATTGGCAAAGGCTCCCGCGCCTATGATACACGGTCGCCTCGCAACCCCACCAGCCTGCGCTCAAATGAACAACTCTGAAGTCGTCACACGCTTTGCCCCCTCGCCAACTGGCTTCCTCCATATCGGTGGGGCTCGCACGGCGCTGTTCAACTGGCTCTTTGCGCGCAAGCACGGCGGCAAGATGCTGCTGCGAATCGAGGATACCGACCGGGAGCGCTCGACCAAGGAGGCGATCGATGCCATCCTGGACGGCCTGAAATGGCTGGAACTCGACTGGGACGACGACGTCATCTATCAGTTCAGCCGGGCGGCGCGTCACCGCGAGGTGGCAGAGCAACTGCTGGCGGAAGGCAAAGCCTACCGCTGCTACGCTACCCCCGAGCAACTCACCGCCATGAGAGAAAAAGCCAGGGCCGAGGGCCGCACCCGGCTCTATGACGGCATGTGGCGGGATCGTGATCCATCGGAGGCGCCCTCCGGCATGAAACCCACTATCCGGCTGCGCGCCCCCTTGACCGGCGAGACCGTCATTGAGGACCAGGTACAGGGCCGCGTGGTCTGGCAGAACGAAAACCTCGATGATCTCGTGCTTCTGCGCGGCGACGGCACACCGACCTACATGCTCGCGGTCGTGGTCGACGACCACGACATGGGCGTCACCCACATCATCCGTGGCGACGATCATCTGATCAACGCCGCCCGCCAGAAGCAGATTTACGACGCCATGGGCTGGCCGCTTCCCAGCATGGCCCATATTCCGCTGATCCATGGTCCGGATGGTTCTAAGCTGTCCAAGCGCCATGGCGCGCTCGGCGTGGACGCCTACCGCGCCATGGGATACCTGCCGATAGCGCTGCGCAACTATCTGGTCCGGCTCGGCTGGAGCCATGGCGACCAGGAAATTTTTTCGACCGAGGAAATGATCGCCACGTTCGATCTGTCCAGCATCGGCCGTGCCGCAGCGCGCTTCGACTTCGCCAAGCTGGAGAGCCTGAACGGCCACTATATCCGGCAAACCGACGATCAATCCCTGGTGAAGATGTTCGAGGACGTGCTCGATCATGTTCCGGGACGCGCGGCGCTGAAGGCAAAGCTCAACAATGGCTCACGCGCGCAACTGCTCAAGGCGATGTCCAGCCTTAAGGAGCGCGCGAAGACCCTGATCGAACTGATCGACGGTGCCCATTTCATCTTTGCCGAGCGTCCGCTCGAACTGGACCCGAAAGCAGCCGCAATGCTGTCGCCGGAAACTCGCCAGCTGATCGGCCGGTTGCGGCTCGCGCTGGAAGCGGTGGAACCGTGGAACGCGGCGACCACGGAAGCGGCGATGCGGACGTTTGCGGAATCGAACGGTCTAAAGCTCGGCGCGGTCGCCCAGCCGCTCCGGGCTGCGCTGACCGGACGCACTACTTCCCCGGGAATTTTCGAGGTTCTGGACATTGTCGGCCGGCAGGAGAGCCTCGCCAGGCTTGACGATCAGGCGACGCCGTAGGGGGCCCCGCCACGCGCCCGGCTTGCCGCGCCCACTGCAATAATATACGCATTGGTTCCGAACCTTCTGGAAAATCCGGCTTGCCCCGCCATTTCTAGAGCGGGACTCCAAGTTCGGCCCATTTTCGTACGATTTTGATCGGGGACTTATAACGATGGACGCAGAATCCAAGAAAAATAACGCAACGCTAACGGTCGGAAACAAGAACTACGATCTTCCGATCCTGAGCGGCACCGTCGGGCCCGACGTGATTGACATCGGCAAGCTCTATGGACTGTCCGGCCTGTTCACCTACGATCCGGGCTTCACCTCCACCGCCAGCTGCCAGTCGAAAATTACCTACATCGATGGCGACGCAGGCGTGCTGGAATACCGCGGCTATCCCATCGAGCAGCTGGCCGAGCACGGCGATTTCCTCGAGACTTGCTACCTTCTGCTTTACGGTGAGCTTCCGAACGCTGACCAGAAGAAGGACTTCGACTCCCGCGTAACGCACCACAACATGGTGCACGAACAGATGGCGCGCTTCTTCCAGGGCTTCCGCCGCGACGCCCACCCGATGGCGATCATGGTGGCAGCCGTCGGTGCACTGGCCGCATTCTATCACGACTCCACCGACATCAACGATCCACGGCAGCGCATGATCGCGTCGATGCGGATGATCTCAAAGATTCCGACGCTGGCGGCGATGGCCTACAAGTACACGGTTGGCCAGCCCTTCATGTACCCGAGGAATTCGCTGAAATATGCCGAGAATTTCCTGCACATGTGCTTCGCGGTGCCGTGCGAGGAATACCAGGTCAATCCAGTGCTCGCGGATGCGCTGGACAAGATCTTCATCCTGCACGCCGACCACGAGCAGAACGCCTCCACCTCCACTGTCCGGATAGCTGGCTCTTCGGGTGCCAATCCGTTCGCCTGCATTGCGGCCGGCATTGCCTGTCTCTGGGGACCGGCCCATGGCGGCGCCAACGAAGCGGCGCTCAACATGCTCTACGGCATCGGCAAGGTTGAGAACATTCCGGACTTCATCGCCAAGGTGAAGGATAAGAACAGCGAAGTCCGCCTGATGGGCTTCGGCCATCGCGTCTACAAGAACTACGATCCGCGCGCCAAGATCATGCAGAAGATGTGTCACGCCGTGCTCAAGGAGACGGGCCACGGTGACGATCCGATGCTCAAGGTTGCGCTGGAGCTGGAGAAGATCGCTCTCAGCGATCCGTACTTCATCGACCGCAAGCTCTACCCGAACGTCGACTTCTATTCGGGCATCACGCTGAAGGCGATGGGCTTCCCTGTCTCGATGTTCACCGTGCTGTTCGCTGTCGCCCGCACCGTGGGCTGGATCAGCCAGTGGAGCGAGATGATCGAGGATCCGCACCAGAAGATCGGTCGCCCGCGCCAGCTCTACACCGGCGTTGGCCGCCGCGACTATGTCGCCTTGGCAAAGCGGAAATAACGCTCAAGATCGGTAATCAATCGCAACAAGCCGGGCGCAGTCGTCGCGCCCGGCTTTTTTCATTAGCGCCCGACCTCGGTGGCCAGCAGTCGTTATCAGGTGCCCGTCGGCCTTTTCCGCATCGTCGCGAGCACAATATCGGCGGCGCGCACGCTTGGCGGCTCGTTACCCGTCGACATGACTTCGTCGAGCGTGGCGAAAGCCTCAACTTGCTGCCTACGCAAGGTAGACTCCGCAAGCACCTCGCCGAGCGCTTGCGACAACTTCTCCGGAGTGCAGTTCTCCTGGAGGAATTCCGGAATGACGTCCTTGCCGATCACGATATTGGCGAGGATCACCGATTGTACGCGGATCGCCCGGCGCAGGATAAAGGCCTCCGCCGTGCCGAGACGATAGGCCGCCACCATCGGAACGCCGGACAGCGCCAACTCAAGCGTCACCGTGCCAGACTTCGCGAGAGCGGCGCTCGCGACCCGGAAAGCCGCCCTCTTCTCGCTCTCCCCGACGACGATCCGCGGCTTGATCTGCCAGCCCTGCACGCCCTCGCGGACCGCATGTTCAAGATGGGGCATGGTTGGCAACACCAGTTCAAAATCGGCCCCGCCGTTACGTAGGAGTGCCAATGTGGCGCCGAAAATCGCAAGATGGTGTCGGATTTCGCTGCGCCGGCTTCCCGGCAACACCAGCAGGACGGGTGGCTGCGCATCCCGCCGTTTGCGCTCCTCTGTATTCGGCCGCAGCGAGCCAAGCTGCTCGACGAGAGGATGGCCCACATAGCTACAGGCCGGTCCGTGCAGCCTGCGATATTCCTCCGGCTCGAACGGCAGCAGTGCGAGCACGTGGTCGACAAAGGCGCGCATGGCTGGCGCCCGACCAGGCCGCCACGCCCACACTGTAGGCGCCACGTAGTCGACAATCGGAATCGTGGCATCGCGCGCTCGAACGCGCCGGGCAACACGATGCGTGAAGCCAGGACTGTCGATGATGACGAGCACGTCGGGGGACGCCTCGAGCACGGCATCTGTGGTCCGGCGAATCAGGCGAAGGATCTTGGGCAACTGCTGCAGCACAGCGGCAAAGCCCATAATCGACAGCTCTTCGATTGGGAACAGCGAAACAAGTCCCTCGCCCGCCATGGCGCGCCCACCGACACCCAGAAATTGCACGGCATCGCCGAGGCGCTGGCGCAGCGCTTTCATGAATGTCGCGCCCAGCCGGTCGCCGGACTCCTCGGTTGCAATCAGGAACACCCTTCGTTCGATATCGGACATGCGGTCCTGCATCAGGCGGACACACCGATGACAAAGAGGTTCCGCGTATCGGCCGCCTCGATCATCGCCTGCGGCTCAGCGGCGAGCGTGTTGCCCGCAATCACCGCGATACCGGCAAGCCCGGCCGCCGATACACCATCGATGGTCCGCGGCCCAATCGTCGGCAAATCGAAGCGAAGGTCCTGCGTGCTCTTGGGCGCCTTGACGAGCACGCCGCGACCGGCTGCCGTGCGGATACGTCCCTCGCTGCGCAATCGCGCCATGCGCACCAACAGCGCGTCGGTGCCCTCGATATCCTCAATGCCGACCACGTGGCCGCCGATGACAACGGCAGCCTGACCGACATCGAAGGGGCTGAGCGCACGCAACACCTCGCAGCCCCTGGCAATGTCCGCACTCGCGGCTGAATCGGGCGCCGTGCGCGTCAAACACCCCTCCGGGACCAAGAGATCCGGAGCCACGTCCTTTATCCCGACCATGCGAAACCCATCCTGCTCCAAGATGCGGCCGACGCTGGATAGCAAATGGTCGTCGCCACCGCGGAACGCGCGCACGACTTTGCCGATAAAGCGAAGGGTCTTGAAGTCGAGGCGGATTTCCGACAACGACGGGCGTGTCAAGGAACCGATGAAGATCAGGTCGCGACACCCCTCCTCGCGAAACAACCGCGTCGCCCGGCCGAGCTGACCAACCGAAATCCAGCGATGGCGAAATTGCTCCACCCGCACCGGGTCGCAGGAACCACGGAGTGCAAACAGGACCGGAGAGATGCCCCGCGAGACCAGTGACTCAGCGACGGCAAAGGGCATGGCCCCTCCACCTGCGATCACCCCGACCGGCGAAGAAATTGCTGAAGCCGCTGACGTCATGGTTGCGGCCATCTTACAGTCAGCTCCTGCTGCCTTCGACGCTGGGAAGACAGAGCGGGCGATGCTTGCCCTTGCCGATGAAGTCGAGAATTTCGGCAATTGCGGGATCTTCGGCCGCCAATGGCCGCACCGCCTGCAGCCGCTCGGCGAAGATGCCGGGCCCATGGAACAGCTTTTGATAGAACGACCTGACGGCGGCCAATCGCGGCTTGGTGAATTTCCGCCGCTTCATACCGATGATGTTCAAGCCCTCGAGCGTGGCATACTGTCCATTCACGAGGCCGAACGGGATGACATCATCGCGAACACCGCAGACACCGCCCACCATCACCTGCGGGCCGATCCGCGTGAACTGGTGCACGGCGGACAAGCCACCGATGTAAACGAAATCACCTATCTCGCAATGGCCTCCAAGCGTAGCCGAGGTCGCGAAGATTGCGTCGTCGCCGACCAGGCAATCATGCCCGACGTGGCTGTTGTTCATGAAATAGCCTCGATCGCCGACGCGCGTGAGGCCACCTCCCTTGACGGTACCGACGCTCATCGTCACGCCTTCCCGAATGGTACAGCCCGAGCCGATCTCAAGTCGGGTTGGCTCACCTCTATAGCTGAGATCCTGCGGCGCCCCACCTAGTGCGGCAAACGGAAAAATTACGCAGTCGTCGCCAATCGACGTGTGCCCGCTGATGGTCACGTGCCCAATCAGCCTGCAATTCTTGCCGATCGCGACATTCGGTCCGATCAGGCAGAAGGGCCCGATCTCCGTACCGGCACCAATCACGGCACCGTCTTCCACCCGTGCTGCGGGGTCGATCCTACTCATCAAGAAACTATGATTATGTGTTGATGTTGCTTGGTTTTCCGGTGGTAGCGCGACTTTACCCGGTCTGTCCAGTAGTTACTCCAACAGTTCATTCTTTGCTGCCCGTTGCGCAAGTGCGGGCAACGACAGGAGTAATCAGGCGTCAAAACTCAACGCTGGCGACTTCGTCATCTCCGCCCATTTTACAAAGCAACGCAATAGTCCGGGCGGTCTGTTCTGACGAACACAAAGCCGCTCAATCCGTCAGCATCGCGCCGACGTCGGCCTCGGCGACGATGGCGCCATTCACCTTGGCGTCACCGTGAAACCACCACATGGCCTTGCGACGGCCGATCGAGCGCATATGGTACTCGACGGTATCGCCTGGCATTACAGGTTTGCGGAATTTGCACTTGTCAATGGTGAGGAAGTAGACCGCGCGCGGCTTCTCCGTGCCCTCAACTGACTTGATACCGATCACACCGGCGGTCTGCGCCATGGCCTCGATCATCAACACACCCGGATATACCGGACGCTCCGGAAAGTGGCCTAGAAAAGGCGGCTCGTTGTAGGTCACGTTCTTGATGCCAATTCCGCTGTAATCAGCACGGATGTTGATCACGCGGTCGATCAGCAGCATCGGGTACCGGTGCGGGAGCGTCTGCAGGATCGCGTTGATATCCACGAGCTCGAACCTGATTGGAGACTCCTCCATCACTCCCTTCCCCCATTCTTCGACTCTTTCACGCCGTCTCGTACCAAACGCTCCACCGCAAGGATCTCCCTGAACCACTGCTTGGTCGGCTTGGCAAAGTGGCCACCCCAACGGCCATTGGGCGGTATGTCATCCTTGACCGCGCTCATGGCGGTCACCTGCGCCCCATCGCCGATCTTGAGGTGATTGTTGATCCCCACCTTGGCTCCGAGCGCCACGTTGTCTCCGATGGTCAGGCTGCCCGCAAGCCCGATCTGGGCCGCCAACAGGCAATGCCGACCAATCGTCACATTGTGGCCGATCTGAACCTGATTGTCGATTTTGGTGCCCTCTCCAATCACGGTATCGCGGAGGCTCCCCCTGTCGATTGTGGTTCCAGCACCAATCTCAACATCATTCTGAATGAGCACCCGCCCAGTCTGCGGTACCTTCAGGTGGCCATCCGGCCCAAAGAACACAAACCCATAACCGTCCTGTCCGATGCTGCAGCCGGGATGAATCAGGACGTCGTTGCCGACCAGCGCGCACTGAATGGCCGTACGGGCGCCGACATTGCAGTTCCGGCCGATCTTGACGCTGGCGCCAATCACCGCGCCCACTCCAATCACAGTCCCGGACCCAATCTCTACATCCGGACCGATCACCGCCAATGGATCGACCACCACGCCATCCTCCAAGCGGGCGGTCGGATCGATGATTGCCGAACTGGCAATCCCCTCATTCCCAACCCAGGATTGCGGGCGTAGCGCATCACGGTGCCATTCGCGAGCGAGCTTCACGAAGGCACGGAAGGGTTGCGCCACCCGCAGAACCGCCACATGATCTGGCACTTCCGCCTCAAAGCGCAGGCTCACAAAACAGGCGCCAGCCCGGGTCAGAGCAAGCTGGTCAACGTATTTCAGATTGTCGAAAAAGGTCAGATGCGCCGGGCCAGCCTCGTCAAGCGAGGCCAAGCCCTTGATCACATGGCCGGCCCGCGATGGGTCGACCAGTTCCGCCTTCGCCGCGCTGGCAATCTCAGCCAGAGTCGCCGAAGGCGGCTTGGTAAAGAAGGTCGGCTGCGCCATGCCACCCCGTCGTTATCCGGCCAATGGGCCAACTAGAACGTCGTGCCCCCGCCGAACCTGAACTCCTGCGTACGATCGTTCTTACCCTTCGTGAGCGGAATTGCATAGTCGAAGCGCAGCGGTCCGAAAGGAGAGGCCCAGATCAAACCGACACCGACCGACGACCGAACAACATTGCCATTGTCATACACCAGACCGGTACAGGTTCCAGCGCGGACCGGGTTTACCGACGATGGAGTACAGTTCGAGTTGGAGGTCGTGGTGAGCTCATTGGTAACAGACCAAGTCGTCGGCCCCTGGTAGTCGTACAGACCACCGGCGTCAGCATAGACGGCGCCCTTCAGCCCAACCTCCTTCGGCAGGAACCAGAACGGCATCTGCAACTCCAGCGATGCACCCCAATACTTCGTACCTCCAATCGCATCCATGGTACCGAAAGGATTGAGATCGCGCGGGCCAATGCCGTTTGGAGCAAAGCCGCGAACAAGGTTCGGTCCCATCTGGAAGTGATCCAGCATGCGGATTTCGTTGTTGCCGATCTTGTTCAGGATACCGCCCTGCAGATGGACCAACCCGACGATATCGGCAACGAGCGGAGTGTAATACTTCCCGTCGAATGCAGTCTTCAGATAGGTCACGTCGCCACCGACGCCAGCGAAGTCTTGCTTGAAGTCAAGCAGCAGACCGTCAGTCGGGTTCCTGTTGTTGTCGAGCGTGTTGTAGGTCAGCGTATAGCCTAGCGCCGAGGTCCATGTCGGACCACCTGCCAACTCCTTGCGCACCGGCAGGGATGCTTCGCCATCAACGTAGCAACCAAGCCCGTTGTTCGCAGCCACTATGTGTGCCGCGTTGGTATCGTTAGGATTTGCGTTTGCATAGGCGGGGCTCGGAAAGAAGGAAGGTGAATTCGGATCGTTATTACAGTTCTGCAAAGCAGCTGGCAGCGTAATCTCTTGCCGGTAGATCGAGTAGCGGAGCTGAAGCGACAAGTCTTCACGCAACTGGAAGCCGAGCCGCGGGGCGAATCCAAACGTCTTGGTGCCGTAGGCAATGTAGGTGTTGGCCAATTGCTCGCGCTGATAGAGGTCGAGCCCCAGCGCAACACGGTAGTCCAGCAGGTAAGGTTCTACGAAGGACAGCGAATAGCCGCGGGCGTACTGGCCGTAGGTGACCGATGCCTTGGCGAACAAACCTCGCCCCAGGAAGTTGCGCTCGGAGACGCTGACCTCCGCGAGCGCACCGTCTGTGGTCGAGTAGCCGCCCGACACCGAGAAATCGCCAGTCGACTTCTCTTCAAGGTCGACGTTGAGAATTACGCGATCGCTTGAAGAGCCGGGCTCGGTGGTGATTTTGACGGTCTTAAAGAAATCCAGATTCTTCAGGCGACGTTCGGCCCGGTCAACCAGCGCACGGTTATAAGCGTCACCCTCGGAAATATCGAACTCACGGCGGATCACGTAGTCGCGCGTGCGTGTGTTGCCCTTGACATTGATGCGCTCAATGTAGGTGCGCGGGCCTTCGTCCACAGCGAACACGACTGCTACGGTGTGCGCATCGAAGTTACGGTCGCCGCGCGGCCGCACCACCGCAAAGGCATAGCCACGCCGCGAGGCCTCGATCTGCATTTCCTCGACCGACTTCTCGACTGCCTCTACGTTGTACATCGAGCCTGTGCTGACGCGCGAATAGGAGCGCAACGCGGTGGCATCAAAGCCTGGAATGCTCGACTGAAAGTCAACCGAACCGACGTGGTACTGCTGCCCCTCCTCGATTTTGAAGGTGACAAGGAAGCCCTTGCGCTCGGGATCGTACTCCGTAAGCGCCGCAACAACCTGCACGTCGGCAAAACCGTGCTTCAAGTAGAAGCGCCGAATCAGATCACGGTCAGCTTCAACGCGGTCCGGATCATAAAGGTCGCTATTGCCGATGAAGCTCAGAAGATTGCTCTCGCGAGTCTTGATGACGTCCCTGAGGCGATAGCTCGAATAGGCGTTGTTACCAACGAACTCGACCGACCTGACGCCAGTCTTCCCGCCTTCGTCGATGGTGAAGACGAGATCGACACGGTTATTGGCCCGCTCAATAACTTCAGGCGTCACATGCACGTCGTAACGGCCCGAGTGGCGATAGATTTCAGCGATGCGAAGCGCATCCGACTGCACCATCGGCCGCGACAGAGTGCCACGCGGCTTGGACTGGATTTCAGCCGAAAGCTGCTCGTCCTTGACCTTCTTGTTACCCTCGAATGCAATGCGTCCGATCACAGGATTTTCGATGACCGAGACCACGATCCGGCCGCCGACACGATTGATCTTGACGTCCTGGAACAGGCCGGTCTCGATCAGCGCCTTCAGGCCATCGTCAATCGACCCCTGGTCAAGGCGGCCGCCCGGCCCAGCCTTGAAGTAGGAACGGATAGTATCCGCCTCTACGCGCTGGTTCCCCTCGACAGCAATTGACTGCGCCGTCTGAGCGACGGCAGGCAACGCCTCGAGCACGGCGACAGCCGGTGCAGCGAACATAACAAGGGCAAGGAACAAGCCCCCCCGGACCCGCAAACGTAATTTCATGCGCAAGGCGCCTTTATTTTACAAAGCCGACCGACCCCCAAGCCGGAACGGCAGAATCTCTTAACATTTCTTGTAGCCAATTTCGCTGGCGCGGCAAACGACCGAAAGCACCGTATTTTCAATTTCGTTCCAGCGTTGCCCATTGGCAACGTCACAAAAAAACCTGCTTACGATGCCGCCAAGCGCAGAATGTCATTGTAAGTCGCAAATACCATCAGCATCAGAACCAGTCCGAGGCCGATCCGGAACCCCATCTCCTGAGCCCGCTCCGACAGCGGCCGGCCGCGGACGGCCTCCACGGCGTAGAACAGAAGGTGACCACCATCGAGCAGCGGTACCGGAAAAAGGTTCAAAAGTCCGATAGAAACCGACAGCACCGCAGCAAGGTGGATCAGCGCGGCAAGACCCAATGTCGCGACCTGCCCCGAAATCTGCGCAATGCGAATCGGCCCACCGACCTGATCGGCCGCCTGGCGGCCCGTAAAGACGCCGCCGATATAAGAGAGCGTGGTATCGACCACGAACCAAGTCTCCTTCACCCCGAGCCAGAGTGCGGTGACGGGATCGACGCGTTCGGCGACGATCTCCCCGTTACCCAGCGACTCACGCGTGATTCCGAGCACGGGCAGTCGGACCTTGTTCCCGAACGGATCCTTTATCTGGCGCAGCTCCGGAGTTCCGGTCAGTTGCACGCTGGTATTATTACGCTTCACCGTGAAAGTGAGCTTTTCGCCGGCATGCGTACTGACAATACGCTGCAGGTCCGAGAAGCTTCCAACAGCCGTACTGTCGATCGCTGTAACGACGTCACCCACTTGGAAGCCCGCTGCTGCAGCGGGGCTGCCAGCTTCGACCTTGTCGACGCGAGCGCTCGTGATGGGCTTGCCAAAAAACGTGAAAAGGCCCGCGAAGATCACGATCGCCAGCAAGAAGTTGGCAATCGGCCCCGCAGCAACGATTGCGGCACGAGGTCCGACCTTCTTGTGGTGGAAGCTGCCGGCGCGCTCCTCCGCGGTCATACTGGAGAGCGCCTCCGCTGAGGGTGTCGAAGCCTCGGTATCGTCGCCGAAGAACTTGACGTAGCCACCTAGCGGAATCGCGGAAATCTTCCAGCGCGTGCCGTGGCGATCATTGAACCCCGCCAGTTCCGGCCCGAAACCGAGCGAAAAGGTCAGGATCTTCACGCCAGCCCACCGGGCGACGAGAAAATGCCCAAGCTCGTGGAAGAAGACGACGATGGTGAGAACGAACAGGAAGGGGATCACGTATCCGATGAGCCCATGGCCCAACGTACTGAAAGTATGGACGAAAAACTCGGACATCGAATTCCTCTCGCAGAGCCGACAGCCCTGCTCCCCGATGATCTAGGATGCTTTTAGGGCTATTTCACGCAATAGGGTCGCGGCTACACTTCGGGCCTTTTGGTCAACGGCGATGGCATCGTCCGCCGAACCTAGCAACGCCAGATTGCCGGACTTGATCCAATTCTCCAGCGTCGCCTCGACCAATCTCGCAATCGCGCCAAACCGGATCTTGCCAGCGATAAACGCCGCGACCGCAATCTCGTTCGCGGCGTTATATACCGTAGTTGCGCCGCGTCCGGTCCTTAATGATTCGTAAGCGAGCCGAAGCCCGGGGAACCGCTCGAAATCGGGTGCCTCGAAGGTCAGTTGCCCGATCTTGGCGAGATCGAGTTTCTCCGCTGGTCCAATAATCCGATCGGGCCATCCCAGGCAGTGCGCAATCGGTGTGCGCATGTCCGGCGCACCAAGCTGCGCCACCACAGATCGATCGGAGAATTCGACCATGCCGTGGATAATCGATTGCGGATGGACCAAAACGTCGATCTCCTCGGGCGCCAACGCAAACAGATAGGACGCCTCGATAACCTCAAGGCCCTTGTTCATCATCGAAGCCGAATCGATCGTGATCTTCTGGCCCATGCTCCAGTTTGGATGCTTCAAGGCTTGCGCGAGCGTTGCCTGTTCAATGTCGGCGCTCTTCCACGTCCGGAACGGACCGCCAGACGCGGTAATGATGACGCGGACAAGTTCTTCACGATTGCCGGAGCTGAGCGCCTGGAACAGCGCGTTGTGCTCGGAATCGGCGGGCAGGATGCAGGCGTTGGCTTTTGCGGCCCGCTGCATGAAGAAATCGCCAGCGCAAACAAGGCATTCCTTGTTGGCCAGCGCGACCGTCGCACCCCGATCAACGGCGGCGAGCGCGGGCTTCAACCCGGCCGCACCGCTGACAGCTGCCATCACCCAGTCGGCCGGCCCCGCTGCTGCCTCGATGACCGCGCTCTCGCCAGCGCCGCATTCCGTGGTCGTTCCCGCGAGTGCCTCCTTCAGTTCGGAAAGCTTGGAAGCGTCGGCTACCGCAACGAACCGCGCACCAAACTCCCTCGCAAGCTTTGCCAGTGCCTGGACGTTGCCGTTCGCGGTCAGCGCCTCGACCCGATACCGATCGCGCGAAGCGCGCAGCAAGTCCATGGTACTGTTGCCGATCGAGCCGGTGGCCCCGAGGACGGTCACACTGCGCACGGCGCCCGCCGCGGCTTTATTATTACGCAATGGAACTGCGCTCATACCTTCACCAAACCATAAGACCGGAACCGACGCTATCCACGCCGC
>JGI24705J35276_12238242_pt1 | contig 17762 bp, 15 predicted proteins | sample TergutNt197P4_FD_35276 | JGI IMG/M metagenome (IMG submission 35276) | reverse complement strand
GTCATTTTCCTGATCATCACGGTGGCACAGTTCGTCGTGATTACGAAGGGCGCTGAACGTGTCGCGGAGGTGGCAGCCCGCTTCAGCCTTGACGCTCTCCCTGGCAAGCAGATGAGCATCGACAGCGATTTGCGCAGCGGCGAAATCGATCAAGCCGAGGCGCGCCGCCAACGTCGGCGCCTGGGGCAGGAAAGCCAGCTTTATGGCTCCATGGATGGCGCCATGAAGTTCGTCCGCGGCGATGCGATCGCCAGCCTTGTCGTCATCGTCGTCAATCTGATCGGCGGGCTCGCGATCGGGACCATGCAGCACAATATGTCGCTTGGCCAGGCGGCCGAGATCTATCCGCTGCTGACGGTCGGCGACGGTCTGGTGGCACAAATCCCGGCGCTCCTGGTGTCGATCGCTGCCGGCACGGTGGTGACCCGCGTCGCTTCCATCGAGCAGCGCGATCTCGGCGCTGAAATTTCGGGCCAGCTATTGAACCAGCCGCGCGCCCTGAGCCTCGGCGCGGTTGTCATGCTGGCGCTGGCCGTCGTTCCGGGATTTCCAATGCCGGCGTTCCTCGCCCTGGGTGCCGCCTTCGCGATCGGCAGCTATCTGGGCCACCGGCGTGCAGCAGCGCTGGCCGCACAGACTTCAGTCGATGCCGCATCTGGCCTGCCGGTACCGGCCACACGGACCGAGGCATCCAACCCGGCTTCAACGGAGCCTGCCCGACCGCAGCGATACCGCATCATCGCCGCGGTCGGCCGCGAGCTTGCAGAGGTGGTCGCGCCGCAAGCCTTCAACGAAGCCGTTACGAAGATGCGCCAATCTTTTGCCGCCGACCTCGGCGTCGAGCCGCCTCTGGCAGAGCTTGTCGTCGATCAGCGCATCGAGCCGCACCATTTTCATCTGGACCTGGAAGGTGTGCCGGTCGTTGAGGGAGATATCCAGCCGGGTCATCTCCTGGTCAAAGATGATGCAGTCCATCTCGAGCTGCTTGCAGTACCATTCGAGGTGGGACCGCGCATCATCGGGCGTCAGCCGACGATTTGGGTCGAAAAGCAGCACGAGCAGACCCTTGCTGGCGCTGGCGTTGAATTCCTCAGTCCAACGCAGGTGCTGGTGCGGTGCCTGGCACAGATGCTGCGGCGCTATGCGACGCAATTCGTCGGCATTCAGGAAACGCGCGAACTGCTTGGGCAAGCCGAACGCGACTATCCCGAGCTCGCGAAGGAAGCCTTGAAGATCGCCCCGCTGCAGAAGATCGCCGATATTCTGCGCCGCCTTCTGGACGAGAACGTACCGATCAGCAATTTGCGCCTCATTCTTGAGGCAGTGGTCGAGTGGGGACCGCGCGAACAGGATGTCGTCCTGTTGGTCGAGTATGTCCGCATGGCGCTGCGCCGCCAGATATGCTTTCGCTGCGCCGACCACACCCGGGTGATTGCCGCCTACATGCTGGAGCGTTCGGCCGAGGACGCGTTGCGTTCCTCAGTGCGCCCCACGGCCGTCGGCGCGTTCTTAAGCATTTCAGACGCGGCCGCACGTCCCCTTGTCGAGCGCATCAGACAAGCGCTTGCTGCGGCGCCAGAGGCCCGTCCGGCCGTGCTCGCCTCGATGGATGTGCGTCGGCATGTGCGCAATCTCTTGAACCGAAACAACCTCGACGTTCCGGTTCTGTCTTATCAGGAGTTGGTACCTGAATTCAGCATTCAACCGCTCGCAACGATTGCCAACAATCCGGAGAAGAACGCTATCGAAACCGGCGTCGAGCCACGTCCCGAGGAACCGATGAAGGCCAACGTCACGCAGTTTGTACCCCATACCATCGCTGCCAAAAAGGGCGATCGGTGATCGGAGAGAGTTACATGAATGACAAGTGTCTACTATCATGGCCCTGGCGCGTTGCGCCGCATCCGCGCAGCTTGGCATCGCGGCTTTTGTTGATCGCAGCGCTTGCCGCGCTTTGCACCGCGCCGCGCGCCAGCGTTGCCCAAAATCTGCCCACCGTGGTCCCCGTGTCAACGGCGAGCAGTCAATCCGTCAAGTTGATGGTGGGCGAAGGGCGGGTCTTGCTTTTCGACGGTCCGGTTGAATCCGTTTTCGTCGCCAACTCCGCGATCGGCGATGTAAAGGTCATCGCGCCGGATACGGTTTATGTCTGGGGCAAGAAGAGCGGAACAACCAATCTTATTGCGCTGTCGGCCGGCCGGAAGATCCAGGCGACAATAGATTTTCGCGTATCGATCAATCCGGAGCCGCCGAACGAAGCTCAACGCCAGTTGCAGCCTACCTCGGCAACGAAAATTTCCATCCTGGGCGAACGGGCCGTCGTCACTGGCCGAACCAACGGAATCGAGGGAGCTGTCGACGACCAGAACACCGCTGAAATCTATTCCCCGCCGGGGCAGCCGCCACTCAACAACGGCACGCTCCCCGGTTCTCAGCAGGTCAACATTCGCGTACGTTTCGCCGAAGTGTCGCGCAATGAACTGCAACAGCACGGGTTCAACTGGAGGATTTTTGGCAGCGTCGGCAATCAGACCGTTGGCAAGAGCGGCATCATGGGCAGCGGCATCAATATCGACGTTCTGGTCGAGGCGTTGCAGCGCAAGGGACTGCTCACCATCCTGGCCGAGCCAAATCTGACGGCAGTCACCGGCGAAACAGCGAGCTTCCTCGCCGGCAGCGAGGTTCCGGTCCCGATTGCACAGCCCACTGGGATGATGTCGGTCGAGTATAAGCCTGTCGGCGTCAAGCTCGAGTTCACGCCGACGATCATCAAAACCAACAGGATTGCTTTGCACGTTCGGCCGGAGGTCAGCGCCATCTCCCCGACGGGAGGAGTCAAGTCCAACGGAACCGATCTGCCAGCCTTCAACGTGCGCCGCACCGACACGACGGTCGAAGTGGCGAGCGGCCAGACCTTCGCCATTGCCGGCTTGTTTCAGCGGCAACTTTCGCAGCAGCTCGACAAACTCCCATTCGTTGGCGATATGCCTGTGCTCGGCGCTCTCTTCACCTCCGAACACTATCGTCGCGATGAGACCGAGCTGGTCATCCTGATCACGCCCTATCTGGTGAAGCCGTCGAGTCACATGATCGCGACGCCGCTCGATCGGCCCGCGCCCCGTCCACCAATCCGCACCGTCGCGACCGGCCCGAAACGATCAGGCTTCATCGTGAAGTGAACTACCTCCAGCTTTTAATACGTCAATCCCTCCCCGCCCTGAAGGACGGGCTTTCCCACGAGGAGTCCGATGATTCGACATCAAGCCGCTCCCATGTTGCGACATTCCCATTGGCTCAAGCGTCTGCTCAAGCCAAACTATTTCGTCATCCTGTTGTTGCCGCTCACAGCTTGCGCACAGGTGCCACCCGACTATTCACCGGGTTACTCGTATGTAGCCGTCGCGTCTCCCAAGCGGCCCGACCGCGTGCGGTATGTGCTGGCGCCCGACGCCTGTCTGACGCCAGACCCGACCGACGAGCAGCTTGGGCTGCGACCGCCGCCCGGCTGCGCGAATGCGGCAAACCTCCTGGCAATGGCGGAGCGAAAGCGTGACGTCGTCGACCCCCGCAGGCTCGGCGCTGCCCCGGCTGCGCCCGCGGCGAGAGCCGCACAGAGGTACCTCTATGGTTCGCGCGAAGCGTTGGGTGCTGGCGTTGGCAGATCGACGTATGGCGGCGGGCACGCGGGTACGACCATGGACGGAGGAGTCGCAAACGCATCGCCAGGAATCACAGACACATCGCCCATCATACAGGCCAGAAGTCGGTGAGAATGCGTCCGCGCGGAATGCGGACCCAACCTGTCATGCATCGAGCGCTGATGCCAAGCCGCCTCAGCGCTTCATCCTACCCAACGCCTTGGCGCGGGCTTTCGGATCGCTTATGCCGCGGATGGCTTTGGCGCGTTTGAGAAGCGCGGTGATTTCATGTTGCGGCATTTCGGGTGGAGCCGCCGCACGGGCCTCGTCGGGGCTGCGCCCGATGAGGCCCAGCGCGATGACAAGGTTGCGGCGATGACGCTCCTCGGCAGCCGGAGATTGTACGATCTCATGAACCAGCACTGCCGCGTCGTCAGCTTTATTGTCGAGCGCTGCCGCGAGCGCGAGATTCGTGGCAATATCGAGATCATCAGGGGCTATGGCCCTTCCCTTCTTGAACGTATTTTGTGCCTTGGCGAATTGTCCAACCTGAGTTTGAGCGAAACCAAGCCGATTGTAAGCCGTTCCGGTATTGACGCGTGGAGCAGCCTTGGCAAGGTCGGCAAGCCCCTCATCGAGGGAATCGTCCTGAACGAGGGCTGTGCCGAGACCAAGCAGAGCATCGTTGTTGTTCGGGTCCTTGATCAAAGCGGCGCGATAGGCCTTGATCGCCAGCGTAATACGGTCGGCCCGCAGGCAGGCATCGCCAAGCCGCACATTGGCGTCCGGCGCATCCCCCGACAACACAACGCTCTGTTGATACAGCTTGATCGCATCATCGTGCTTGCCATGCGCCTCAATGTCTTCGGCAAGACTGACCAGGCTCTTCGATTTATCGCCCTCGTCCGCCTGATCGGCTTTACCAACATTGCCCTGCGCAGCTTCGGAGCTCTGCATAGCTCCAGAACTCTCCGTGGCTTCGGAAATAGTTGCCACGCTCGCGCAACCGCCAACAAGACCCGACAGCACGACAAGCAGAAATATCGAATTAATACGCATCACTCACCTTCCCCCGAGTCACCTCACTCCATTTTCAGCGCGATGTCAAAACTACTTCGCTATTATTCCAGTCTCGCGACTGATAAAAACGGTGGCACGCAGCGGCTTGGCGGGATTTTGCATTAATGGAAGAATCCGAGCAAAAAACGCTACCTGCATCGGAAAAAAAACTGAGGGATGCGCGACGCAAAGGCCAGGTATCGAACAGTCGTGAACTCATCACTGCCTCCACGTTGACTGTCATGTTAGTCTATCTCCTGTACGCTCTTCCAGCGCTGGGCGACCGGCTGCAAGAGCTGATGGACATCGTCACGCAAGCGCCGGGGCACCCGTTCTCGGAAACATGGGGCCGCGCTGTCGGTGCCGCGATCGAAATCTTCCTGCGAATCAGCCTGCCGATGGTCGCTACGATCGCCGTTACCAACCTCGTCTCCGGCATGGCAGGAACAATGGGCCCGGTCTTTTCGCTCGATCCCGTCATGCCCCAGTTCGATCGTATCAATCCGGCGAAAGGCCTGACGCGGATGGTGTCGCTGCGCAACGTCGTCGAATTCGTCAAAGCGATCGTCAAGGTCGTCGTCCTTTTCGCCGCATTCTGGCTTGTACTGCGTGGATCGATCCGGGCGTTCATCGAGGTGCCAAGCTGCGGCCTGGGCTGTCTTGCCAAAACAACTCTCGCCGCCTTGCGGCCACTGGCCGCAACCGCGGTGTTGGCCTTCCTGACCATCGGCCTGATTGATCTCCTCGTACAGCGCCGACTCTTCTTGCGCGACATGCGCATGACGAGAACCGAGGCCAAGCGGGAGGCGAAGGACATCGAAGGCGATCCGCTGATCCGCAGCGAGCGGCGCCGTATACACAAGCAACTGGCAAGCCAGCGGGTGCGCGTCGGTCTGCGGCGAGCGGTCATTGCTGTGATTCATAACGACCAGATCGTCGGCCTGCGCTACCGGAGCGATGACACACCGATTCCCGTTGTTGTCTGCAAAGCCTCTGGCACCGCCGGCACGCGGATGATCGGCGAAGCACGCCAACTCGGCATGCCCGTCGTTGACGATGCCGCACTGGTCGCCTCGCTTTCAGCCCGGCATGCGGTCGGCGATGCCATCGTGCCCGATTTGTTTCAGTCGGTGGCGCGGATTCTGATCGCAGCCGGTTTCTCCTGATCGAAGTTGATCGCAGGCGGCGGCTGCAACTCACCGTGTCAAGGTTCGAGACCGTCGCCATCGACATGATCAAGGTCTCTCGAATTAATCGTCAGCGGAGCGGCCGTGTGCGCCTGCAGTGGCCTCCAGCGTCTCCAGCGCGATTTGCATCATCTCGGCCCTGTGCCGGACATGCCGGCGCGCAACCTGCGCGAATTTCGTGCCATCGCGCTCCTCGAGCGCCGCCATCATCTGTTTGTGATCTTCCACTGCCTCAGTCCATCGCGGTGGCGAATTCGGCGCGAAAGCCAGCAGGGTGCTGAGGCGAGCCTGCAGTCTGGCGTGTATTTCGCTCAGCACGCTGTTGTCGGCCGCCTCGAAGATCGCCTTTTGAATGATGCCAGTGAGCTTGTAGTAGCACAGCTTTTCGCCATGACAGAGATGCTCGAGCATCTGCTTGTGGGCGCTCCTGGTGCGATGGATGCGTTCCTGGTCGATACGCGCGCAAGCGCGTTCTCCTGCCAGCGCTTCGAGAGCTCCCAGAACAGCGAGGGTCTCCTCCACCTGTTCCGGTGTGACACGGACGACAGTGGCGCCTTTATTGGGCAGAAGCTGCACCAGACCTTCCACCGAAAGCACTTTGAGTGCCTCCCGAAGTGGTGTCCGCGACACCTCGAAGCGGGTACACAGGCGGGATTCCGCAATGCGGCTTCCCGGCCGAAGCTTGCCCTCGATGATCATGTTGCGCAGGAGCGTAACAAGTTCATCGGGAAGCGATCTTCGGTGAATGACGGGTTGGGCGGGCAAACCAAATACCTCCGGCGCACACATCGTGGCGCTGACTGACAACGGATAATCTTTGATGAGACGGTGGGCGGTATCCGCCTTATTCCAAGGCACGGGCCCACACTCGCTACGTTTTCACAGCGAACAGCCGGAGATCCCAGGCAAGGCAGGCAAAAATGCGAAAAGCCCCGGTGCACAAGCGCCCATTGTCAGTCCCCCATTTCAACACGAAGTTAACTACCGTTGATCGAAATTACCGCTAATCGACCTTGCATATATGCTACGACGCCGACACGACGAAATCAGGGCGGAAGTGGTCCTAGAGCAGGCAAAACATTGGCCAGCTGCGGGCACAGCCTCTTTTTAATTCCAAGTGGGACTTATCGCTGCAAATAAGTTGGCGAAAACACGGAAGATACTAGACAATAAGGACGTCTTATGCCGCTCGGCACCTGAGGGGTTACATCGCCATTCCCCAGCAGTGATGAAGTCGGGTGGCAAAAGTGCATCCACGATGGAGCCTCCTTATTCGGACTATCTGGAGTTGCCATGTTCACCTGACGTCCGCGCGCAGGCCTGCGCTGCCGACAGTTTGATCTGTCGCAATAATCGCTCGCCTCCGGCATTTGCGGGCCCCGATCGTGCAAACTCAAGTGGCATTACTGCTTATCGTGGCAGAACCGATGTAAGCCAAGAATTAGGCCAAGAATTAAGCCAGGAATGATGTCTGAAAGCCGTCGACGTAGTTCGCGTTTTCTTGTCATTTGCTTGATGTTTGCGTGAGGCCCAGCCTGAGCGATCGTTGATTCCATTATTCTGAGCTGGAGCGGACACACCTTCGCGCTCTCGCGGCGTGATATGCCCGAGTGCTGCTGAAAACCTCGCCCTCTCTTACGGAGGGCGCGAGGGGAACCGGGCGCCGGCTGGCGCCCACGGTCCCTGTGCGGCAGAAATGGGAAAGGGGACGCGCGGTGCAGAGAAGATTTACGCTGAGCTGCTGATCCGCACCATAACTCTGATCAAAGACGGATCGGTTGAAAAAACGGGACTTCCGAAGACACACCCACTCGTCAGGTTTGCACATAAACCCGATGACATTGAATGCGCACTATCGCTTGACGATACGGTTAAATGGGGCGCACTCTCCCTTATGGCCGACAGTCACGACAAATGGGTGAGTGACCTCGCGAAGCGTTTGCGAGATCGCAAGCTATACAAATGCATTGATGTGCGAGCCAAGATCGCACATGACAAGGATGATGCTGCCGCATCTTCGCCTGAGGCTGATGAGGTGTGCGCGAACATCCGAGACGAAGTTGTCAAGTGCCTGGATCAATGGTCCGCGAGATCTCCCGATCGACCTCCGCGGATTTTGGTCGATGAGGTGAAGCGGTCTCCATACAACAAGCTGACAGAAGAAGCGAAAGGTCCGCTCAACCAAATAAATATCCGAACTGAGGGCGATCGTTTGGCCGATCTATCAACACGTTCCAGCGTGGTTGCGGCGCTCAATACCTATAAGGCATTCCGTCTTTATCATGCTGATGAGGATAAAGAGGCTCGAACAAAAGTCATGGAAATCGTGGACGCGGGGATATCAAAATGGCCGGCATAGACTACGCGCAGCAAGCAGCGGCGATCGTACGCGATGCAGGGGGACACATCGTAGGACGCACCAAACTTCAGAAGATTGCTTTTTTCTCGAAGCGGCGGGGGTCGGATCGGGCTTTCCTTTTCGATATAAACACTATGGTCCGTATTCCGAGCTTTTAGCCGCTGCTGCCCAACATGCCGCGGCTTTGCGGATAATTGACGAGAAGGAGTCTGTAGCAGCTTGGGGCGGACAGTATTCAACCTTCTACACTCAGATGGCTGCAGATCCATCAACTCCCACAGCTCGGACGCGACTTGCACAAGAGATGGCGAACGCCGACGCCGTAGAGCTAGAATTGGCTGCTACGGCCGCTTACTTGGCGTACGAGCAGTTTCCCGACCCTTGGGCTGAGACGACTCGCCGCAAGCCGGAAAAGGCGGAGGGTGGACGGCTCGAAAGAGCGCAGCAACTTTATCTGCGGCTCCGCCAAATACCGACACCTCAGCCCCTGCCGCCAATCTGAAAGCGCAGAATATGCTCTCATCTTTCTTACCGATTTTGGGAAAGTGAGCTGTTCTTGTGCTAGAGATGTTTGGTCCCGGGCTTTGATGGTGCATTCTTGTCGCATGATTCGAAGGATGCGCTATGGGACAGGTTTCAAATGCCGGGACCAAACATCTAAGTTACCCATTAAACTGAGCGGCACGTCAAGGCCGCCCCCCAGCCCCCTCAATGGCGTCCCCGCTTCAGCTCCGGATGCAGGGACTTCCCCAGAATATGGGTTGAGCGCCCGATCACGTGAGACGTCGAGCCGACGATCAGGGGGTCGGCGTGTCCGACAACGCGCTCATCCTTGTTGGGATAGTCGAGCGACGACAGGAAGTGACGCATGCAATTGAGGCGGGCGCGGCGCTTGTCGTCCGACTTGACGATGATCCAGGGACAGTCGGCCGTATCGGTGTAGAAGAATTTGGCTTCCTTGGCTTCGGTGTAGTCATCCCACTTGTCGAGCGAGGCGCGATCGATCGGGGACAGCTTCCATTGCTTGAGCGGATCGGTCTGGCGCGACTTGAAACGGCGCATCTGCTCTTCGCGCGTCACCGAGAACCAGTACTTGTAGATGCGTATGCCTGACCGCACGAGCATGAGTTCCAGCTGCGGGCACTGACGCATGAACTCGAGATATTCGCTCGGCGAGCAGAATCCCATCACCCGCTCGACGCCGGCGCGGTTGTACCATGAGCGGTCAAACAGCACGATCTCGCCAGCCGCCGGCAGGTGCTCGATATAGCGCTGGAAGTACCACTGCGTGCGCTCTCTCTCCGACGGCTTTTCCAGCGCGACAACGCGTGCGCCGCGCGGGTTGAGGTGCTCCATGAAGCGCTTGATGGTGCCGCCCTTGCCCGCCGCATCGCGTCCTTCGAACAGAATGACCAGCTTTTCCCCGGTCTCCTTGACCCAGCTTTGCGCTTTCAACAGCTCCGCCTGAAGCTGGAGCATGTGATCCATGTAGACCTTGTTGGCGATACGGGTTTCGTAGGGGTATTCGCCGGTTTCAAACGCCCGCCGGATCGCTTCCGGATCGTGCCGCCGCTGCTTGTCCGCAGCCTTCGTCGCGTGCCGCTTCGGCACCGTGTGACGGTCGAGCGCGGTGGCCAGGCTGCCCGCGGTCTTGCTGATGATCCGAGCGCCATCGCTTTCAGCGACGGAAGACACTTCCGCGGCCGAATCCCGGCTGTCTTCCGAAGCTACTTCCGAGGCTGCTTCGGTCGTTCCCACGCCGTCGTATTGCGTCATGTTTCCCCGCTGATTGACCATGAACTATAAGTTTACCGCGAAACGTTCTCAGGTGATTTGCAGTAGATCAAATCGACGCCACGGCCGTCGGGAAATCTGCGCCGGGAATCCGCGAGAGAAATCCGGCCCGGGCCGTAATCCTGCGGCCTCAATGGAGGGTTTCGGGAATGTTGGCCAGTGTTGCGCCATGATGCTGAGAGTCTTCGAACTGACTTATGAGAGACGCAACCTTGTTTGCCGGGATGGGCGGTGAGTAGTAGTAGCCTTGCACGATCAGCCCGCCCAGCCTTTTCAGTGCGACCATCTCCTCCTCCGTCTCGACACCTTCGACAACGCATTCGAGCCCCATATCCCGGCTCAGCGCCAGCAGAGACTTGACAATCTTGAGGCTCGTTGGAGATCGACTGAGATCGGCCACGAAGCTGCGATCGATCTTGATCTTTGTTAATGGCAAGTCATGAAGATGCGACAGGCTCGAATAGCCGGTCCCGAAATCATCCAGCGAAAATCCGCAACCGAGCAGGCGAAGCATTTCAATCGATCTCTGAACCTGCGAGAAGTCGTGGGCCAGCGCAGTTTCCGTAATTTCCAGATCGAGCAGATTCGGATCGAATCCGCTTCTCTCAATGATGCTGATGAGACCAAGCACGCCTTCGGCGGAATTGAGATCATGGGCGGATAAATTGAAAGCGAGGCGCAGTTCGCCCGGCCAGCCTTGAGCGACGTTGAGCGCCTTTTGCAGAAGCGGCCGGGTGAGATGCCCGATGAAGCCCGCCCTCTCCGCGATCGGAATGAACCGGGACGGCGGAACATGTCCCAGCACCGGGCTGTGCCATCGGGCCAGCGCTTCAAATCCCAGGATATTTGACGAGCGAATGTCTATAATTGGCTGGAAATGTACGGAAAGCTCCGCATGAAGGTCTGCGGTCTTGAGGGCCTGTTCAACACGGGCGTCTTCGTTCAGCTGCGCCTCGTGGTCCGCCGAGAACAGCATGGTGCCTCCCCGTCTGACCTTCTTGACATAATAGAGCGCGTAATCTGCCCGCTCGAACAGCTGATCGGGACTGCTGGCCAACTCGGGATAAACAGCAATTCCGACCGAGCCCGTGATCTTTGCCTTCGTCTCGCCCAACATGAACGGCGTACGGAGTGCTGTGCAAACGGCCTCTCCGAACGCAATCAGGCTTGCATCGTCCGGCGCATCCGAGACCGCATAAGCGAATTCGTCGCCACCAATTCTCGCGATGAAGACCCCTGCCATTGCCGTAATATCGGAAAGCCGCAATCCGACATCGGCCAAGAGCCTGTCGCCGGCGGCATGACCATAGAGATCGTTGATCGGCTTGAAACCATCAAGGTCGATGATCCCCACCGCAAGCCGTCCATTCCCGGCCTGAACCTGCAGAAAGGCGTCCGCCAGGTGTGAGAAAAAAGCTCTCCGATTTGGCAGGTTTGTCAGCACGTCGAGGTTCGCCAGCCGCAAATTCTCGTTGCTGAGCGCCTCCGTCCGTTTCTGCTCCTCGACCAGCTGAACGAAGTCACGATTCTGAATCAGGATAACAATCAGCGAAACCATCATGATCAAGGTGAAATTGACGACTATCGCCACATCCGTCTCGGTCCCTCGCGAAAGAAGAAAGGCGTCAAAAGTCGGACTGACGATCCCTGCAATGAGTATTGCGGCTGACGGCAGATGGATCAGACAGAACATACAAGTGACCGACGAACTCAGCACGAAGACCGCAACATGGGTCTGCGCGAAGGGATCCCCATAGGGAAACAGCGCAATTGCCCAGCTGGAGAATCCCAGGGAAAGAACGGCGGTGAGCCGCGGCGTTCGCCAAAGTTCGCGGGTCGCGGTTTCGGTCGAAGGCGGAACTCCTCTCGTCCGCCACCACACCACGAGACGGATGGCACATATCACCGTCAGGGCCGAGCTTACGCCGATCGTCAGCGGGGCCGGCGCGCGATCGATGAAAGTTATTGACAGTATCCAGCTGTTGGCAACCAGGATCGCGTACATCAGTGGGAGAAGCCGTGAAAGCGAGGCGCACCGCGCCTTCAGAAGCTCCGGATTATCGACATCAAGCGACATGAAATTCACGAAGCGCCCGACGAAGCTGCCATTCATGTCGGTCATCCCTAATAACCTCAGGCCCATCCCACAACGCGCATCTGCGCTTCAAGCCGCGCATCAGCATTTTGTTACGCCGAACCAGTTTCCACTTCGGCACAAAAAACTCTGACCCACCGATTAAAGGAAAAATCGTCATATACATCGTTAACGCCCGATGGCTCGTGCAGGATCGTCCATTGAGTTCGTGATGATTACGGGGACGCCTTGGCGCAGGCGAAGGACGCCATCAACCATTCGGCCCTTGAGACGTGCGGCCTGCGGCATTATAGGGTTAAACAAAGATAAAGTTTGAACCGCTTTTCTCGAACGACGAATAGTCACCTGACAATGGAGAACAGATGATTCTGCAATCGCTTGCAGGGCTGCCCGCCTTCCTGGTCTATTTCTGCACCGGGTTGATTGCGATCGTGGCCTATCTGCTCGTCTACACCTGGATCACGCCCCACAACGAATTCCAGCTGATCCGGGACAACGACCCGGCCGCCGCGATCGCGCTGGGCCTGAGCCTGCTCGGCTTCGTGCTGCCGCTGGTGAGCGCGATCGCGCATTCGGCCAATGTGGTGGATTGCCTGATCTGGGGCGTGATCGCCTTGATTGTCCAGGTCATCGCGTTCTTTCTGGTGAAGATTCCCGTGCCGAACCTCTCGGCGCGGATCGCCGGGGGTGAATTGGCGCCTGCTATCTGGCTGGGTCTGTCCTCACTCGCGGCCGGCGCGCTGAATGCTGCCTGCATGATCTACTGACCATGGCCCCACAATACCCGAAGGAGTTTGGCAAGCGCCCGCCACCGTCAGCGCCGCAGCAGCCGATCAAGCGCTCCGGCCATGTCGCACTCCTGGTGATGGGCACGATCGCAGCCGGCACCACGGCTTACGCCTTGATGCCAGCCACCAAGTGCGATCCCTTACCCGACAAGCCCGCGCCGGCTCAAGCTGCTGCCACGCCGGCTCAAGCTGCTGCCACACCGGCTCAAGCTGCTGCCACGCCGGCACAAGCCAATGCTGGCTGTGCCGGAAATGGCGCGTCAGGCGGACACGGCGGCTGGTGGTCGCGATCAAGCTACTTCGGCGGCTACTCCTCAAGCCATTCCTCCTCTCAGGGCTCATCCGATCACGGATCAGGCGGCGTCACGCGGGGCGGATTCGGCTCGTGGGCACATGGCTTTTTCGGCGGCAGTTAAGGCGCAACGCGGTCACCCCCTGAGTTTGGCATGCAACGCATCACCTGTCCCGAGCGAGCCGACTGGCAAACGACCGCAGAAGCCTGCGGCTTCGATTTTCACACCGTCGACGGGGAGCGCTATTGGGATGAACGCGCCTATTACGCCTTTACGCTCGATGAGATCGAACGCGGAATCGAGGCGCCGACCGGCGAGATTGATGCGATGTGCCTCGAACTCGTGGGACGTGCCATCAAGGACGAGCGCTATCTGCGACGCCTGAAGATCCCCGAGGCGTTCTGGGACCTGATCGCAGAGAGCTGGCGGCGCAACGACAAAAGCCTTTACGGCCGGCTGGATCTGAAATTCGACGGTCGAGGGCCGGCAAAACTGCTCGAATACAACGCGGATACACCGACCTCCATTTTCGAGGCTGCGGTCTTTCAATGGACCTGGCTTGAACAGGCGATCGAGCGGCTCATCATTCCGGCGCGCGCCGACCAGTTCAACTCCATCCATGAGCGGCTGATCGAAGCCTGGAAAAACATCGCCTCGAAACGCCACGTGCACCTGACGGGTCAAATCGGCCACGAAGAGGATGCCTGCACGCTTGCCTACCTGGATGACACCGCACAGCAGGCGGGACTGACAACCACCCGGCTCGACATCGAGGATATCGGCTGGCGCGACCGCGACGGCCACTTCGTCGATCTCGACAACCGCGATATCGGGCTCGCGTTCAAGCTCTACCCCTGGGAATGGATGTTTCACGACGCCTTCGGCCCGAACCTCAGGCAGGCGCCAACGCAATGGATCGAGCCGCCGTGGAAGGCCGTGCTGTCCAACAAGGGCATCCTGCCGTTGCTCTGGGAGATGTTTCCAAACCACCCCCATCTGCTGCCGGCCTTCTTCGATGACGATCCACGCGCAGCCGAACTCGGCACGTCCTATGTCCGCAAGCCGCTCTATTCGCGCGAGGGCGCCAACGTCACGCTGGTTGCCGGCGGCATCCCGATCGATGAACAAGCCGGGCCCTACGGCACGGAAGGTTTCGTGCGCCAGGCGCTGGCGCTGCTGCCGAATTTTTCCGGATTCTATCCAGTGCTGGGAAGCTGGCTGGTGGATCAGGAGCCCTGCGGATTATCGATCCGCGAGGACGAAAATCCGATCACCGGCAACTCCTCGCGCTTCCTGCCGCATGCGATCCTTTGAGAGCGCCGCGCATCGTTGAGGCAGCCCAGGTTCAGGCCAGTCCCGCTTCTTGAAACTTCGCCGTCAGGATGTCCTTGTCGAACGGCTTCATGAAATGTTCGTCGGCACCGGCGTGCATCGCACGGGCGATCTGGGCGATGTCATTCTCGGTCGTGCAGACGACCACCTTCGGCTGGTCACCGCCGGGCATCTGGCGCAGAAGACGCACAAACTCGTAGCCGTCCATGACCGGCATGGTCCAGTCGAGCAGCACCACGTCGGGCATTCCGCGCTTGCAGACTTCCAGCCCCTTCACGCCGTCCTCAGCTTCGGCAATCCTGAAACCCAGGCCTTCCAGGATGCGATGAGCAACCTTGCGGATAACGGCGGAGTCATCAACGACGAGACACGTTTGCATGTGAGCCTCTGCTCCTGCATGCTGCAGGATTCAGTCAGCATCACCGCAAACTGTTTAGGATTGGTTGAGCGAAGGAACAAACATTTAGTACTGGTTGAGCAAAGCGCCCAAACGACAGAGCGCTCCGGACAAGCCGGGGCGCCCCGTAAATTCTTGATTAACCAACCGGGATTGAAGCGCGATTACGAAGCGGTAACGAGAATCGCCTCGCCTTCCTGCGCTAGGCTCACATTGAGCCCGCAGGACTGTGCCAGAAGCCGCGTATAATAGGGCTGGATCGCATGCGCATCGGCCGCCGGTCCACGCTCTCCGCTGAGGAGCTCGGCGATGTTCTGCGGCAGCCGCGCATTGAAGCCGGACGCAGTGACGCGAAAACTCATCGTTTCGCCCTCCCCGATCGGATCGACCGTCAGGGTGCCGCCGCGCGGGATCGTGTGCTGCGCGATAACAAGCATGTTGAGCAGGAGCTTGACGCGGTTCTTGGGCAGCAGCAGCCGTGGCAGGTTCCAGACGATCGAGCACTTGCCGTCTTCGATCTGGCCGCGTGCCATGGCCTCCGCGTCGCCAACGTCGATCTGCGCGCCTGACGACCCGGCCGCCCCGAAGGCGAGGCGGCAGAATTGCAGCCGGGCAGACGCCGTCCTGGCACTCTTTCGGATCAGGTCGAGGGCAAAGTCACGGTCTTCGGGCTTGGGGTTGTCGTCGAGCACTTCCAGCCCGTTGACGATGGCGCCGACAGGGCTGATGAGATCGTGACAGACCCGCGAGCACAGGAGCGCCGCGAGTTCCAGCATATCGGGAGCAGTGGTGGTACCAGATGAAGAGGTGCCAGACATAGATGGTTCCTGGAATTGCAGGGGGCGCCGACGTGACCCGAATCACGCATGCTTGATGGTAATGCGGATTCTACCATTCACACCCCTGTTGCAACCAGCCGCTTGCGATTGGCCGGAAGCGGCCATAAGGACACGACGGATCGAACGAAAATCGAACGGAAGAAGATACTACCGATGAATGAGGCATGCGGATGAAGCGGGTCATCGACGACAAGGCTGCGTCCAGCCTGATGGAGCCGCTCACGGCGCTGGTGGTGAAGGCGGGCGAAGCGATCCTTGGCGTCAATCGTGCCGCGATGCAGATTGACGGCAAGCCCGACGGTTCGCCAGTGACCGAAGCCGACCTCGCTGCCGACCACATCATCAGCGACGGGCTGGCGCGACTGGCGCCAGACGTGCCGACGCTCTCGGAAGAGCGGGCCCATTGTGCGCCACCCTCATTTCGAGACAGCTATTTTCTGGTCGATCCCCTTGATGGCACCAAGGAGTTCATCGCCGGCCGGGACGAATTTACCGTCAATGTCGCAATCGTGACTAATGGCGTGCCGCTGCTCGGCATCGTCGCCGCCCCGGCGCTCGGGCTGATCTGGCGCGGCATCACCGGCCATGGAGCCGAGCGGGTGCAGATCAACGGCGCTGCCATTGGTGCCGCCGAGCCGATCCGCACCCGCACCATGCCAAAGTCCGGCGAACCCTGGATCGCTGCGGTAAGCCGCTCGCATGGCGACCAAAAAAGTGAGGCGTTCATCACCAGCAGGGCTGGCGCTGTCAGGCGGACGCTCGGCTCGGCGGTGAAGTTCGGCTGCGTTGCCGAAGGCACCGCCGATATCTACCCGCGCCTTGGTCCTACCTCGGAATGGGACATAGCAGCCGGCTGCGCAGTCGTCACCGCGGCGGGCGGCAAGGTCACCGACAGCCAGGGCAATGAGATCCGATTCGGGGAAAGGCACGAGGGATTTATCGTTCCAGAATTCATCGCCTGGGGCGACCCGCGGGCGGTAAGCTGATAGAGCTCCGAAGTGGGAACCGGTTCGGCGTAACAAGATGCGGCAAAAGAGAAGAATTAAAGTGCTTGCCGACAATTTCGCAGCGTGGGGGCTGTTTTCCTGCCGTTGTGCCGTCATAGTTGGTGCGGATAACAACCGAGTCGATGGACATCCGCGTAACCATGGACCCGCATGTCGGTATCGGGTTAAGGAAGCGCGCGAATACGATATCAGGGGTTCTTTATGACTTTTGCAACACGCCTCGCCGCGGTCACGCTCGCCGTGCTCGTAGGCTGGACCGTGCCCACCTCAGCACAGCAGGCCCCGCCGGCCAATTACCCGCCACCATCCGGTTATCCGCCACCGGCCAATTATCCACCACCGTCTAATTATCCGCCGCCAGCGGCCAATTATCCGCCACCACCGGCCAATTATGCGCCACCGCAGCGCAACCCGGGACCCAGCACCTACGGACCGGACGAACTGGTGACTGCCGGGCATCACTTTTTTGGCAACGTCTCGCGCGGGCTCGCCTCGATCATCGAGAAGGCCGTCAGCCAATGGGGTCTGCCGAACGGCTATATTCTCGGTGAGGAAGGCTCCGGCGCCTTTGTCGCTGGCCTGCGCTACGGAGAGGGCACCCTCTACACCAAAAATGCCGGCGATCTCCGGGTCTTCTGGCAAGGCCCCTCGCTCGGATTCGACTGGGGCGGTGATGGCGCACGCACCATGACGCTGGTTTATAACCTGCCCGCCACCAGCGCCATCTACCAGCGCTTCGCCGGCATCGACGGCTCCGCCTACATCATCGGCGGCTTCGGTATGACGGCGCTGACCGCAAACAGTATCGTGCTGGTGCCAATCCGTTCGGGCATCGGATTGCGGCTGGGGGCCAACGTCGGCTATCTGAAATACACCCCTCGCGCGACCTGGAATCCGTTCTGACGACGCTCTCGCGCCCAGGAACAGTCGGAGGAACAGTCCGAAGAACAGGCTGGGGCTGGCTTTTTGCCAGC
>JGI24705J35276_12238243_pt1 | contig 17780 bp, 13 predicted proteins | sample TergutNt197P4_FD_35276 | JGI IMG/M metagenome (IMG submission 35276) | reverse complement strand
ACCTTGATCAGGTCGATCATGGTGGTGGGGGAGCTTTCCGGGTTCATCAATGGGCGCCGCAGAAAAGAGAGAAGAAAGGGCGGGGCAAGCCATCGGCAGACACCGGGACATCCGGTTGTACCCCGCTTGTCCATTGTATATTGCAAAATTTATCTTTTCAAGTCCATGGCTTTTTTACTATGGAGACAGCGGCAAAAGATACAGCCTGTCCAGGCGATGCGGCAGGGGAAAAAACATTTACGCCCTTTGAGCCGCCCGGTTATAGTGGCACCACTGGAGGTGCGCCTGCGGCGCAAGGCACAGGCGGGCGGTGATGGTGAAGGGGAAGAGAGGAGGAACGAGGAGAATGCAAGGCATGCGGTATAATGCTGTCCTGTTCGATTTGGATGGAACCCTGCTCGACACCTTGGATGATTTGGCGGCCGCCGCCAATCAGGCGCTGATCCTTCAAGGCTTGCCTCCACACCCGATTGATGCCTATCGGCATTTGGTCGGCGACGGCCTTCGCACCCTGGTGGACCGCATGCTTCCGGTCGATCGGCGCGATCCCGCCACGGTTTCGGCTTTGGTGGCGGCGTTTACGGAAACCTATGCCCGGACCTGGCATCACCGGTCCGCTCCCTATCCCGGCATCAAAGATCTCCTCGATCAGCTGGCAGCCAGAGGCGTGCGGATGAGTATTCTGTCCAACAAGCCCGACGCCTTCACCCGCCTGTGTGTACAGCAACTTTTGCCCCATTGGCATTTCGAGCCCTTGTTTGGCCAGCGGGAGGGCGTGCCGAAAAAACCCGATCCGGCCGCAGCCTTGGAAATCGCCCGCCTGCTTCAACTCGATCCCTCGCGGATCCTCTATGTCGGCGACAGCGGCGTTGATATGCGAACCGCCCGTGGTGCCGGTATGGATGCGGCCGGCGTACTCTGGGGATTCCGTGACCAAGCCGAGCTGATCCGGACCGGCGCAATCCACCTTGTTGCCCGGCCTTCGGATCTGTTGCCAATCGTCTTTTCGTCGTAATTGTTTTTCTGGGGGAACGATTTTTGTGATTACTCTCGATCCCGCCCTGCTCGGCGCCCTGGCCCACCCCTGCATCGGAGCCTTGATCGGCTACCTCGCCAGCAAGATCGCCCTCCGCATGCTGTTTCGGCCGCTGCGGCCCTGGCATGTCTTCGGTATTCGCGTGCCGATGACCCCCGGCGTCCTTCCTGCCCGGCGGCGCGATCTGGCAATCAACATCGGCGAGTTGGTGGGCCGCCAGCTCCTGACCAGCAAAGATATCGGCGCCGCCCTTGCCACGGAGCCTTTGCAGGAGCATCTTACCCGGCTGGCGGAACGCAAGATCCACAACCTCTTTGCCTGCGAGTTGGTTTCGTTGCCGGAACTCATCCCCCATCGTTTCCGCGCTTATTTTCTGGTGGGCGTCAAGACCTTGAAATACCAGGTTGGCGAGGGGGTCAACCGCTATCTGGCCAGCCGGGAGTTCGAGGAAAAATTCACAGCCGTGGTTGCCGACCGGCTGGACGAGCTCGGGCGGCAGGAAATCGAGCAGCTCTTTGGGACTGAAGCCAGGCGGGAAATTTATCTGCACCTTGAGGCGCTCCTCCGCTCCATCCTGTTCAGCGACCGGGCCGAAGCCCGGTTGGCCGGGATCCTGGCGGAAAACTTGCGGCAGGCCGCCGCCCGCGGGGCAACCATCAATGATCTTGTTCCCCTTCAGGTGATCGATTTGATTCGACCACTTGTGCTTTCGCATGCCGACCCCCTGCTGCAGCGCCTGGGGACGCAACTCCTTGAGTGGCTGATCGGTAGCTATCCGGAGAAAAAGGAAGAGGGGACGGTCGCCTGGCTCGGCAAGCCCGAGGCCCGGGAATGGATGAGGCGTGTGCTTGCGGAATCGGTCGATTCCTTTGGCCGCAAGCGGCTCGATGCACTCCTGGCCGAGGTGGATGGACAGCAGCTTACTGGTCTGTGCCGGGAATGCGCCGGCCAGATCGTGGCTGCGTGCCGAAGTGAGGACACCCTGACCAGCCTGCGGGCCTTGCTTCATCTCGGGTTTGAGCATCTGTTCGACCAGGGCCGGCAACGGGTGTCTGATTGTGCCCTTCGCTTCTTTCCCGATCAGGACGGGCGCCAGTTGCGGGGAGCGATTGGGCGAGAAGGCCTGGCCCTGTTGCGATCGGGGGCCAGCGAGCGGATGATCCACGCTATGGTGCACACCATGATCGACGCCCTGCTTGCCCGGCCGCTCGGCCGGCTCAACGATATTGTGCCCCATGGCGTCCGCCAGGGGCTGATCGAATACCTGGTGCTCACCGCCAACCGGCTGCTTCGTGAAGAAATGCCGGGGGTGATGGGGTTTTTTAATCTCAAGCGGATGGTGGCTGACAAGGTTGATGCGCTCAGTCTGCTTCAACTCGAACGGCTGTGGCTGTCGATCATGGCGAAGCGGTTCAAATACATCAATCTGTTCGGGGCCTTGCTCGGCTTGTTCATTGGCCTGGTCCATTTGGCGCTGACCAAGCTGGGGTGAATCGAACCGCCGGATTGGGCCCCTCAAAAAAGGCAAAAAAAAGCCCTGCCATCAGGCAGGGCTTTTTTTATCATCCGCTCAGGATGAGGTCATGGCGCTATCACATGCAACTCTATCCGCCGGTTTTGCTGCCTTCCCTCTGCGGTGGCGTTGTCACCGATCGGATTCTCGGCTCCATAGCCTTTGGTCTGCAAACGGCTGGCGGCAACGCCTTTGCTTGTCAGATAAACGCTCACTGCCTGGGCCCTTTGGGTGCTCAGCCGCTGGTTGCGTTTGGCTTCGCCGACGTTGTCGGTGTAGCCGGCGACCTCGAGTTTGGTGTGAGGTGTCGACGCCAACGCCGCCGCGATCCGGTCGAGTTTTTTCTGGGAGCCCGGGGTGAGGGTGGCGGTTCCCGACGAGAAGACCAGGCCTTCAAGGATAATAGCCTTGCCCTGGGGGCAGCCCAGTCCATTGACTGGCACCCCGGCAGGGGTGTTGGGGCAGAGATCGGCCTGGTCGAGTATGCCATCCTTGTCGCTGTCTGCTCCGGCGGCTTGTTGGTCGGCAGGTGGTGCCTGGGTGCCTGCGGCCGTGGGCCGCGCCGGCCCCTTGACAGCCTCCAACTGTTTCTGCAGGTCACTGATCAATGCCTGGGTGGAGGTAAGCTCCTGTTGCAAGCCGTCTCTCTCGGTTTGCAGGATTTGTGTTTTTTTGTTGACCTCCCTCATCTCATCGCTTTTGACTTCGGCTGCCGCCATGGTTGCGTCCAACTGACTGCGCAGGGTAGCGATCTGCTGGTTGAGGGTGGGAACGAGATCCTGCTGTGCCTGCAGCTGATGCTTGTCGGTCAATTCCTTGATCCGGTTTTGTGCCTCGCCAAGCTCGCCCTCCAACCGCTTCGCTGTGCCGTCGGCCGTGGCCAGCGATTCATTGCAGCGCTTGGCGGCCGCTTCACTCTCGGCCACCTTCTTTTCCGCAGCCACCTGGGCGGTCTGGGCCGCTGTCGCCTTGGCTTCGACCGCGGCGATCTGTTCCTTGAGGTTGTCCAGTCCTTTGGCCTTGGTCTCGGCAAGGGTCAAGGCATTACTTTTTTCATCAAGGGCCTTTTTCAGCGAGTCGATATCCTGGGTCAGGGCCTGGGCCGCGGCCAACTGACTGGCCAGGTTTGATTTCTCCTGCTCCAACTGCTTGAGGGTGGCGTCGCCGGTTTCGGCCTGCTTGGCCATCTCGCCCAATCGTGCCTGCAGCGCGGTCAGGGTCTGCGTTTGCTTGGCGGCGTGCTCAAGGGCTGTGTCCTTCTCGGTCAGGCTTTTGGTGAGTTGTTCGTTTTGCGCTTGCAGCGCGGTCATTTCCTTCAGCTTGCCCTCGGCCTGGGTCAGGGCAGCGGCCTGGGCCTCGAAGGAATTTTTCATGGTCAGCAGGTTGTTGTGATCGGCCAGCAAGTCCTGCAATTGGCTGGCAAGCCCGATCTTTTCATTGTGCAGCGAGGTGGTGGCCGCGGTCAGTTCATCGATCTTGGCCTGGGTCTTGCCCAGCGCCGCCACCTTTTCCGTAAGTTGGGTCTGCAGGGCTTCCTTGCTCTCCATGGCTGCCGTGCGGTTTTGCTCGGCTTCCCTCTGGGCGGCCCGCATCTTGGCCAGGGCCGCTTCGAATTCCATGGCTCCCTTGCGGCTGTTTTCGAGTTCGGCGGCGCAACGCTCCAGCTCCTTGACGGCCTTGTCTTTGTCCTTGGTTAAGGGGGCGATCTGTTGATTGAGTTGCTCGATCCGGGCGGCTGATTCCTTGCTCATCCGGTCAAATTCCCGGCTGCGCTCATCAAGCAGACCTTGCACCGTGGCCACGGCCTGGGGTTGGCTGCCAACCTCCTGCCTGAGCGATTGGATGGTCAGGACCGCCTTGTCCAAGGCCTCTTTTTTCTCGGCCAGCGCTTGTTCCACCACCTTTTTCTGCTCGCCGAGCGCATTGGCCTGCTGTGCCTCTTCTGCACCTTTGCGTTCGGTCTGTTCTAAATCTTTTTTGGTGGCGGTCAACTGATCCATGGTTTCAGCGAGCTGCGCCTTGACCTGGTCGGCGGCCTTGATTTGGTTCTGGAGCTGTTGCTGGGCCTTGGTCAGCTCCGCCTCCTTCTCCTTGGCGGCTTGGGCGCGCTGAGCGTCGACGGTCTGCATGGCGGCGAGTTTTTGTTGCAACTGCGCCAATTCATCCTGGGCGCCCTTCAATTCGGCCGCGTTTTTCTCTTGGGCAGTGGCCAGCTTCTGTTGCTGGTTCAATTCCTGGCGGAGCTGTTCAATCTGCGCCTTGAACTGATTGGCGGCGGCGATCTGGCTCTGGAGCTGCCGCTGGGCCTCGGCCAGCGCCGCCTCCTTCTCCTTTGCGGCTTGGTCATTCTGGCTGCCGGCGGTCTGCATGGCGGCGAGCTTCTGCTGCATCTGCGCCAATTCGTCTTGGGCACCCTTCAATTCATCCTCGTTTTTCTCTTGGGCGATGGCCATGGCCGCCAGCCGGTCTTCCTGTTCCTTCTGCATCCTGCCGGCGGTCTCGGTGGCCTGCTTCTGCTGCTGGTTCAATTCCTGGCGGAGCTGTTCGATCTGCGCTTTGGTCTGGTTCAGTTCGGCGGTGATTTGTCCTTTTTCTGCGGTCAGAGCCTTGATTTGCTTGGTCAGCTCCTCTAACTGTTTGGCCGGGGACTCGGCACCTGAGGCCACTTCAGCCTGCTGGGGGTGTTGCCTGGCGACGATGGTTTCCTGGACATCGAGCAGTTGCTTGATCCGCTGATCTTTCCTCGCTGATTCGTCCTGTGGTTGTTGGGTTTTTTCATCGGCCGGGGTCTGGGGGTGTTCCATCGGCGCCTGCACCTTCAGTTGGCACGGCGCTGGCGCCTGGTGCCGCCTGGTGGCAGGGGCTGCCGTGGCCGAGGCGTCCGCGCCATGCTTTTCGGCCTGCACTTGGTGCGCTGAAATCTGGTTCCGTTCTTTGGGGATCTCGGTTTCCCGGATGATCTTGCTGTTGAAGTTGGCGAGCGCAACGTAGGCCGCTAGGCCGGCGATGGAGAGAAGGATGAGTCGGATTTTCATGGCGCGTGTGGTCGTAGAGTTGAGGTCACATAAAGAAGAATTTAGCTGCGGTCATGCTCAAGTTTGAGCCACAGGGTGGCCAACGGCGGCAAGGTCAGCGATAGACACTGATCAAAGGTGTGGCAGGTTGCGGGCAGAGTGGTGTGCACCGGCCCGCTGTCGACCCCGCTGCCTCCATAAATGGTAAGGTCTGAATTGATCAGCTCCCGGTATGCACCGGCCTTAGGCACGCCGATGCGATACTGATGACGCACCATCGGGGTGAAATTGCAGACCACGATGATGAACTCTTCCGGGTTTTTGCCAAAGCGGAGAAAGGATAAAACGGAATTATCGGAATCGTTGGCGTCGATCCAGCGGAAACCGTTCCAATCGAAATCGACCTGGTGCAAGGCCGGCTCGGAGCGGTAGACCAGGTTGAGATCGCGCACCAGGCGTTGGACGCCTTGGTGGCTCGCCACCTCCAGGGCCATCCATTCCAGGCCGGTGTCGTGGTTCCATTCCTGCCACTGGCCGAATTCGCCGCCCATGAACAGCAGCTTTTTGCCGGAATAGCCCCACATGAAACTGTAATAGGCGCGAAGATTGGCGAATTTCTGCCATTCGTCGCCGCCCATCTTATTGAGCAGCGAGCCCTTGCCGTGCACGGCTTCGTCGTGGCTCAGCGGCAGGACAAAATTCTCGTGGAAGGCATAGAGCATGCCAAAGGTCATCTGGTTGTGGTGGAACTTGCGGAACAGTGCATCCTTGCCCATATAGCTCAAGGTGTCGTGCATCCAGCCCATGTTCCATTTGAGACTGAAGCCGAGGCCGCCGATATAGGTGGGCCGGCTGACCATGGGCCAGGAGGTCGATTCCTCGGCAATGGTGAGCACCCCGGGGAAAACGCCGTGCAGGGCCTCGTTGACCTTGCGCAGGAAGCTGATGGCGGCCAGGTTTTCCCTGCCGCCGTATTCGTTGGCAATCCATTGCCCTTGCTGGCGTGAATAATCGAGGTAGAGCATGGAGGCCACCGCATCGACCCGGAGACCGTCGATGTGGTACTTGTCGATCCAGAACAGGGCGTTGGAAATGAGAAAGGAGCGAACTTCGTTCCGGCTGTAATTGAAGATCATGGTGCCCCAGTCCTGGTGCTCGCCCTGCATGGGGTTGGCGTGGGCATATAACTGGGTGCCGTCAAAGTTGTTCAGGCCGGCTCCATCTTTGGGGAAGTGGGCCGGGACCCAGTCCAGCAGCACGCCGATGCCGGCCGCATGGCACTCGTCGATCAAGAACATGAAGTCTTCGGGGCTGCCGAAGCGGGAGGTCGGGGCGAAAAAGCCGAGCACCTGGTAGCCCCAGGAGCCGTCGAAGGGGTATTCGGCGATGGGCAGCAGCTCGATGTGGGTGTAGCCCATTTTCTTGACATAGGGAATCAGTTCGGCGGCCAGCTCACGGTAGGTGAGGTAGCGTTGGCCCCAGTTGGTATCCGGTATCCGGCGCCAGGAGCCGAGATGGACCTCGTAGATCGAGATCGGGCTGTCCAGAGCCTGGCGGCGCGCGCGGCTGGCGATCCATTCCTGGTCCCGCCAGGCGTAGCGGTCGAGATCGACGACCACCGAGCCGGTGCGCGGCCGTTCCTCCATGGCGAAGCCAACGGGATCGGCCTTGTCGAGCCGTTCGCCCGTCTGGGTGGTGATCCGGTATTTGTAGACCGTGTGCTCGCCCAGACCAGGGATGAAAAGTGACCAGATTCCGGCATCGGACGAATGCATGGGATGCTGGCCGGAACTCCAGTCGTTGAAATCGCCGATCACTTCGACCTGGTGGGCATTGGGGGCCCACACCGCGAACACGACCCCTTGGTTCTCTCCGTGGAGGACCAGATGTGCACCCAGCTTCAGGTAGGCGCGTTCGTGCGTTCCTTCACTGATCAGATAGCGGTCGTAATGGCTGAGCCATTCCGCCGGGACAGTCCTTCCGGCCGGGATATCGTGCTCCATGGTCTCGTGCGCGCCTCTCTCGGTTGTAAGGTTGCAAAAACTTTATTAACTTACCGTATTGACCGATGGATGTCATGGAGAATTGTCGCCATTCTCCCGACAAATTGCTATCGCTCCATCCTGCTCAGGCCAGGCAGCGGCGGAGTATGGCCGCAACCCGTTCCGGGGTGAAATCGGCAAGTCTCCAGACCCGGGCCAGGCCGCGGGTATTGTCGGCGATACGGGGGATGTCTGCTGCGGGGATGCCGAGATCATTCAAGCTCAGTGGCGCGTTGACCCTTGCCAGCCAGTCCGTAAATCGGGCGATGGTCTGCTCAGCCGCCAGCTGTGGATCGGGTTCGGTGAGCGCGAACAACCTCCGGCCGAGGCCGGCGATCCGTTCGGCCAGGGTCTGCTGTTGATCCTTAAGCCAGCCGAGCAGGATCACGGCCATACCGGCGCCATGGGGGACGTCGTAGAGTGCGCTTAAGGAATGCTCGATCAGATGCATGGGAAAGCCGACCCGGCCGAGGCCGGCCGCGGTCAGGCCGTTGAGGGCCAGGCAGGCGGTCCACATCAGGTTGGCGCGGCCGTGATAATCAAGGGGATCGCGCAGGCAGCGGTCGCAGGCGGTCATGCTGTTTTCGATCAACCCTTCCATCAATCGGTCCTGGATCGGGGTGTCGGGGTCAGCGGTGGTCAGATAGAATTCCAGCAGGTGGCTGATGGCGTCAATCGCGCCGAAGGCCGTGTGGTTGGGTGGCACGGTGCAGGTGGCCAGGGGGTCGAGGATCGAGGTTTTGGGGTGGAGCAGGCGATGGCCGAACCCGAATTTCTCCCCGGTGGCCCCGTTGGTGAGTACCATGCCCGAGTTCATCTCCGAGCCGGAGCCGGCCAGGGTGAGCACCGTGGTCACCGGCAGGGCGCTCTTGAGGCTTTTCTTGCCGGTGAAGAATTTCCACACATCGTGCGCGGCTGGAACGCCGGCGGCTATGGCCTTGGCGGTATCGATGACCGAGCCGCCGCCCGCGGCCACAATCACCTCCGCCTGCCGGGCCCTGGCCAGGTCGATGCCCTGGCGGGCGTGGGTAAGCAGGGGATTGGCGCGCACCTCTCCGTGCTCGACCACCTCAAGGCCCGCAGTCCGCAATGAGGTGAGAATCCGCTGGTGCAGACCGCTCTGCTTTAAGCTTGCGCGGCCATAGACCAACAGCGCCCGTTTGCCCCAGGCCCTGGTTTCCGGCCCGATGGCCTCGATGGTGCCTTGGCCGAACAGGATCTTGGTTGGATTATGAAAGACGAAATTGTGCATGAAGCTATCCGGCAAAAGAAAAAAACGGTTGCCTGCCGCCCAAGTGGTCCGATGGCCGCTACCAGAAATGCCAGGAATCAGTGGAGTAGACCAACAGGGCCAGGGAGATGTTGGTGACCGCATGGGCTGTAATGCAGGCGATCAGATCCTGCCGGCGGATGAGGAGCCAGGCCATCAGGAGGCCATAGGCCACGGCGGCCGGCCATTCGGCCATGGTGTGGCCGGCGGTGAAAGCCAGGGTCGAGAGGATGATTGCCGGCCATGACCAACTGCCCGGCGCCACCTCATTGATGGAGCGATGATCCAGGGCGACCTGGAGCGGATTGGGTTGCCCGGTCCGCCGGGCTTGATCCCATTGGAAAGCCAGGCGGAAGGCGAATCCCCGCATCATCAGCTCCTCGAACAGGGGCACCACCAGCCCGGCGCTCAGCAGGCGCAGGAGGAAACTCTGTACGGTCCAGGGGCTTGCCCCGTCCGAATGGACAAAGGGGGCCAGCAGGGCGATCCACAGCAGTAGACCGGCCAGCCCGACAAGCGTGCCAGTAGCGATCGACCCCCAAACCGATCTGGGGCCGGTGAGGGGACAGTACCAGCGCCAGGCCCAGACGAGCAGCAAGGGGACAATAACCAGGCGGAACAGGTAGTTGATGTGCGGCGCCAGGACATCGGACAGGAGCGAGGCGATCCCCACATAGGCCAGGTAGGGCAGGGCGTAGGGCAACAGGAGCTGACGGTTGGTGATCATGGCGCGCCGGAGACTCAGTCGTGGTCAGCCGGTTGCCGGTTCCGGGCCTTCTGTTCCGCTTTGTCTCGTTTGCGGGTGCGGATGAAATCGGCCACCGCCCAGACCAGGAGGACACCGCTGGCGATCTGGTTGAACAACTGGTGCTTGAGCATGTCCGGATTGGTGGTGAACCAACCGTCGTACGCGCACCAGAGGCCCAGGCCGGCGAGCAGCACAGGAAAGACATAGGGGCTGATCTGGGGAGGGGCGGGTTTCTTTTGTTCTTTATCCGTCATGGTGATGAAGAAGATGCGCAAGGGTTGATGGGCATGCCGGACGAAAACGCCCGGCTCAAATGAACAAAATCTTCTAGGGCCAGGGTCTCCGCCCGGACCGAGGGGGCCAGGCCGCAGGCCTCGATGGTACGGACCAGGGAGGCCTTGTCCGGGGCCAAACCAGCACTGGCCAGGCCGTTGAGCAGGGTTTTGCGCCGCTGGCCAAAGGCGGCATGTACGATCCTGGCGAGCAGGGCGCGATCGAAATCGCCCAAGGCCTGTACCCGTGCCGGCCGGGGTTGAAAAATGATACGGATCACCAGGGAGTCGACCTTGGGACGGGGGTGGAATTCCGCCGGGTCAACCGCCAACAGCGGCCGCACCTCGGCGCAAGCGGCGAGCAACACTGTGGGGGCGCCGTACTCCTTGGTGCCCGGCTGTGCCATCAGCCGCAGGGCCATCTCCTTTTGCAGCATGACCACGGCGAAATCCATCCGTTCGGCGCGGTCGATCAGGCGGAAGAGAAAAGGACTGGAGATCGAGTAAGGCAGGTTGGCAACGATTTTCAGCCTCTGGTTTGGTGCGGCCAGGGCGGCCAGGTCGACCTTGAGCACATCGGTGTGGATCAATTCGACATTGGCGGGCAGATCCTGCTGCTCCTGGTGGAGGCGGACAATGCCTGCGTCGGCCTCCAGGCCGATGACCTGGGCGCAGGCCGCTGCCAGCGGCCGGGTGAGGGCGCCCAGTCCAACCCCGACCTCGATCACCCGATCGTCGGGATGGAGCCCGGCCAGATCGACGATCCGTTTCGGGGTGCGCTCGTGCACCAGGAAATTCTGCCCCAGTTTTTTGTGGGGGGCCAGGCCCTGGCGTTTAAGGAGGTGTGAGGTGGACCGTACAGTCATGGCACACTAGTTAAGCGGTGAGCGGGAATAGGCGTCGGCATCGGCTTCTGCCAGATGGTTGCCTAAAAATCTGTAGTAGCCGGCCAGGCCGATCATGGCGGCATTGTCGGTGCACAGCGCCGGGGCTGGCAGGAACAGCTCAAGCCCGTTATCGGCACAGCGTTCCGCCAGTACGGTCCGCAGTCGGGGGTTGGCCGCTACCCCGCCGCCGAGCACTACCCGGCCATGGCCGGTCCGCTCGGCCGCGGCCAAGGTTTTGTCCGCCAGGACATCGACCACTGCCTCCTGAAACGAGGCGCAGATATCGGCCACGCTTGGGCCTTCACTCTGGCTGCGGCAAGCGTTGATCTGGGCGGCCACCGAGGTTTTGAGACCGCTGAAGCTGAAGTCGAGACTGTCCGCATCCAACCGGGCGCGGGGAAAGGCGATGGCCGTCGGATCGCCCTCGGCGGCCAGGCGGCTGATCATCGGTCCGCCTGGATACCCGAGTCCCAGCAACTTGGCCACCTTGTCAAAGGCCTCGCCGGCGGCATCGTCCCGGGTTCTGCCCAGGCGGGAGAAAGTCAGGGGATCGTCAACTGAAAACAGCGAGGTGTTGCCGCCGGAAACGATCAGGGCGGTGTAGGGAAAGGCCGGCCGCGGATCTTCGAGCAGGCAGGACAGCAGATGGCCGGCCATGTGGTCGACGCCGACACAGGGCAGGCCGCGTACCAGGGCCAGGGCCTTGGCAAAGGTGAAGCCGACCAGCAGCGAACCGACCAGACCCGGTCCTTGGGTGGCGGCGACCAGGTCGATGTCGTCCAGTCCGACCCCGGCCTGTTCCAGGGCCTGGTCGACCACCGGCCGGATCATTTCGATATGGCGGCGCGAGGCCAACTCCGGCACGATGCCGCCGAAGCGGGCGTGGATCTCGTTCTGGCTGCTGACCACCGAGGAGCGGATCCGGCTCTCCGGTTCAAGAACAGCCGCTGCCGTGTCGTCGCAGGAACTTTCAATGGCAAGGATAAGCATGGGTCGCCGGTTGCAATCGCCTCGTATCAATGTTATCTGTATTCCAGGTTGTTCGCTCGCTCTGGGCAAGGCAGCCAATCCCTGCCAGGCTTCAAATATCAATGATACACCATAACACGCCCATCGCCTCATCAGAAAACGGACTTGTCGATCTCTTCGCCCGCTCCATTTCCTACCTGCGGTTAAGCCTTACCGACCGCTGTAACCTCCGCTGCCGGTACTGCGTCACCGAAGAGGAGGCCAACGGCTGCCTGGCCAGGCTGGCCCACGACGAGTTGCTCTCGTACGAGGAGCTCTTACGGGTGGCCCGGGTGGCGGTGGCCATGGGCATAACCAAGGTCCGGCTCACCGGGGGCGAGCCCCTGGTGCGCCGCAACGTCATGGGGTTCATCCGCGACCTGACCCGGATCAAGGGGTTGGACGACGTCCGGATCACCACCAACGGCGTGCTGCTGGAACGCTACGGCCGGGAGTTGTACGAGGCCGGGGTGACCAAGGTGAACATCAGCCTCGATTCCTTCAAGCCCGAGCGGGTGGCCGCGATCACCGGAGTTGATTGTTTTAACCAGGTCTGGCGCGGGGTGGAAACCGTGCTGGGCTTAGGTTTTTCACCGGTGAAGCTCAATATGGTGGCCATGCGCCACCTCAACGACGACGAGCTTGCCGATTTTGCCCTGCTGTCACGGCGACTGCCGGTGCAGGTGCGGTTCATCGAGTTCATGCCCATCGGCGGATCCAGCCGTTGGAACGCCGATACCTACATCGGCACCGATGAAATCATGGCCCGCATTGCCGCCCTGGGCGAGCTGATCCCCATGGAAAAAGAACGCAACGACGGTCCGGCCAAGGTGTATCGTCTCGGGGCGGATGCGGTGGGGACGCTCGGCTTCATCAGCCCGATCAGTCACCATTTCTGCAGCCGGTGTAACCGGTTGCGCCTGACCTCGGCCGGCGGGCTCCGTTCCTGCCTGCTCCATGATCAAGAAATCGATCTGCGCGCGGTACTGCGCGACGGCTTCGATGATTCGGCGCTGCGCCAGGCCATGCTCACCGCCATCCGCAACAAGCCCGAACGTCATCATTTAGACGAGCAGCGCCGCTCCGGCAGCGACTGCCACGGGCGGATGTCACGCATCGGCGGCTGATCGCCCGGCGGCCTCAACCCGCTTTTTTAAGTAAATGGCTATGAACGAAAGTCAGCAACTTTGATTTGCGCCGGTAAGCTGGGTAGAGCGTCGCGAAACCCAACATTGGGGTTTTCGCAGGGTCATCCTGTACAGGCCGCCCTCATCTCATCAAGAAAATGCTGAGTGTTGCATAGAGCCACTTCTAAGTATTGCCCTGCCGGAGTTGTTCCAATTCGCTCCAGCGATCGTAGAGTCGCTCGGTTTTTCCCTGCATCTCCTGCTGTTCCTGCCAATACCGCTGCAACTGGGCCGGATTGGCCATCACCTCCGGCGCGGCCATAAGCGCCTCCAACTCGCCCAACCGGGCTTCGGCGGCGAGGATTTTTTCCTCCATCTGGTCGTATTCGCGCTGATCCATGTACGAGAGCCTGCCCGGCTTGGCCAGCTTGGCGGCAGGTTTTTCCCTGGTCTGCGGCTCTTTGCCGGCGGCGGCTTGCCGTTCCCGTTCCTCCAGCATGGCCAGCCATTGGTCGTAGTCGGCGAAATATTCGGCCCGGCCGGCACCGTCGAACCCGAGCACCAGGTTGCAGACCCGGTCGAGGAGGAAACGGTCGTGGGTGACCAGCACCAGGGCACCGGGAAACTCGCCCAGGCTTTCTTCCAGGACATCGAGCGAGGGGATGTCAAGGTCGTTGGTCGGCTCATCCAGTAACAGAACATCCGCGGGCTGGAGCATCAATCGGGCAATGAGGATGCGGGCCTGTTCGCCGCCCGAGAGCCGGTAGACAGGGGTTTCCAGCTGGTCGGTCCGGAAGAGGAAGCGCTTGGCCCAGGTGACCACATGCAGCGATTGGCCCTGATAGATGACGCTGTCGCCTTCCGGGGCCAGTGCCCGGCGCAGGGTGGCGTCGGGATCGAGTGCATGGCGCCGCTGATCGAAGCTGACCACGCGCAGGCCATCGGCCATGGCGATGGCGCCGGCGTCCGGCAAAAGGCCGCTGCGGCGGGTGGTGGAGGCCAGAATCCGCATCAGGGTCGATTTACCGCTGCCGTTGCGGCCCAGCAACCCCAGGCGCAGGCCGGGGGTGAGGTCGATGTCCAGGTCGGTGAACAGGGTCTGGCCGTTGAAGCCCTTTTCCAGGCCGGTGGCGGTCAGCAGCTTTTTGGTCTTGCGGCCGGTGGCGTCAAAGGTGATGCCCACCTGGCTTAAGGCGCGGTTCCGTTCCCGGATCTCGCCAAGTTCGTCCTGGAGGCGGCCGGCCTCCTCGATCCGGTAGCGGGCCTTGGTGGTGCGGGCCTTGGGGCCGCGGCGCAGCCATTCGGTCTCGCGGCGGACCTTGTTGGCCAGCCGTTCTTCCAGGTTTTGGCGCTGGAGCAGATAATCGGTCTTTTTTTCGAGGAAATCGGCGTAGCCGCCCCGCACCTGGAACGAGCCTTCGGGGTAGACCGGGGCCAGTTCGACCACTCGGTTGACCGTGTTTTCCAGAAAGCGCCGGTCATGGCTGACCATGAGCACCGCCGCGGGAGACTCGGGCAGGGCCACGCCGAGCAGGCGTTCGAGCCAGAGGATGCCCTCGATGTCCAGATGGTTGGTCGGCTCGTCCATGACCAGGATATCGGGCCGGTTGACCAGGGCCCGGCAGACGGCCAGCCGTTTGCGCCAGCCGCCGGAAAGCAGGCGGACCGGCTGCTGAGGGTCGGGAAATCGGGCCTGGCTCAACAGGGCGTTGACCCGGTTGTACCGCTCGGTTTCGTCGATGTCGAGGCCCTCGCAGGCGGCATGGAGGTTGCCGGCGCAGCCAGCTTCCTCGACCAGGATATCCTGCTGGGACAGATAGCCGATGCGGAGCAGCTTCTGGGTAAAAACAGTGCCGCTGTCGGCTGGCTCCAGGCCGCACAAGATCTTGAGCAGGGTCGATTTGCCCGAGCCGTTGGGGCCGATCAGGCCGACGATATCGCCGCTATTGATGACCAGGGTGACCCCGGAAAACAATACCTGGGCGCCGAAGGCCTTGGTCAATCCCTGACAGCTGAGGAGGGCGCACATAGGGTGGTCGCGGTTTACCGGAGTTGGCCGCCTCAGTCGGGGCGGCCGTTGAGATTGATGTCGTCGGCGCGCGGGTAGGAGCCGAGCTGCTCGAAATAGGCGCAGATCTGCTTAAGAATGTTGCATGCCTCATAAATGACCGGATCTTCGATATGACCGATCATGTCGAGGAAAAAGAGATAGCTCCACTGCTTGTCTTTGGTCGGCCGGGATTCGATCTTGGCCAGATCGATGTTCTTGGCCGAGAGGATGGTCAGGATCTCGTTGAGCGCCCCGGGGCGGTTGATCAGGCCGATCAGGATCGAAGTCTTGTCGCGGCCGCTCTTCGAGGGCGATTTACGGCCGATGACCAAAAAGCGGGTGGTGTTGCCCTGATAGTCCTCAATGCCTGGAGTCACCACCTGGAGGCCGTAGGTGTTGATGGCCAGCGAGCTGGCAATGGCGCCGATGTTGGGGTTGTTGGCGGCCATCTGGGCGGCGGTGCCGGTGGAAAAGACATCTAGGGTGGGGACTTGGGGCAGGTTTTTCCTCAGCCAGTTGCGGCACTGGGCCAGCGGCTGAGAGTGGGAGGCCACGGTCTGAATGTCCTCGATGTTGCCGGAACGGTTGACCAGGTTGTGGGTGATGGCCAACTGGATCTCGCCGCAAATCTTGACCTTGTACTTGAGAAAGGCGTCAAGGGAATAGGTGACCGCGCCTTCAATGGAATTTTCCACTGGTACGATGCCGTACCTGACCCGCTCCTTTTCCACCTCTTCGAACACCTCGGCGATTGATTCCATGGGCAGGTATTCGGCGGTCTGGCCGAAATACTTGACCCCGGCCAGATTGGAGAAGGTGGCCTCCGGGCCGAGGTAGGCGACCGAGACCTTGCGCTGCGACAGGCGGCAGGTGGTGATGATTTCGTGGAAAATCGAGCGGAGTGCCTTGTAGGGAAAGGCATCGTGGTTGTTTTCTCGCAACCGTTCGTAGATTTCCAGCTCGCGTTGGGGGTCCCATTTGGCCCGGCTGGTTTCATTCTTGAGAAGACCGATGGTTTTGGCGCATTCGAGGCGCTCCTTGAGGAGTTCTAAAATGGTGTCGTCAATCTGATCGATGCGCTGGCGCACCTCGGGAATGCTCTGTTTCTGATCCATAATGTGTGCGTGGGAAAGATGATGGTGAAGACCAGGATTGGGCGCAAGGCGCGGTTCAAACACCTAGTCAAATTGATACTATAGCATTGTTCATCTGCCTTGAAAACAATTTCAGTGGCCCGGACAATTTTCGGATATCCTGGAAAATCAACCTGATTCGAACAGGGGCGGCTGCTTTCGAGGACAAAACCTTTGTCTGGCCAATTGTCGCGCCATGGTTGTACGGTCGGGAAGGATTGTGTTTCCCGCTTTGGCCAAAAACTTCGGTGTCGATCGAACAATTAAGCGGGATGGTGCCCAATTTGAACAGGCCAGCGGTGAACGGCTTGATCAACAGGCGGACTTGTGGTCAAAATCGATCCAGTGGCGTTGGCCGGGGTCACGGTCAGCAAAAACATGAACCCGCCCGATGCCGTCCTGGCAGAACCCTGCCCAACTATGGCAGAGGGTTTAGGGCAGGAGGCTTGGCGGCACTACATGGCGATCTGGCTGGCAATGCGGCTGAAAAAGAGTTGCCAGGCCTCGGGAGCGTTGATGATGACCGCGCCGATGGTCTTGCCCTCCCAGTCGGTCCGCTCCCAGCGCGGCTTGATGTGGAGGATCGGCAGGCCAGGATTGTCGCTGGAAAACACGGTCAGGCTCTTGGCGTCACGGTAAAGCGGTTCGGGCAGATTGCGCAGGCAGATACCCAGAGGAGAGATGTTGTCGATCTTGGCGGTAGCGCACAGGCAACCGTCGGTTACTTGCACTGAAGTGGCCTTGACAGGGATGCGTGGATGGCTGCGATTGTCAACCGGGGGTGGGACGGATGGGGCAAGATCGTGAGGGGCCGGCAGGTCGGTCTGGGGAAGGGACGGATCAATGGACCGCCGCCATCGTTGTTTGGTCGCCTGTATCAGCCGGTAGATCAAGGAGTTGTCCGGCGCGGGAATGTTGTTTGCGGGAAACGTCATCATGCCTTCCGGGAAGAAAAAAATTGAGCGGTTTCGAGTTGAGGCAGAGGGCGGAATACCTATAATTCCATATTTTTTATATTTTAGAGAGGGAAAGCGGCAAAGGCAAAGAAAAAAGGAGAGACTTGTGGGCAAAATGAAAAAGCTACGGACAGATACGCCCTGGAGGAATACAATGGCAAGTGACGGCTATATGTATTTTTTATGAAAAAACAAGGTGATAGCGATGGGTAACCGCGCATCGGTGCCACATTGGCGGACGGAATCGGCTGCAAACACCTCGGAGGGATCAAAAGGATGGAGAACGTGATCGTACTGGCAACTGGCAATCGGAATAAGTATCTGGAATTGCGGGAGGTGCTTGGCAGCCTTCCGGTCGACCTGCGCGGATTGGCCGATTTCGATCCCGCGCCCGAGGCTCTTGAGGACGGGGACACCTTCGAGAAGAATGCCCTGAAAAAGGCTCTTCATTACGCAAAATTGTTCAATGTGCCCTGTTTGGCCGACGATTCCGGCCTGGTGGTCGATGCCTTGGGTGGCAGGCCAGGAGTCCATTCGGCGAGGTATGCGGGGCTCGGGGCCACGGATCTGGCCAACTGCGAACGGCTGCTTAAGGAAATGGCCGATGTCGACAACCGGGCCGCCTATTTTGTCTGCGTACTCACCCTGGCGGCCCCAAATGGTGCGAGCCTGTCGTGGGAGGGGCGCTGCGCCGGGGAAATCATTGCCGAGTGGCGGGGTGAGC
>JGI24705J35276_12238244_pt1 | contig 17793 bp, 16 predicted proteins | sample TergutNt197P4_FD_35276 | JGI IMG/M metagenome (IMG submission 35276) | reverse complement strand
AATGATACCGACACCGACACCGACAATGATACCGATACCGACAATGATACCGATACCGACAATGATACCGACACCGACAATGATACCGACACCGACAATGATACCGACACCGACAATGATACCGACACCGATAATGATACCGACACCGATAATGATACCGACACCGACAATGATACCGACACCGATACCGATACAGACACAGACACAGACACAGACACAGACACAGACACTAATACAGTAAATTATCGCAACGAACGCAGTGAAAGAACTGAACGCATTACAGCTACTGAAGAAGCCGGTCCATTTATTGAATTGATTGAGGAAAATGTACCGCTAAGTGATGGGGTTGTAGATAATGATAGCGATAGTGACGAAATGATCCTCGACGATGAAACACCTTTAGCAATGTTGCCGCAGACTGGCGAAAGCAATATGATAATTATCTGGATGGTGAGTATGTTATCTGCTTTATTCCTAGTCATAGTATCTTATGCAGGTCTACGTAAACAAATAAAAGCATAATTGCCACAAATGACCAAGGGGCTGCCGCATTTTTACTAATGCGACAGCCCCTTAAGGGTGCCTTTTAAATTATTGACCGAGATTAATGGATGTTAAGAGCCGGAATTGATATTTGCTTTGGTAATCTGCATCAGCTATTGAATTCCGCTTTTACCGCTTTAAGGGCTTCAATAAAAGCTTCGTTTTCTGCCGGGGTTCCTATGGTAATGCGTAAATAAGTTTCGCAACCCCATTGATGGCCCGGTCTAATTACTAAACCCCGTTTCAGTAAAGCTTCATTGGTTTGTGGCGCCGGCATACCGGTATCTACAAAAATAAAGTTTCCATAGGAAGGCGCATACTTCATGCCCAGTTTATCGAATTCCGCGTTCAAATAGGCCCGGCCTTCATTATTGTTTTTTATAACTGCGGCTACAAATTCTTGGTCATCCATTGCAGCTTCCGCCGCTACCTGAGCCAGACGGTTTACCGGGAAAGGCGGCATTACACGGCCCAGAACAGGCGCCAGATGCGCGGCAGCCACCGCATAGCCTATTCTTAAGCCGGCTAATCCATAAAGCTTAGAAAAAGTGCGCAGCACAACTACATTTGCGTCTTTTTTTACATAATCTTCTACTCCATCACCATAATCAGGGTCACTGATGAATTCAAAATAGGCTTCATCGAATACAACCACACAATGATCTGGAATTTTGCTCATAAAATCGGCTACCTTGTCTTTATGCACTATGGTTCCTGTAGGGTTGTTGGGGTTACAGAAGAAAATTAGTTTAGTTTGGGGCGTAATGGCGTTCAATACAGCGTCTAAGTCGTAAACATGATTTGTTAAAGGTACTTTTACCAATATTCCGCCCATGATCAAGGTAGAGAGGGTGTAGGTGTAAAAGGAAGGTGCTCCTGCTATCACTTCGTCGCCTTGGTTAACAAAAGCATTGCCCAGAAGTGTTAGAATATGGTCGCCACCGGTAGCTAAAAATATTTGTTCCGGCGGCAAATCAAGACGAGCAGCAAGCTTATGGCGTACACGCGGACTGGAACCTTCAGGATACAAAAAGCAGTTGGCAATCTCTTTCTCTATAGCCGCCATGGCTAGAGGTGAAACGCCTAGAGGGTTTTCGTTAGAGGCTAATTTTGCTTTCACTTTTACGCCATATTCTGCTTCGACTTCCTCTACAGGCTTACCGGCTACATAGGGTGATAATTTCATGATGCCCGCCCGTGCCAAATCACTTCCATCTTTCATAAAAATACCTCCTTAACAATTTCTTCTGTTCTAAGGTAACGGGTCAATTATATTCCAACTATCCAGAAGTATGGCATAAATCGCCATAAAAAACAAGCAGAAAAGGCATTTATTGCGAACTATTTCTTCATGCTAATCAAGTGATCAGGTAAAGTATGCTGCAGTATAGATACACGCCTCGCTTTTGAGGGCGCCTCGTTTTACTCCGAATCTGGTGATGAGCGAGTATTAAAAGATGCCCTTAATGGCCATCATATATGGTAAACTGCTCTAACAATGGAAAAAAACACGAGCAAGGTTGTGCAATCGACCACCGTGGTAATAATTGGTGCGGCAGCAATAGCAGGATCGAGTTTTAATTTTTTTGCCCCTATTGGCAAAGTACAACCAATTATTTTAGAAATGATCAGAGTTGCGCATAAGCTACAGGTAACAACTAAAGACATGAGGGCATCTTTTCCATTCATTAAAAAAATGCGGGCGAAATTAGCAAAACCTAAGCCCAATCCGCATACTAAACCTATACGCATTTCCATCCACATAACTTTTACTACATCTTTATAGTTAATTTCTCCCAGAGCCATGCCGCGTATGATCACGGTTGAAGATTGCACGCTGGCATTACCGCCGGCGCCCATAAGCATAGGTATAAAAGCAACCATAGCAGGTAATATCATAAGCGCGCTCTCAAATGAAGCTATGATTGAACCGTTGATGGTAGCCGAAAGCATTAATAATAAAAGCCAGCCAAAGCGGTTTTTGGCCTGGTGCAGTGCGCTAGATTTTAAATATAGTTCGTCGGTAGGGTGCATTGCCGCCATTTTAGCAAAATCTTCCGTGGTTTCTTCAGCTATTATCTCTAAAACATCGTCCACAGTGACAATACCCACAAGCTGCTCTTCATTATCTACCACAGGTAAGGCTAGCAGACCGTATTTTCTAAATATACCGGCTACGGTTTCCCTGTCTTCAGTGGTATGGGCAAAAATAACATTTTCTTCCATTATTTCGCCAATTATTTGCAGGGGCTCGGCATGCAAAAGCGCATCAACACTTACTGCCCCAATGAGTTTTTTATAATATGAATAATCAGTTTCCGTAATATAGCAGGTGTAAATGGTTTCTTTATCTACCCCGGTTTCCCGAATAAAATCTAAAGCTTGCCTAACGGTGCAATCTGCCGCTAATTCTACATATTCCGTGGTCATTACACTTCCGGCGGAATCTTTAGGATAATTCAATATTTGATTAACCAGGCGCCTTTTTTCACTGCTAACATTGTTCAAAACCCGGTTAACTACTAAAGCAGGTACTTCCTCAACAAAATCGGCTAAATCGTCGACAAAAAGGTCGTTCATTATAAGCCCAACTTCGCTATCTGTAAGCCATTCGATAATAAGCTGTTGTTTTTCGGTAGAGATATCGGCAAAAGTCTCGGCAGCAATATTTTTGGGCAAAAGTCTGAATAATCGCACAGCTTCTTCTTGGCTTGCATAATCAAATATTTCGGCAATATCCGCCGTATTCATTTGCGCCAGCAGTTCACGTAAACGCGCTATTCCTGCTGTTCCTCCCTTGAGCATTTCTAAAATATCTGTATGCATGTTTGATCCCTCCTAACTGCCTTAAATTTTCAGTAATAAATTGGCTATAGAAAAATATATCAGCAGTGAAGTACCATCCAAGATGGTGGTCACAATTGGTCCGGCTAAAACAGCCGGGTCAAATTTCAGTTTTTTGGCAAAAATCGGCATAATGCAAGCTAAGCTTTTAGATATTATTATTACCGCGATCAAAGCTAAAGATATGGTAAGCGAGAGCATAGCATTTCCTTTACTGGTTAGCATAACGCGGGCAAAATTTACAATAGCTAAACCAATTCCACAAAAGATAGCAACCCGTAATTCCAACCATAATACTCTAAAAATATCCTTATATACTATTTCTCCCAAGGCTAAACTACGCACAACCAAAGTAGATGTTTGGCATCCTGCATTACCGCCGGTATCCATCAGCATAGGAATAAAGGTCATAAGTACAGGTAAAGCCGCTAAGGAAGCTTCGAAATTAGCTATAATAGTCCCGGTTATAGTAGCAGAAAGCATGAGTACCATCAACCAGCCGATGCGGTTGCGCGAATGCATTAAAACACTCGTTTTAAGATAGGGCTTTTCGGATGGATAAATGGCGGCCATCTTTTCAAAGTCTTCTGTGGCTTCTTCTTCCATTATTTGCACTACATCATCTACAGTAATAATGCCCACTAAGCGTTGTTCTTTATCAACAACCGGTAAATACAAAAGACCGTGTTTGCGGAATAGCTCCGCCGCTTTTTCTTGATCATCCAGCGTATAGGCGTAAATAATGTTGGTATCCATTAAATCGCCAATCTTTTGATATTGTTTTGCCAATAATAGTGTTTTTAGAGAAATTGAACCGGTCAGTAATTTATCGCGCTTCACTACATAGCAATTATATATTTCATGAATCCTATTCTTTCTTATATAGTCAAAAGCTTCGCGTACCGTAAGGTCTTCACGCAGGTCGAGATACTCTGCTGTCATTATGCCTCCGGCAGAATCCGGCGGATACCGTAGGTATTGATTTACCAACTGGCGTTTGCCTTCTTTCATATTTTGTAATATACGCTTAACAGCGTTGGCAGGCATTTCTTCAATAAAATCGACTGTATCGTCAACAAATAACTCATCAAGTATTTTGCCGATCTCATCGTCTGTCATAGCTTCGACTAATGTTTGCTGATTATCGGGAGTAATATAAGAAAAAACATCCGCCGCCATGCTTTTAGGGAGTATACGAAATACCTGTACGACTTTCTCATTGCTTAAAAATTCGAATATTTCGGCAATATCTACCGTATTCATGCGCGCCAGTAATTCTTGTAATTTACCCACGTTAAGGTGGCTTTCATTAATTAGCTCCAAAATGAGTTCTTTCATAGCGCGCCCTCCTCTTCTTAATTACGCTCATTGCCTCTAAACAAGCTTTTTTGGCGAAACATACGCCTAAATTATCAGTTTTTCTTTTATTTAAATATCCCCGAAAGATTGCTTATTATTCTACCTGCTATATCTGGTTTGTTCATGGTATAGATATGTATATTGTTTACGCCGTTTGCTATAAGATCGATAATTTGCTCACTGGCATAAGCAACGCCGGCTTGATTCATTGCTATGGGGTCTTGGGCAAATTTATCTACAATCGCCCGAAAGCGAGGCGGTAAGGCGGTACCGGAAAGTTTACATATACGAGAGATCTGTTTGCCATTGGTAACTGGCATGATCCCTGCTATTACAGGTATATTGACCCCATTTTTTAAAAGGCGAAACATGAAATTATATAGTATATTATTATCAAAAAACATCTGTGTTGTTAAAAAGCTGCAACCGCAATCAGCTTTTATTTTTAAGCTTTCTATATCCTGTTGTAAACTCTGCGCTTCCGGATGCCCTTCGGGATAACAAGCCCCGCCGATACAAAAGCCGCCATATTCTTGAATATCTTCAATAAGCTTCGAAGCGTAGCGATATGGCCCATAAGATTTTGTTTGATCATCTGCCAGATCCCCGCGTAGCGCCAGTATATTTTCTATTCCCAGTGCTTGCAGTTTCTGCAAAACGCTCATAACAGTATTCTTTGAGGCGGAAATGCAGGTGATATGGGCTAGCGCGGTTATGCCGCAAATGTTTTGCACTTCATCTGCCAGGCGTACGGTATGATTATTGGCGCCGCCGCCGGCATTATAAGTAACGCTGATGAAAGAAGGGCAAAACGCCGCTGTATCTTTTACAATTGAGCTGGCTTTGTCAAGTTCGGAACCATGATGGGGGGGGAAAAGCTCACAGGAAACAGTTACTTTTTTTGTGTCCAAAATATCGATTATTCTCATACAAAACGCCTCCCGCCACTAACATTAACCATACATTAGCGCACAAAATAATTGGCGCACCAAACCCCTACAATTATCATGGCTGCACCCAGTAATTGCCCGGGAAGCATTCGCTCGCCTAAAATAATAAGGCCAAACAGAATAGTTGTTGTAGTGGTTATACCGGCAAAACTACTGCTACGTGTGGGCCCAATACTGCCAATAGCATATATAATGAGCATAAAAGCGCCGATAGAAGCGCCCAGGGCCAGCAAAACAACATTTATTAAAACCTGAGGATTATGCAAAGGAAGCCAGAATATTTGGGCTAAATTACCTTTTAGCAGACCTTCGCCAACGGCTAATAGAGTAAAAAATAGCATGCCCAAGGCGTTGGTGCCGAAAGTGATTTCAGCACTGGTGAATTCATTACCTAACCAGCGTACCCCGATATTATAAAAGGCCGCGACTATTACAGCTCCAAAAAGAAGCGCATAACCGCAAAGAGAAAAACTGGCGGAAAAACCGCTTGCCAGCACTACACATACAATTCCTATAACCGAGAATAAAACACCAAAAATTTGTCCGCGTGAATGTCGTTCTTTAAAAACCAGGCGCGTTAAAAGCAATACGGCAATCGGAATAACCGCGATTATGGTTCCACTTTCCGAAGCAGTGGTTTTTGCAATGCCATAAGATTCGCATATAAAATAAAAGCATGGTTCTGCTAAACCCAGCGGTAACAAACGTAACAGCCTTTTGCCTTTAAAGCGTAGATGTAAAACACCGCAGGCGCCTAAAGCTGCCATTACCGTACAAGCAATTATCAGCCGCCAAGAAAGTAAGGCATATGGCGACATGCCGGCGTTTAGAATTTGTTTTGTGAAAACAAAAGTAAAGCCAAAAACTATATTGCCAGTGAAAGCTGCCGCCATGCCGGCGACATTTTTTTTACGCGTTACATTCACAAATATACTCCCTATGTCGGGCTTTGCCCATAATAATTAGCCGCTTTTTATTATATGTGCATTGTCTGCAACCGTCAAGTAGTTTATTAGCAGGATACGCGTATTATTCGGCGAATTTGTTTCTATTATAATTTTCAACTCCTAACTCCTGAATTATTGGTTTACGGGAAAAGCTCGCCTATGTATTATATAACGATAATATGAAAGGAGCATTTTATGCTGAAGTTTGCAGATGTTAAAAAAGCTCAGGAACGTATTGGCGCGTATATTCGGCATACCCCGCTATTACGCTTAGAAGCCTTAGATGAATTTGCCGGTTTTGAGGTGTATCTTAAGCCAGAAAACATGCAGATCACCGGCTCGTTTAAGTTGCGTGGCGCAAGTAATAAACTATTGAGCTTAAGCGAAGAAGAACGAAAACGTGGTGTAGTTGCCGCTTCTTCCGGTAATCATGCGCAGGGTGTGGCTGCCGCTGCCGCTCGTTTAGGGGTAGACGCGCTGATTGTGATGCCGGAAGATGTAACTGCATTAAAACTAGCCGGTACGCAGGCTTGGGGCGCAAAGGTTGTATTGCACGGCCTTTTAAGTAGCGAACGTGAAGCTCGGATGAAAGAGCTGGCCGACCAAACTAACCGGGTTATAGTACACCCTTATGCAGACGAACTGGTAAAGGCAGGGCAAGGCACAGCGGCTTTAGAAGTTTTGCAAGATGAACCCGCAATAACTGCTCTGGTAGCTCCGTTGGGCGGCGGAGGATTGATCAGCGGTTTGGCTACTGCTGCCAAAGGTTTAAACCCTGATGTGATTATGGTGGGAATAGAGCCGGCAGGCGCCGCCCGTTATAGTAAAAGCCGTGCTTCAGGAAAGCCTTTAACCATCGAGACAACTTTTACCATTGCCGACGGTACCCGCGGTAATTATGCCTCTCCGGTTAATTTTCCCCTTATTGAAGAGCGGGTAGATGTGCTTACCAGTGTTGATGATGATCTACTGCCAGCTGCTATGTACGCCTATGCCAAATTAGCTAAACTAGTGGTGGAACCCTCAGGCGCGCTTCCCTTAGCCGCTTTGCTTGCCGGTAAGCTAAATTTTCTTAAGGGGAAAAAGGTCTGCTTAGTAATCAGCGGAGGCAATTTGAGTTTTTCTCAATATGCCGGCTGGCTCGCGGCAGGAGAAATGATCTTTGATTCTACAACAAATATAAACTAAATTGCTCTTATGCTGGGGGCGAAAGCATGGAGAATAATGATAAAGGTTGGCGGCTGCTGGCTGAAATAAATTTAGATAATATCGTTTTCAATTTCCGGCAAGTACAAATATGCGCCCCCGGTTGTGAAATCTGTTGTGTAATAAAAGCTAACGCTTATGGCCACGGAGCTTTGCCGGTAGCCCGGGCGCTGGCAGAAGCCGGCGCTAAATATTTCGCCGTGGCTACACCGGAAGAAGCTTTACAACTTAGGCGGCATGGTGTTGAGCAAAATATATTATTGCTGTGCCCTCCGGATACCGGTTTTGTACAAGAGCTGGCAAAAGAGGGCATAGCATTAACAGTGAACAGTGTGCAAACTGCTCAAGAGTATGCCTTAGCTGCCGGGCATAGCCGCCTAAAAATCCATATAAAACTGGATACCGGCATGGCCCGCTTGGGATTACCCTTTAAAAATGCTGTAGAGAGTATTATGGCTATTGCCGCCCATCCTTCTTTTGAATTAGAGGGTTTATATACTCATTTTTCTGCTGCAGATGAAGATGCTATAATTATTGCTAAAGACGGCAAGCGCATGGAGGGAATGCTCGGCCATTATATAGCTACACAGGGATTGTCAGAAAACGATTTTACCAATACGCAGATGGAGCGTTTTTTAGCGGTTCTAAATGAATTACAAAAACAAAACATCCATATCCCTTTATTGCATTGCGCCTGTAGCGCCGCGATTATTGCTTATCCACATACTCATGCTACTATGGTTAGGCCAGGAATTATGCTCTATGGCAGTAATCCCTTAGGTTCACATCCATTGCCTCTTAAACCTGCCCTTAGCTTAAGAGCCCGCGTTGTTCAAATACTGGAAATAAAGCAAGGAGAAAGCGTGGGTTATGGCCGGACTTGGTATGCTTTTCGTGATTCACAAATTGCCACAATTTCACTTGGTTACGGCGACGGTTTAACGCGCTTTCTTTCCGGTAAATTGCCCGTATTGATTCGCGGGCAAAAAGCTCGGCAGGTAGGACGTATTTGCATGGATATGTGCATGTTAGATGTAACGGATATTGCCGGAGTTACGGTAGGCGATTATGCTACTATTATTGGCGAAGACGGAGATTTAGCTATTTCAGTAGAACAGCTGGCCGAGGCAGCCGGCACCATTGCCTATGAAATATTTTGCGCACTTGGCTTGCGTGTTCCTCGCGCGTATTATCGGCATAATATGTTAATAGAGGAAGTTAATTATCTGAATCTACTATAGCGGGTTTCACCCGCAAGATGCCAGAGGCGAGATGAAAGAGTGTGAAGAAAAGCGCGATAAAGACGCTTTCCTTTTATATACACGCGCGCAACTTCTTGTTTATTATTGATGAAAATAGCTCGTAAGTGACTATAAAAAAAGGGCTGTTCCTCATTTAAGTGGAACAGCCCTTTTCATGGTCCTTAGCTTTAAACTAATATCTATCTTGCTGATCAAACGGCAATATATGCTAGATATAAGAGCTTATAGCTTAACAACATTGGCAGCTTGCAGGCCGCGTGGACCTTCAACAATATCAAACCCCACGCCCTGACCTTCATCAAGAGTTTTGAAGCCGTCGCCTTGGATAGCAGAAAAATGTACAAATACATCTTCGCCGCCTTCCCTTTCAATAAAGCCAAAACCCTTTTCCGCGTTGAACCATTTTACTTTGCCGTTCATGTGTTACCTCCTAAAGAATTTATACGCTTATATATTATAGCACAGCTTTATTCTCTTTTCAATAAGAAAAAAGTGTTTCGCGATAATAACAGTTTTGTCTTAATATTCGCAAAAAACAGTTTTTTTATAAATTTAGATTATTTTTTATTATTTTCTTGATTTTCTACTATATTATGGTTATAATGCTAATACCTAATGTTAATTGCCCCGGTATTCCTCCTGTTCCTATGAACCTGTGCGGATGCGGGTTAATGCTTAGGAAAACTTAAAAAGGAGGAAAATTGGCATGGCTTTTGAGGATAGAACACTATCATGTAAGGAATGCGGTGTAGAATTCATTTTCTCCGCTTCCGAACAAGAGTTTTACGCAGAAAAAGGCTTTCAAAATGATCCGGCCCGTTGCCCCGAATGTAGAACAGCACGTAAACGACAGCGCAGTGCTTCGCGGGAAATGCATACCGTGATTTGCGCGGATTGTGGTTGCGAGACGCAGGTTCCTTTCAGACCTACTGAAGATCGCCCTGTATATTGCCGTGATTGCTATCAAAAGCAGCGCGCGTCATTATAAGCTCATAAAGATCCCTAATTAAAGGACTTTATCAACAAAACAGTTTTAATTTTATTGAAAGAACGGTAAATCTTTTCGATAACGCCGTTCTTTTAATGTTTATAAGAACGGTTAATAACTTTCTTCCCATATATAATCTGCGCCGGCATTGCCAAAGGAGACTCTGTCGCCGCGTTTTAATCTGTATGGCATATTTGGCGGTAAGCGGTGGCCATCTACAAAAGTGCCAGCGCTGGAAGATAAATCAATGATCAGGTATCCTGCGCTGTCGCGCTCTATGGCCGCATGACGGCGGCTTACAGCCTTAGTATTTTTATCAAATTCAAAACTCGATTGTTTCCTGCCTATGGAAACGTCAAAACGTCCAACTGTAAATGCCTCACCGTCGGATATCATAATATGCAATAGTTTTGGCCAAGGGCCATACCCAACTAAACGCAACCCAACTTCACTTATCTCTTCATCTATCATCTGCGTGAGATCATTATATTCAAGAGGGGAACTATTCAATGGCGAAATTTTTTGTTCACTTTGAGGTTCAGGGTAGAATTTAGCGGCGCCGTTATTGGTAATTTCCTGGTAATTTTTCTTTTTCTTTCTGAATAAACCGCTTCCGCTTTGTGCTTTATGAGGCTTATTTTTAGTTTTTTTCTGAGTTTTTTCTATAGTCGGCATACTTATGATAATATCTTGAGGGCAAGTGACTTCGCTTTGTGCTATTACTGGTATACCTTGTTGTGCTTTTAAAGCTTCATCTGCAAGCGGGCTGGGTTCTGCGATGTTTTGAGTTTGCGAAGGCAAAGGCAATCCGGCTATGCTGATACTTCTATATGATTTCAACATTTGCACAAAATCTTTTACATCAAAATCTTCCATAATTGCCCGAAGTACCCTATTCTCTAAATTTGCGTCCGTAACAGTTATTTGACGAGAAAGTTCTGTTGCTAAACTTTTTAAATCGCTATTGTTTGCACAATTACATGTAGATGGTATATAGATATAAGATATATTCTTAGTGCTTTTATCATAATATAGATGTTCGGCGCCCAGTACGAAAGAAAAGGGGTTCATAAACCAATCGCTGCATTCGAGTAGTGGGGTGAAGATATTTAGCCATAATTCGCAGTATTCCTGCGGCGAACGGCTGCCTGTAAGGTATTGTAATTTATGGCGCGCGCCTATTTGATAAACAAATTCTATTTGTTCATCAATACCTTGATATCGAAAGGGCAAGATAAATTGCGGTTTTTCCGCCTCAATAGTATATAACGCCTTGTAATCGATATCTGCGGCGTTAACTTTTACGCTTAGCTCGGCGCCCGCAGAAAAGTCTGCTTTACTATTTATTGCATAAATCATAAATCTACCCCTTTCTTATATTCCAGAAGCGTAATCAATTGCCAGCCACGTTCCGTTAATACAGGGGCGCTGCCATTACTAAAACTCTTGGCTTCTTTAAACACCGGTTCGATTACGATATTGCCAGAAACACTCATGTACCCCCATAAACCATTCCATTTAACAGCAGCTAAATGTTGCCCAAAAGACAGGGCGTCTTCAAAAAAGAAATCTATTTGTATTACTCCCTTATTATCTACAAAACCCCATTTACCATTTCTTTTTACTGCGGCATAGCCATCCGCAAAAGGCCTGGCGTTTTCATATACTGCTGGTAGAACTTCATTAGCGGCCAGCAAGTAAACTGCTCCTTGCTTTTTAAAAAAAAGAGCGTTTTGCGCATAACAATTGCCCAATTCATCAAAAATCAACTCTTCGTATTGAGGTGTTATCAACCATTCATTGCCTATTCCTATGATGCCCCACTTATCATTTTCTTGGGCAGCTGCATATGCGTTTTGATACATGCCCAAGGCTTGAAACGTCATATTGCCCAGCTCAAATTCGCCGGTAGAACGCAACCAGCCTTTTGCTGTTAAAAGGGGCAAACGATTATGGGCGTAGTTTCCAAAATCCTCCGCTGTTCCTTGCAGTTTGGCAATACGGTTATTATGGCTATCTACAGCAAAAATTTCTTCACCTTGTTTTACAATAGCCCGGTCTACGCTATATGTGCTTATTTTTTCATATTCACAGGGTATTAAAAGGGAACCGTCCGATTTTGCTATACCCCATAATCCGTTTTTTTGTACTTGGAGAGTGGCGCCATATATTGCCAATGCATTATCATAAACACTGCGGCTAATTTCAATGGCATAGCGGTTTTTTTCATATAGATCTAGCAATTCTGTAGAAGCGGTTTTATCAATACCTGTTTTAAGAACATTGAGGGCGTTAGAAAGCTGCGCTGAATCGAGATAATAATGCGCCGCTTCCAAAAAAACAGCGGGCGTTGCATCTGTTCTGTTCATCTGTTTATTCAATAATCCGGTATATTTCCGTTGATATCCTCCTTGATCTATCAATGCCAAATAAGCAGATTTTAGCAAATTCTCGGCAGATAAAGTATAGGTGGAATTGTATTGCGAGGCTTCTTCCAGCAAAGGCAATGCGCGAATATATATTTTATCTTCCATTAATGCGGCTGCTTGTTCTAACAATTCCCACTGTTTTTTAGCCAGTGGTTTTGTGTTTAGCGCAACTATCCAAGAGATGGCTAGGAGTATTAAAAAAGCAGCGCTAAGCAAAATGCGAGATGTCTTTTTCAATTATTTTTCCTCCTTATAGGAAAAATATTGCCAATAATATGCCAATATACAAAAATGGAGCTAAAGGAAGGGAATCTTTTAGCTTTATTTTTTTTAGCATTATTAATAATAATCCGCTTAAGCCTGCTAATATTGTTCCATATAACATAGCCGGAATAACCAGGCTAAAACCCAGATAAAGCCCGCTAACCGCCATAAACTTCACATCACCGCCGCCTAAGCCCCGGCGGCTGAATAGATATACCAATAAGAATATACCGCCGCCTGAAACAAAGCCAAATAATGAGTCTTTTAAATATAAAATTATGTTATTAGTATTTAATAATAACTGTGGAATAAATATTATAATCCATCCTGCCAGCATTATAAGTAATATTATGTTCGGTATTGTTTTTGTTTTTAAATCACTAAGAGCAATAATATAACCAAAAATAATGAGTAATTCCTGTTGTAGCAAATAAAAGCTTTCTTTTAGCCCCATATGAAAAAATAGCAAGGCTAGCCCCAAAAGAGGAATACCGCTATAAGGAATAGCTAAACGCAACTTATTTGTCATTTCGGATACCCTTTTCCTTTGCCGCCTAGCCAAGCCTTTGTTTTAACTGTTTGTGTAATTTGCAGTTTTGGTTCAAAGGGTAAAGGTAAGGCGCCAAACATATAATCTACTTCATATCTAATAACCAGCTTAATATCGCCATTGCTGTCTATCAGCAAACTATTTGCTGTACCAAGAGTTTTTAGATCATAACTGTAAAAGTTTAAACCGGCAAGCCCGTCCCGCACATTAACACTTTTTAAATATGTATCGCCATCCATATTACCATTAGAAAGATATCTACCCATGAGGGGACGCAAGATTGTTTCTATAAGAATAATATTTTTTGCCTCATCCAGCCCGTAATCTACAAGCAATTGAATAGTTTCTTGAGGATCATCCAACCAAGAGGCGGTTATACTATAAAAATCTTGCCCCTGTCTACCAATTTCAGTGGGGTCAAGGCTGGTAAAACCATCGATAATTCCATTTACACTGGCTTGTAAATCGGCTGTCTTTAATCTTGTTTTGTCGGCCTTTGCAGCCAGATTAGTCAGATGGTCGGCTGTGCCGGTTACTTCTAATATATAGCTATATATAGAAAGCGTTTGGGCGCTTTGCGTTAGGGCATAATGTAGTCGAGCTTGCAGGGCAACTATATTGACTAGGCTTAAAATTGAAATGATTAGCAGCACAAATAAAATAAAAGAACCTATTGTTTCAACCACTATATAGCCATGCCTATTATGGTGCAAAGTCAATACCCCCTGTAATCATTAACAGAAATAGGCAAAGTTTTAGGCGGAATAATTCCGCTTGCGCCTTTTTGAGCCAGCGGCATTGATAAAAATAGCATCTTCAACTGCACTGTGGTATTTAAAGCAAAATCTGTATGCATATTGGCTAATCTGAATCTGTCTGTCTTTAGTAAAGCTTCAGCCATTTTGCTTTCATCAGCCATGATATCTTCGCGATAATTGATGATATTCCATTCAATCAAATCTCCCGTACGCTGCACAAGCTCTGAAGTTGCCGTAATTAAACCGGGCCAAAACACAGCTTTAGCAACAAAGAAAAACAGCAGGTAATTTGCATAAGTTAAACCCTTTTCGCCGCCGCTAACAGTGCTATTTGCAGAGGCGTTTTTAACCATATCCAATATTTTGCTTACTCCGCCCGGCCCCACATGCCATTCTTTAGCAGATTTGATTAGTGGGACGCGATGCCCGCTGCGTAATAAAGCAACGTCTATAACTGTATCTGCCGCCACAAATGCGCCTCGCGCTAATTCTCCTAAAACTATTGCCAAAGGGGGGTTCCAGGCAAAAGCCGCTTGTATGCTCATGATAATTTCATTTACATGAGGAACAGAAAAAACCGTGATATAATTACAGGCCAAGCGTGTTAAAAACAATAATCTAGTAATGGCGTTAAGGTTAGAATCTGCATTCTTTGCTCCATGATATAAGTATTCCCATTCCGATTGAAAAAAGTAATTTATTTCAGGGCTTAGCGGTATGCTGCTGGCGGTATATGTGAAAGCGATTTCACTTAATTGTTTTTTGTTGCTTTGTGGTTTGGTGGTTGTATAATTTGAAAACATCGCTGTATCATAAGTTAGTAGCAGCAAATAATCTCCTGTTTTAGCCAGTCTTCCCAGTGGATCTTGAATGATTTCCATAATATTGTTATTTGTAGCTTCATTGATCATCGTAACAATATTGAAAATATTTGGCTTTGCTATAGCAACTGCGGGGGTATTCTCAATTCTTTTTGCTCCCAAGGGATTATTACTCAAAGAATCATATGCAATATCTACAATTCTTAATAAATCATCTATAAGGTTTCTTTGTTTTTCTTCGGCATCTTCGCCCGAGGCGTCTTTTTGGGTATAATCTAGTTTAATAGGCTCGATAGGTGGTTTATTTATCATTTTTTTCAGCGCTTCAAAAAACTCTTTATGCTCCATAGAGCAGGCGGCAAAGGCAGTAAAGCCATCGGGCATTTTATAGCCCACATTAGAAAAATCTGCGAAATAAGCCGCTTCGCTATTTTGGAAATGAACACCGTATGAAAGAGCAAAACCTGATATAGTGTCTATATTAATAAGTTGTTCGCGGCTAAGGCTTCTTTTTTGCATAGCTAAAGCATCTCTATATTCTACTCCTAAAAGCATGGGCTTTACTATGTTGTCGATGTATTCTTCGCCTATGTTTTGATAAGGAGCTGCCAAACTGTTTACATTATTATAGAAATTTCCTATTTCTCGATATCGTTCAATTTGAGATTTATGATCAACGCCGGTTTTTTCGGTTAAGGCTCTTCTTAATTCCTCGTCACAATTGGCGCTATTAAGCAATTGTTCCAGTTTTGCTATTTTCTGTTTTATTTGTTCTTGCAATTCATAAATTTCTTGGGCAATATTTGCTACTTCCTTAAAATTTGGTCTAAAATTATCTGCATCTTCTAAAGAGTTCTCTATGGTTTTATTAAGGCCTACAACATTATTGTTAATTGCTCTGCTCCAGCCACCTGTTTGCCATTTTGGCGGTTCAAAAGAGTTATCCCAACCACTGTATATCCAATTAGCGCCGGTTTTGCATCCTGTTTCTATGCTGCCCCCAGTATAAGCTATAATGCATTCTAAAATGGCTTGGTAATGTTCTTCATATTTTCCTTTATCTTCTACAGGCGCTTTTTGCCAGGATTCATGGCAATCTCTCAATTGTTCAAAGCGGTCATGTATATCGCCTAAACGATTCGATACATTACTAAATCTCCCCATGCCAATAGCAGTTTTACATTTATCTGCATATAGTATAGAGTTGTACAATTTTTTGTACAACTCTAACAGTTCGGCTATATCGGCGTCTATATCCACTTTGTTGGAGATAATTTTTGTATCCTCTTTAACAGTATTATTGTTTAAAGCGTCGAGAAATTCTTGTACAATAATTACCGGCCCGCGAAATTTCATGTATTCTTCTATTTGACGTTGCAAAACAGCGGGGTCTTTAAGATTTTGCTCATCTATAAACTTGAGTTGGGGCGCCTCAAGTTTTGAACCGTAGAAAAGTTGAAAAGTACCCAATCCTTTATTATTCCAGTCTTCTCCGAAAACCGTTATCTCTATGTAATCGTTGATCATATCGGCCAATTGTGGATCATCAGAAAGTATACCGAATAATCCGTAAATATTTTGTAAAAGGGCGTCATAATTTGCCAGCAGAGAATTTGCCGCCATTTGATTCGCATCCCCAACAATGCTACGAACTGTATATAGGCGCGCTAAATCGACCGCCGTACCGCTAACTAAAATAGCCGGAATTAAGAGCAAGGTAACGAATACCGTTACCGCTCCTTTACTGTTATGGATCAGTTTATACATGCATTACCCTTAAAACTAAAAGGCGCTAGAGAAAAGAGTGGAAGTAGAGGGCTATAAATTGAAAAACAGTTTTAGTTTAGAGAATAAACCACTGGATGTTATATGATATTTTTCATTTAGATTTATTAGGCAATCTTGGGCAAGATCTATATTGCGAATGAATTCATCTCCATTATGTATCATCGCTGTAGAGCTTACCGTAATAGGCAATTCTTGAGGAAATTTTATAAAAGACAAGTTTACAGGCATGGGTATGATTCTGGTAGCCGTTATAGTAATTTCCTGATAAAGTAGATGATTCGCTACAGAGAATTCAACTGTTAAACTCCCAATCGGCTTAAGAAGCGTCTGGTTTTCAAGGGCAATAACAATAGTTTCCGCTTTGGCGCCGACCTTTTTTGTAGAAAATGATTTTATAAGGGAAACATATACATTTTCTAATTTGCCCTTATCACTTTCCCAATAATAAGACAAAGAGCTTTCGTTGAAGAAAATCCAGCTGTCGCTTTGCTCTGTTGCTATTGCTGTAGCTGCGTACTGAGTTGCGCGCTGTAAAGCCGCCCGAGTTGGCAAATACATAGCTAATAAAACCAGGGCCAGAAAAATCATGATCATGATCGGAAATAGGATAGTTGCTTCAACTACGGCATAGCCGCTGTTTTTTTGCCATACTTTATGCACTTTAGAAATTAACACCTTGAATAGAATCTCCTGAACCGGTTATCCTGGCCCATAAATCGCCCAGCCAACCGCTTAACGCGCCCCATAGCGCTACAACCAATAAGACACCTACCAAAATTATTAAAACTACTTGCACAACTTCCAAGCCGCGTTCATCATTTTTTAAACTCTTAAACAACTCTGTAATAGCAAGATATGTCTTAAATTGAAAATCTACCAATCTTTGCAACATAAAACATCACCCCTTTAGATATTTTTAAACTAAGATTTTAGTCACTTACCCTGCAACAACTTTTAAAAAAACAAGTTGTTTAAGCCGTTAAATTGCATGTTTTTTATTTAGGGCGCCTCTAAAAACTAGCTTTACAACTCTGCCAAATTAGCGCAACTATCATTTTCTCGTCATTGCGGCCTTCGCGCCGCA
>JGI24705J35276_12238245_pt1 | contig 17802 bp, 18 predicted proteins | sample TergutNt197P4_FD_35276 | JGI IMG/M metagenome (IMG submission 35276) | reverse complement strand
AATAGGCGTATCATTGAAATCCCCGCTCACTAATACATAATTTCCGTTTAATTTTCCAATTTCTTCGGCTACAATTTCAGCCTGCTCGGCACGAACCTGAAATGCCGTACTGATTTTTTGTTGAATCGCCTCTTTCAAATCATCGAATGATTCCATATTGATTTTTTTGAAAAAATCCTCATATTTGGTACGGTCTTCCATTGTCAACTTAAACGATTCCAAATGATTATTGACGACAATCAGTTTTTCTCCATTGATATCAAGTTCATGTATGGTCGAACCGTTGAAAGTACTGTCATAACGGATTCGCCTGGAACTCCTGATCGGGTATTTTGAATAAATTGCCAATCCGATCGTAAAACTGTTTTTCCTTACAAAAGGTACAGTCACATGATACGGATACATATACAGCGCACGATCCACCTTTTCCTGCGTCAGATAATTAGGAAATGAACTGACCATAAACTCCTGTAAACATACAATATCTGCATCCATATTGGCAATATATTGAATAATCGGATTGGGTTTTACCGGGGTATGATCCATGTATCCAAATGCCATCACATTGTATGTGAGGAATTTTAATACTTTTTTCCCGGGAACGTCCACCGGAAAAGGATGTACCGAAAAGTAATTTGAAACTGGTTTCCAGCATAATAAAAATGAACAAAAGATGATAAAAAACATAAACCGGTTCCGGACAATCAACCAATAAATCATGAAACAAAAGTGAAAGAGAAACACAAACGGAAACAACAATCCTAAAAAAGGGAAAAATAGAAGTTGATTCGGCGAAACGGAATCGGAAAAAGATACGATAATTAATAACATGCCGCTTAGCATATTAAGTGTTATAAGCGTGAATTGTATTAATTTTAATCGTTTCATGCTTTATTTTTTACTGGCATCAAAAAGCATTCTCTTTTCTTCGGACGAAAGGCTTTGGTAGCCGGAATGTTTTAATTTGTCCAAAATCTCATCCAATGTATCCATTTCTTTACGTTTGCGCATATTATACGCAGCATCGGATTCCGTTTTTCTGTAAGTCACTTTCATCTTTGGCGGGCGTCTTTTCTTCCAGTTGACTAATCTGTCAATCAAATGATTGACAGATACTGTCAGATCCTTCCCTTTTTGATACTGAACAGCAAAAAGAATCCCAAACAATGCCCCTCCGATATGGGCAATATGTCCTCCTGCATTAGCAGATACCACAGACAGTAAATCAATAATAAAAGCGCATAACGCCAAATAAATCAATTTGATGCGCCCTATAAACAACAGATTGATTTCATGGTTTTTCCGGTAAAAGGAAACAGCAAATACGATAGCCATAACAGAAGCGGAGGCGCCCATTAGAAAACCAGGGCCGACTACATTGGTGAAATAGGGAAATAAATTATATGCGATAATAAAAAAGAAAGCGCCAAATATCCCGCCCACGATATACAATCCGCCGAATTGGCGCGCGTTGAAATACAACAGGAATATCCGGCCAAACCAATACAACCACAGCATGTTGAGCAGTATATGTAGAAAATCAACATGCAAAAACATATAAGTAACCGCTGTCCATGGACGATAAAGTAATAAATGCCAGGAAGATGACATTTGTAAATACCGTAAAAAACCGGCATCACCAATCTGAAACAATGTGCAAAACACAATGATTAGGCGGATCAGTATAAATACTCCTACATTAATATATATAAGCTTCGCAGGAATGTTTGACCTGGCAACGATTTGCTTTATATTAGTAAAATAATCCACGATCAAAATCTTTCTTTTTCCAATATCGAATCATAAAAAAACCGAATAACATTCCTCCTAAATGGGCAAAGTGTGCCACATTGTCGCCGTTAAAATTGGCAACACCCAAGAATAACTCAATCACACCATAAATCGCCACAAAATATTTTGCCTTGATAGGAATCGGTATAAACATGAGAAATAATGGCGTATTCGGGAAAAGCATGCCAAATGCCAGCAGGACGCCAAATACTGCACCGGAAGCGCCAATCGTGATTAGATTGTTTATCCCGGGATGCATCAACAAATCCGATAAAGGCATGCCGGCGTTGCCGGCGTCGGCATAAAGCATATAAAACCATACCAACTCCTGAACCACAGCCGCCCCAAAGCCTGTGACCATGTAAAAAAGCAGGAAACGCTGTTTTCCCCACACATTTTCAAGCACACGTCCAAACATAAATACGGCAAACATATTGAAAAAGACATGCTCTAACGAAGGAGTCGCATGTAGAAACATATATGTAAACAACTGGTAAAAATGAAATTGGGATGCCGTCAGAAAGTGTAAACCTGCCAACTGAATCAAGTCAATTCCGAACCTTGGCAGGACAAGACTTGCCAACCAGCAGAGGAAATTAATGATAATCAGGTTTTTAGTAACCGCTGGAATACTGTTTAAAAAGCCGAATTTAGTCTGATCTGTCATTTTCAGTGAATTCTATGTAGCAAAAGTATAGCATAAATTTTTCTTTTCAGTGATTTTTAACAGAAAAAGTAATTTTTTTTGTTTTTTTTTGATTATTTAAATAAAAAAGTTCTACATTTACGCCGTCAAAATATTTATATAACGATTATACACATTACTATGAACAAGACTGAATTTATTGATGCAATAGCCACGAAAGCCGACATCAACAAGTTAGATGCTAAAAAAGCACTTGAAGCTGCTATTAGTACAATTTCGAATGAAATGAAAAAGGGAGGAAAAGTATCCTTTTTAGGTTTTGGGTCTTTCTCGGTGGTCACAAAGGCGGCACGAAAAGGTATCAACCTGCAAACAAAACAAACAATAGACATACCGGCACGTAAGTGTGTAAAATTCAAAGTCGGCGCTGATCTGGCAAAAGCTGTGGAATAAAGCATATTCTGTCTTTATGCTGATGAAACAAGTAAAAATAACCGGAAACTTATTGGGTTGTTTAATTTCGATTATCTGGATAGTGTGTTGTACGCACGACATGGAACCAAAACCGGACTCAATTGTCATTATAACGACCGACAAAACTACCATCAAAGCAAACAATAAAGACAAGGTGTTTTTTTCGGTGACAGTGGGCGGTAATGATATCACATCGTCTGTGGTGATCACCGAAAAAAACCAAAACATACCTTTGGAAGGAGTCAGTTTTTCGACTGATTCGGTTGCATCATATACCTTTTTTACGACCTATAATAATGTAAAATCGAACGAAGTTATTATAGAAGTTATTGATATAGAGGTAATTATTTCTGTTGATAGACAAACTATCAAAGCAAACGACAAAGACATTGCCGTTTTTTCGGTCGTAGCCGATGACGAAGATGTGACTTCGGCAGCTACCATCATACAGGTGGAATCCCTGGAGGAGATAGTAGTCGGAGATGGGTTTTTTACAAAAATTCCCGGGACTTATACCTTTTATGCCACATACAACGAAAAAAAATCAAATGAGATCAGGATAAACGCTTCAGCTGTAGAAGTATCCTTATCGGTTGACAATACATCCATCATAGCAAACAACCGGGATAAATCCACCTTTATCGTCAAATACGATGAAGAAAATGTGACCTCTTCTGCGGTGATCATGCAGCGAACAGTGAATAATAATTTCGTTACACTTGACAATCAGGAATTTTTCACGGATAAGGCGGATACCTATACGTTTTTTGCCACATACGAAGGAATGCGATCAAATGATGTAACAATAGAAGCTGAATTTGTGGAGCTTGCTTTTCTGAAAGGATACAGTATCGTGGAAATCACATCCACTACCTGCCCGGTTTGTCCGTTATTGACCGCAGAACTGGATAAATTAAAACTGTATTTTCCTGATCGTATCCATGTGATTTCGCTACATCCTTTCGGTAAATATTGCGACAGCGATTTATCCGGTGCACTTGCTGAAACGGCTGTCCGTTTTGTGGATAATGTAAATCCCTTAGATTATCATAATTTCGCTCCCCCCCTGGCTATTGTGGATCTATATGATCCTGTGCACTTGTATGAAAGAGATACCCAAACGCCACTAATAAAAGCAATAGACAGGGCTACTCTTACAAGAGAAAGGGCTTCAATGACCGGAATGGCTGTGCAATCGTCGGTCAATGGCAGTAAAATAAACTTTAAGGTAAGTTTTAAAACCATAAAAACCGGAAACTACCGCTTTTTTGCTTTTATCGTAGAAGATAACGTAGTAAACAGACAGGCGCTCGGAGAACATATGGTAAACCCCGATTTTATCAATCACAACGTAGGTACTTATCTGTTGACGGAAGGGGATCCCTATCAGGGTGTAAACCTGGGAATAATCACTGTGGATTCCGAAACAACCCGTGCATTCTCCATAAATACAGACAATTTCAGACCTGGACGAATAGTGGATTTAGCCAATTGCCGGATTGTTTGTTATACCCTGAGATCCATAAACGGAAAAGACTTTTTTGTGGATAATGTGACGAGCTGCCCTGTAAACGGAACAGTGCGTTATCTTTATGAGTAATAAGCTTTATACAAGATTTAAAGATTTAAGATTTAAGATTTAAAATTTAAGATTTAAGGGAAGAGGGGATAAAGATTGAATCTTTTCGGCTTTATAAAAAATCAATAATTGTTGCATAAACTTTTCAAAAAACTGTGCTGTCGTTTCATTAGTGCCGGTTACTTCCGAAAGATTCATGACGGTAGCAGGGGCGGATGCTACATGGCGACCTCGTCGGGACAGATCGCCTTTTAGCGCTTCTGACAGATGTGTCAGATTTGTATGGTGAAGTAGGGTGCCGTGAAATAATATACTGTCGCCGGTTGTATGAGATGCAGTGCCGGAGATTTTCCTGCCATCGCACAACAATTCCCTGCGTGCCCCGACAGTTGCCTGAATTCCCAACGAACCAAGCGCGACAACGACCGGCGAAGCAAAATCCAAATCAAGAACAGATTTTGTGTGTTTGCGAATGAAAAATGCGTAATTGATATTGCCATAATCATGATAGACCGTACCGCCTCCTGTAATTCGTTTGATTACTTCAATCCCATGCGTCGCACAATAAGCAGTATTTACTTCGGCTTCGACAGACTGGTTTCGCCCGACAATGACTGATGGCCGATTGATATAAAACAACAACATATCCTCTTTGAAAGGCGACGCGAATAAGGTGCTTTCAATCCCGGAATTAATGGCCGGAGCATCAGATAAGCTTCTGAGTAACTGCATTATTTTAGTATTTTTATAAAATAATCCAACAAAAATACGAAGAAAACCGGATTCATTTCATTTAAAATCATTTATTTTGCAATTTATTTTTTATTGAATGTATCTCCGATTATGGAGAGTGCTTTCCTTTTTTTCCCCCTTTGGAGGGGGTTGGGGGAGGTTAACAATTTAAAAAAACATGAAAGAAATCTTAAAAACTATCTCGAACGCATTACACGAGGAGGTTGTATATGCAGGGAATCAATTGATCAGGACATTTTCCGGTAAAGAATATTTTCTGAAAACCGGCATAGAAAGCAATATTTACCGATGCGAGGCAAACGGGCTGAATGAATTGGCATTGACAAAATCCATCCGTGTGGCTGAGGTTATCTCAGTCGGTGGTGCATATATTTTGACTGAATATGTACACAGGGGAGTTACATCCGATGATTTTTATATGCAATTCGGGCGTGAGCTTGCATGTATGCACCGGTTTCATTCCGGTTCATTCGGTTTCTATGAGAACAATTTTATTGGGAATAATCCACAAATCAATATTGCAGAAGCACAGGAACGTACAGACTGGGTAGCTTTCTATTTCAATAAGCGCCTGTTGTTTCAATATAAACTTGCAGAGCGAAACGGCTATGCCACGCTGCACTTGAAAAGCGGAATGGCTCATCTCGAAAAAACGATCGGTTCGATTTTGCACAACAGTATCGAGCCTCCCTCTCTTTTACATGGTGATTTGTGGGCAGGAAATTTTATATGCGATGCAGCCGGATGCGCTGTGTTGATTGATCCTGCTGTATATTATGGCCATCGCGAAGCCGACCTGGCGATGACTAAACTCTTTGGCGGATTCCCGCAATCATTCTATGACAGTTATCAACAGGAATATCCTTTAAAACCGGGTTGGCAGTATCGTGAAGGACTGTATAAACTATACCATGTGCTGAATCATCTGAACCTCTTCGGACGCAGTTATTTATACGAAGCTGAAAAATTATTGCGACAATACGAATAAAAAAGTAGGGGAAAAATTGATTTTTCCGTTTTTTTTTATATTTTTGCAAGCATGAATATAAGTCCGACTGTAATTATCATTGTATCAGCCGTTTTGCTTTTTATAAGCGTGCTTACAAGTAAAACAGCCACCCGCACAGGTTTGCCCATGCTTATTTTCTTTTTGCTGATTGGCATGTTGGCAGGTACGGACGGTATTGGAAGAATTTCGTTCGAGAATCCTGTAACCGCTCAATTTCTTGGCATTATTGCGCTTTGTTTTATTCTTTTTTCAGGGGGTCTCGACACCAAGTCCGACCAGATAAAACCTGTGATATGGAGGGGAGTTACACTCGCTACGATGGGTGTATTGATTACAGCCTTCAGTCTTGGTTTTTTTGTGTATTGGATCACTGATTTTTCCTTGCTCGAATCACTTTTATTAGGTTCGATTGTTTCGTCCACAGACGCAGCGACAGTTTTTTCAATTTTCAGAAGTAAAAGTGTAGGACTGAAACGCAACCTTCGTCCCATCCTTGAATTGGAAAGCGGAAGCAATGACCCGATGGCCTACTTCCTGATTCTGACGTTTATTTCGCTTATCAAACAACCGGATACTTCCTTATGGATGATGACATTGGGATTTTTCAAAGGGATGTCGCTTGGCGCTATTATGGGCTATATAATAGGCAAAATGACTGTCCGTATCATCAATCGGGTCAATCTGATTGTCGAAGGGTTGTATCCGGTGCTCGCTATTGCCATGATGCTTTTTAGTTATTCACTTACCGAATTTGTGGGTGGCAACGGTTTTTTATCCATATACATTTCCGGATTGGTAGTGGGCAACAGTAATTTTATTCATAAACGGAGCCTGCTGAAATTCTTCGATGGTTTTGCATGGCTGATGCAGATCATGATGTTTATCACGTTAGGGTTATTGGTTTTCCCCACACAAATGATACCAATTATAGGTGTCGGACTATTGATTTCAATTTTCCTGATGTTGATAGCGCGCCCAGTTGCCATAATTCTCTGCCTGTTACCGTTCAGGGCGTATTATAAGGATTTAACCTTTGTTTCGTGGGTGGGATTGAAAGGCGCCGTGCCTATTATTTTTGCTACGTATCCCATGGTAGAAAACATTCCACATGCTGACGTGATATTCCATATTGTGTTTTTCATCACTTTGACCTCCCTGATGTTACAGGGTACGACGCTCTTCAGTACGGCAAAATGGCTTAAATTGGCTATTCCGGAAGGAAAAGCAAAAAAACCTGTTTTCGAATTTGAATCCGACAGCATTAAGTCGGTGATTGAGGAAATTGTGGTCGAGTCAAATTTCCGGTGTGTGAATCATGCCATTGTTGACCTGCAACTACCTAAGACTGCATTGATTGTAATGATTGAAAGGGATGAAAAGTATTTCACACCCAATGGAAGTACCATTATCGAAATGGGTGATAGCCTGATTATCCTTGCCGATAAAAAAGAAAATATCACTATTACGAATCAGGCACTAAAAGAATATCATCACAATTGAGGTGAGAAGTCTTGTGAACACCAATTATTTGGCCGATAGAGCGTGACGCAACAATTGCACATTACAAACTCATGGTTTTGTCAGAGATAGAGATCTCTTTCGCCTTGACTGATCCGCTCAAGCGTCGAGCGTATTTGAGTAACTGATGGTTCTTCGAGTTGCTGAAGTTGATTTTCGATCAACTGATAGCCTTTTTCCTTTTGTGATTCAGATGCATAATCTTCGAGGTATTCGGCTAATGTAAAGATGGCATTTGGCGTACAAAAGCGCTTAATAAAGCCGGGCACGGAAAATTCCATAAAATGTTCGCCTGTCCTTCCTTTGCGATAGCAAGCCGTACAAAACGAAGGCAGATAACCATCATCCAACAAGGTATCAATCACATGATGCAGGGAACGGGAATCGTTTATAGTAAATTGCTCACGGTTCAGATTTTGCGAGGTATCTGTTTTTTCGGCATAAGCGCCGATTTCCAATTTTGTACCGCCGTCAATTTGTGACACACCGTACTGTAATACCTCTCGTCTCACATTGGCATTTTCACGAGCTGTACATATCAAGCCGGTATATGGAACGGCTAAGCGCAAAATGGCTACCATTCGGGCAAAATCAGCGTCGCTCAACGCGTGTTTTTGTTCAATAGACATGTTGGAAGCTACTTGCAAACGAGGAAAAGAGATGGTATGCGGCCCCACATTGTAACAGGCTTCAAGGTGATTGGTGTGCCGCACCAGCGCCATCACCTCAAAACGCCAGTCATATAAACCGAAAAGCGCTCCAATACCTACATCGTCCAACCCTGCTTCCTGGGCGCGATCGAGAGCTGTCAGCCGGTAATTATAATCTTTTTTAGGTCCGGCCAGATGGTACAACTTATATGCTTCGGGATGATAGGTTTCCTGAAAAATCTGATACGTACCTATGCCGGCCTCTTTTACCATACGAAAACCTTCGATAGATAAAGGTGCAGCATTGATATTCACACGGCGTATCTCCCCATTTCCTTTTTTTACGCTATATACCGTGCGCGTCGTTTCGGCAATAAACTCAGGGGTGTATTGCTTGTGCTCGCCAAAGACCAGAATCAATCTTTTTTGTCCTTCATCTTCTAAAGCTTCTACCTCACGGAGTAATTGCTCGCGTGTCAAAGTGATACGTACCGCGTCTTTGTTTTTCATGTGGAAACCGCAATAAATACAGTTATTCATGCAGTAATTGCCTACGTACAATGGAGCAAACAAGACGATCCGGTTGCCATAAACGGCTTTTTTCAGGTCCTTGGCAGCCTGTTTAATGATGGAGATGCTTTCGGGGTCGTTGGCGTTTAGTAATAGCGCTGTATCCTGCAAACTTAACCTTTGTTTATTAAGCGACTTAGCGATCACAGTTTTCACATCGTCTATTCCGGGCTTTGGACCGGAAAGAAACGTCTCAATTTCTCTGACGTCAATAAAGGGCGTCATTGGTATGTCGGGTAAGCAATATGTCTCAGGAGTAAATTTCATTGTGAATAATTATTAAAACGACCTGCAAATATACGATTTAATTGAAAATGGATAATGGAAAATGGAAAAGAAATTGGGGAAACAAGAGAAGTTGAAACAGGCAGATCCTGAAAATGCTGATCCTGTTGCGGATCAAACCTGCGAAGACGCTTCATGACTTTCAATATCAGGATGACGAGGGTTTGCAGGAGTCACATCAAATCTTAATCGCTTGTAAAGTCATCAAAGTTTATAAACTCTTCCAGGTCGCGCCGTTCTTTTTTCGTGGGGCGGCCTAATCCATGTGCCCGATCTACAAAACCGGAAATCTTTTTCATTTCCAACAACTCATATTGTTCGGGAGGCGTCACATTTTCAAGATATTGAGGCACCAATTTAGCTCCCATCCGATTTTCGGTCAGTGCCAATACTTTAAAAGAAAATGTCACAGGAGGCTTTCGAATCTCCACAATTTCTCCTGTCTTTATCATTCGCGAAGGCTTTACATGGATTCCTCCTATGGATATCCGATTTTTTTTGCAGGCTTCGGTTGCTATCGTGCGTGTTTTGAAAATCCGCGTAGCCCACATCCATTTATCAATACGTACTTCGTTCATTGCTTTGCAAATTAATAAATAGAAATTAAAAATGATTAACCCCTAACCTCCTAATTATACCTGTTCATCGTCTCATCCACTCCTGCCAAACAAAAACTCTTTATCATTTCGACAGCCTGTTTGATCCGTTCGGGCATTTTCCCCAATTCTTCGGGTGTAAATGGGCTAAGCACATAGTCAATTTGTCTTCCGAACGCAAAATCATTCCCTATGCCAAAACGCAGACGTGCATAGTTTTCGGTACCCAACACCTCTCCGATATGATGTAATCCGTTATGTCCGGCATGACCTCCCTTCGGTTTCAGACGTAGCGACCCGAAAGGAAGGGCAATATCATCTACTGTAACTAATAAATTTTCGATAGGAATGTTTTCTTTTTGCAACCAGTAACGGACAGCATTGCCGCTCAGATTCATAAATGTATTTGGCTTCAGCAGCACAAGGCAGGCGTTTTTTATCCGTACCAAAGCGATGGCGCCGTAGCGTTTTTCCGAAAAAGCGACGCCGGATTCTTCTGCCAAAGCATTGACAATTCTAAACCCGACATTATGACGTGTTCCCCAATAATCCGGGCCTGTATTCCCTAATCCTGTAATTAAAAATTTCATCTATCTTGAAGAAAAAAGGAGAAAATGCTTTTCAGGCAAATCCTCCCTCCTCCATTATTCAACACTAAAACGTTATTTTTCTTTTGCTGCTTCTATTCCACGTGCTGCACGTGTCAGTTTCACCGAGCATACGACTGCATTTTTGGCATTGGTCAATTCAAGCCCTTCGAAATGAAGGTCGCCAATCTGTATCGTTTTACCCAGACCAAGTTTTTCTACATTCACGGTCAATATCTCCGGGATCTTGTCATATAAAGCTTTCACGCGAATCTTACGCATCTCAAGATTTAATTTGCCACCTCCTTTTACCCCTTCTGCATGGCCTTCCAGAACGACCGGTACTTCCATTACGATAGGTATTTTATCAAATACTTCCAGAAAATCTATATGCAGGAGCGCATCCGTTACCGGGTGGAATTGAAGATCCTGGATGATAGCCTTTACAGGCGCCGCTTCCTCTAAAGCCAATTCTACCAAAAAAATGTGAGGCGAATAAATCAAATTACGCACATTCTCAGCTGTCACAACAAGGTCAGTCACAATAACACCTTTGCCGTCACCTATCTCCACAATCTTTTCTCCTTGTTTTAACACACCATTGTAAGGTAGTGCTACTGGAGTTTTCCCATATAAAATGGCAGGGATTAACCCTTGTTTACGAAGCGCTTTTGTCGCTTTCTTCCCGACGATCTCTCTTGGAGATCCTTCTAATTGAAACGTTTTCATTTTTTTAATAATTTGTGTTACTCAAAATTAGTTTGCTTCCTAATTTCCCATCACACGCTGACAGGGCTTTCAAAAAGCGGGACAAAGATACGAATTAAATTGAAAATTGAAAATTGAAAATTGATTTTTTTCTAAATAGATAGCAAACTATATATTGATTGAAAATTCCTAATTCCTAATTCGTAATTCGTAATTCGTAATTCGTAATTCGTAATTGTATATTCGTAATTCGTAATTGTATATTCGTAATTCGTAATTCGTAATTCGTAATTGTATATTCGTAATTCGTAATTCGTAATTGTGTATTCCAAATTGTGTATTCCTAAATGATTCGTATCTTTGTAGTCAATTTTGTTTATAAAAAATAAACATGGACATTTCACATATTGAACACATCGGTATCGCCGTAAGAAGTATCGAAGCCCATCTCCCTTATTATGAAACGGTTTTGGGATTGAAATGCTACAATATCGAAGTCGTTGAAGATCAGAAAGTCAAAACGGCTTTTTTTCAGGTTGGACAAACAAAAATCGAATTACTTGAACCCATCGGAGAAGACAGTACCATTGCCAAATTTATTGAAAAAAGAGGCGAAGGTATCCATCATATCGCTTTTGCCGTTCCTTCCGTGCAGGCAGCCTTGGACGAAGCCGGATCAAAAGGTATTCATGTGATTGATAAAGATCCTCGTAATGGCGCTGAAGGTCTTCAAATTGCATTTTTGCACCCCAAATCCACAGGAGGGGTATTGACGGAATTTTGTATGATGGGGAATTTAAAGATTTAAGATTTAAAATTTAAGATTTAAGATTTAAAATTCAATTTTCAACTTTCAACTTTCAACTTTCAATTATATCGTTATGAGTAATCAACTTATAAAAGTACAGGAACTAATTGCCCTACGTGAACAGGCGCGGATGGGCGGTGGTCAAAAAGCAATTGACAAACAGCATGAACGTGGAAAATACACTGCCAGAGAGCGTATCCTTATGTTATTGGATGAAGGCAGTTTCGAGGAAATGGATATGTTTGTAAAACATCGTTGTACAAATTTCGGACAAGAAAAAAAAATATTCCTTGGCGATGGCGTAGTAACCGGTAGTGGCACCATAGATGGACGTTTGGTATATGTGTTTGCGCAGGATTTTACCATCTTCGGAGGTTCGTTGTCGGAAGCCATGTCGCAAAAAATATGTAAAATCATGGATATGGCCATGAAAATGGGAGCACCTTGTATTGGCATCAATGATTCGGGTGGAGCACGCATTCAGGAAGGTATCAATTCCTTAGCCGGTTATTCAGAGATTTTCCAGCGAAACATATTGGCGTCAGGCGTCATTCCGCAAATATCCGGTATTTTTGGCCCCTGCGCAGGAGGAGCCGTTTATTCGCCGGCGCTAACCGACTTCACGCTAATGACGGAAGGGACTTCCTATATGTTCCTTACAGGCCCAAAAGTAGTCAAATCCGTTACAGGCGAAGATGTTGATTCCGAACAATTGGGTGGAGCTTCTATACATTCCACCAAATCCGGTGTTACCCACTTTACATCCAAAACGGAAGAAGAAGGCTTAGCCATGATTCGTAAACTGTTGAGTTATATTCCGCAAAATAATCTTGAGGAGGCTCCCTTTGAGGATTGTACTGACCCGATTGACCGGTTGGATGATGTATTGAACGAAATTATTCCCGACAGCCCGTCCCAGGCTTATGATATGTATGAGGTGATCGGTACAATCGTGGATAACAACGAGTTTTTTGAAATCCAGAAAGACTTTGCCAAAAATCTAATCATCGGATTTGCCCGCTTTAATGGCCAATCTGTTGGCATTGTTGCCAACCAGCCTAAATATTTAGCCGGCGTGTTGGACTGCAATTCTTCGCGTAAAGGTGCACGGTTTGTCCGGTTCTGCGACGCCTTCAATATTCCGTTAGTGACGTTGGTTGATGTACCGGGATTTCTTCCGGGCACAGGACAGGAATACAACGCTGTGATCCTGCAAGGAGCCAAACTGCTTTATGCCTATGGCGAAGCAACGGTCCCTAAAGTGACCGTCACTTTGCGCAAATCATACGGAGGCGCATATATCGTTATGAGTAGCAAACAATTACGAGGTGACTTGAACTATGCGTGGCCAACAGCCGAAATTGCTGTAATGGGCGGTTCGGGTGCAGTGGAAGTGTTGTATTCCAGAGAACTCAAAGAAGCGGAAGATCCTGCTGCCTTGACAGCTCAAAAAATTGATGAATACGATAAGGTATTTGCCAATCCATACAATGCAGCCAGTCAGGGATATATTGATGATGTGATTGAACCGCGTAACACTCGGTTCCGCGTAATACGTGCCTTGCAACAACTGCATACCAAGAAACTGATTAATCCGGCCAAGAAACACGGCAATATTCCGTTGTAATTTATTGGTTAGTGGTTAACGGTTAGTGGTTCAAAATAATTGATGTATTATATATATGGAAAACCTGCAAAATAACGACCCCTGGGGTATTGGCATGACAATCACTGCGATGGCAGTCGTCTTTCTTAGTTTGCTGCTATTGATTTTTGCGTTTTTTCTGATTGGGAAAGTCGCCATTCGAATTGGAAAGTACCGCACAAAAAAAGCAGGCGGTCATGCCACTCAGGAACTGATTCCCGGAGAAGTCATTGCAGCAATCACCACAGCACTTTACGAAGTAGCTGAAGATACGCACGATTTGGAAAACACGGTTCTTACAATCCACAAAGTGGCAAGGGCATATTCGCCATGGAGTTCAAAAATCTACGGACTGAGAGAACCAATATAATAAAAAATTACCCCCATATGAAACACTACAAATATATAATCAATGGCAATACCTACAATGTATCCATAAACAGAGTTGAAGACACCCTTGCCGAAGTGGAAGTAAACGGTACGCCTTACAAGGTAATAATGGATAAGCCTGCCAGTAAGCATTTTACAACCATCAAACGTCCGGCACAAATGTTTACCGGTACTCCAAACGCTCCGGTAGTTGTAACGCCTCCGGCCAGTAGTGATTTGCCCTTTACCGTGACAGCTCCTTTGCCGGGAGAAATAATAAATATTGATTGCAAATTGGGAGATGAAGTCAAAAAAGGCCAAAAACTGATGATTCTCGAAGCCATGAAAATGGAAAATACCATACCTGCCCCCCGTGATGGAATAATTATTGAAATTAAAGTAAATAAAGGGGATACCGTCCTGGAAGATACGGATTTGGTTGTCATAAAATAAAGTCGGTTATGTTTGATGGTTTTTTGTCTTTTCTGAGCGACAACATAGAAATATTTCTATCCTATACAGGATTTGCAAATTTTACTTTCGGGCATTTTTTTATGTTGCTACTCGGCATTCTCTTTATTTTTTTAGCCATCAAATACGACTTCGAACCCATGCTTTTGATACCCATCGGATTTGGTATTTTGATTGGCAATATCCCTTTCAAAGACGCCAATCTGCTGATAGGCATTTATGAAGAAGGGTCAGTCTTAAACATCTTATACCAGGGGGTAATACATGGATGGTATCCACCGCTCATATTTCTCGGCATCGGCGCGATGACTGACTTTTCGGCGCTTATTTCCAACCCGAAGCTGATGCTTGTCGGCGCTGCCGCCCAGTTCGGCATCTTTTTCGCCTATATCATTGCGCTTCAGTTTGGCTTTAGCCCAAGTCAGGCTGCATCCGTCGGTATCATTGGCGGAGCCGACGGCCCTACTGCTATTTTTCTGTCTTCCAGACTGTCGCCCAACCTCATGGGAGCTATTGCCGTTTCGGCGTATTCGTATATGGCGCTTGTCCCTGTGATCCAGCCTCCGTTCATGCGGATGCTCACCACCAAAAAAGAACGTTTGATCCGAATGAAACATACGCGAGCCGTCACTCCGACCGAAAAAATGATTTTCCCGATTGTCGGACTTTTATTAACAACCTTGTTAGTCCCTTCCGGCTTGCCTTTGCTGGGTATGTTGTTCTTTGGTAACCTATTGAAAGAAAGTGGCGTGACCCGGCGGTTAGCAGAGACGGCGCGTGGCCCGCTGATAGATATAGTCACCATTCTGTTGGGTTTGACTGTGGGGGCTTCCACGCAAGCAACGCAGTTTCTTACGATCAATTCAATCAAAATATTCGGTCTGGGTGCATTATCATTTGTGATTGCAACTTGTATGGGGGTGCTTTTTGTCAAATTCTTTAACCTGTTTCTGAAAGAAGGTAATAAGATCAATCCGCTGATAGGCAATGCAGGCGTATCGGCCGTACCTGATTCGGCGCGTATTTCGCAAGTAGTGGGTATGGAATACGATCCCGACAACTACTTACTGATGCATGCGATGGGGCCGAATGTGGCCGGCGTAATCGGCTCAGCAGTCGCAGCCGGCATTTTATTGGGGTTTTTAGGATAAAGATATCACCATAAATTTCCGTGTTTATCGAAAGCCCATTCTTCAGGGTCGCTTAAAATCTCCACCTGTGGGTTTGTGTTGGCTTCCTCAACCATGGCTTCGGATATCCATATATGTTCGGTATGGAAACTATTGGCTACTCTTATGATGCGTGGACGATTGCTGTCATGCCCGATACAAGTCCGCAAAGCCATCTGAACGGCTTCCCTGTCGCTATCAACAATTAGCGGGATACGTACCAACTCCAGGCCACGGGAGGTAACGGCATTGATATAGGTTGCCTCATAATCAATCTTATTGAATAACCGCCTTGTGATAACATGAGCGGCGCCCATGCCAAAGGCAATGCCATGCGTTTCGTCAGTCAGGTCGAGGATAGCTGTCCGTAAAGCGATAATGCCACCTTCTGAGATAAATGGGGTACAAGGGCCGGTCCCGGTAACATTGGGATCCATACCTGTACCGGCGACGTCTTTTCCGATTCGTTCTACTACCAACACATCGGTTGATTTGAAACTAATAAGCGGGAGATGCCTTCTGGCTTCGTCAAGTAATGCGGGTTCTTCCTTTTCAATTTCACCGCGAGGGAGCGCAATAAATTTACACGTTTCACTATAAGCATTTTCCATTATACCCAAACCAAGAATAATGGGGGCATTCTCCAATATTGTTTTCCCAAATATGGCAACCATCCGGGACATGTGTCCGAATCCCTTCTGATGACATATATCCGCACCCTCGCGTTTGCCCAATCCTATGACCATCATCTTCATCAGTCCGCTTTCATAGATCCCTTGAAAATCGGTGTGCGGTTTTATTCGTCCTGCCACAATGATCCCGTCGGCTTCGGCCGCATTTTTATCTATCCGAACCGTATGTCCTTCGCTGCTGATCCCGATAACCACCGTTTCCATTGACGAGAGAATAGGACATCCAATAAATGATTCGGTAACACCATAACTTTCGATAAGCGTCTTCTGTCCTTCTGCCGTAGCGCCTCCGTGACTTCCCATTGCGGGAACGACAAAAGGTTTTGCTCCGCGTGATTTCACGAAATCAACAATCGCTTTCGTGATAACCGGCACATTGGCAATTCCCCTGCTTCCGCAGGTGATGGCAATCCGTTGACCCTGCTTAATATAATCTCCCAGATCAGGCCGCGACAATTGTGCAGTAACAGCAGCAGGGATATCTGTCGTTTCAATTCTTTCCCGATCAAAAATCTGTCGTACCCTTATCATGCGGGGTAGTCGTACCTCATCGCATAACTGTTTGATAAGCGTTCCCATTGTATAGTGATTTGTTTAAAAAAGACTTCCAAAAACAAAATGTAAAATCATCAACTCCACAAAACCGACAGCCCAGGCTATCGTTGAGGTAAACGACCATGTGCTAACCTGTTCTTTCGTTTCGGTTATGCCCATCAGACGATTCGTTACCCAAAAGAAGCTGTCGTTGAATGTTGAAAAAAACAGTGATCCGATACATGCGGCAAGCGCCCCAAGCACCGGACTACCGCCTGCGGCAACAACAATCGGGGCGCAGATACTTGCTGAGGTCATCATCGCTACAGTCGCCGAACCTTGTGCAAAACGGAAAAGCGTAGCGATGACAAAGGGCAAAACGATAACCGGAACAGGCTGGGCGGTAATTTGATCGGCTAAAAAGCTACCGATGCCCGATGTGGTAAGTACCCTGCCCAGTGCTCCACCGCCGCCGGTTATCAGGATAATCATACCGGCAGCTTTCAGGCTGTTTTCCATTTTTTCGATCACCTCTTTTCTGGAAAATTTCCGCGCAAGCGTGTATATTGCGATAATCAGACCAAGACCCACCGCTATCACAGGGGTTCCGAGGAAATTCAAAATAGCCGCAACCGCACCTGTCAGTTTAATCGCCTTTGCTATCGTGCTGCACATAATAAGCATGATAGGTAAAAAAATAGGCAGAAAAGATATCAACGTACCGGGCAGGCCGCTTTCATCCTCTCTGACAAGTTCTTTATATACAGCCCCCTGTCTTACAGGGCGTTCCCAAACATTCTCCCCGTCACCGGGTAGCTGATAGATTTTTCTGCCTAGACGGGTGGTATAAATCGTTGTGGCAATCATCATCGGGATAGCCACAATGATGCCAACGATAAAAAATTGGCCGAGGTCAACCTCAAAAAGTCCGGCCGAAGCAAGTGGACC